>OLSF01000481.1_pt1 | contig 40906 bp, 28 predicted proteins | sample 1672301 | NCBI WGS metagenome assembly OLSF01 (sample SAMEA3136669, study PRJEB25190) | human gut metagenome | biome: human gut; feature: human-associated habitat; material: faeces | place: Austria | collected 2013
TTTAAGGGTGGTTGCAGTCTTTTTTTATTGCGCGTTTTTTTACAGCGCCTTTTTTTATCAGAAGCCTTGTTCTTTAAGCTCTTTTACTATATCTACATAAAATTCTCTCACGTCAAAATCCTTGATGTTCTCCCTGAAAAGGTCGATAACGTCGCCATGAGAAATGCCATGCTTGCCCTTGTGTTCTATCATCTTGGAGTTTTCACCATAAAGTCCCGACTCAACTGTTACTAGCCCGTCATTGCCCTTGCCGTATGGCTTGTTGAGCAGATAGCCGATATTTAACGGAAAGCCTGCGGAACGTATGCTGTTCATTTTGCTCATCACGGATCGGTAGGAAACCAACTGGCTGTCAGGGGTGCTTGCGTTAAGCTCAGAGCAGTTTTTGTAAGTCAGGTCATAAACGCCATCTAAAAAGCTTGGACCTTTGTCACCCAGAGCAGTGAAAAGCTTGTTGTATTTTCTATCAACAAAGCTCTGTATGCTCTCAGGTATCTTCCCAAGAAGCATATCAACGAATTTACAGCCATAGTGTGGCGTGTTTATGGTGGTAAGAGTTGCCACATATTTGTCCATGCCGAGGTGAGAGATAGCGTATCTTGAGTCAAGCCCGCCTTTTGAGTGTGCGATTATGTTGACCTTTTCTGCGCCAGTTTCTGCAATGACTTCTTTTATCCTTTCAGCTAATTCAGTGGCACTGGCGGATACTTTGTTGGCGGACTGTTGCTTGCCGTAATAGACCTCTGCGCCATTTCTAATAAGTTCATTAGGTACCCTGCCCCAATAGTTTATTACCTGCCAATCACGGAAGAATATGCCATGCACCATAAGTATAGGATACTTTGTCTTGCATATCTCGTTTTCTTTTCGTGCAGCGTCAAGATCAAGCTTTGCCTGTTCGAAGTAGTATTCACTTCTCGCTGCCTTATAGAATTTTCTGAACACGATGCAGTTCACAAGAGGTATGTACCATGTGAATAACAGAATAACATACCACAATATTTTCACCTGACGTGCCGAAGCCGCTATCCGCACAATGCCACTCAGACACAAAAGCGTTGTTATAGCATAGGCGCAAAGTGCATTTGCAAGAAGCCGCCAACCGTTCAGCTTTGTAAAGCAAAGCGCTATCACTATTATAAGCTGTATAACGCTTTGCAAAACACCGCAGCCAAGTACAAACGCTCCGGAATCAAGCCGTCGGATTTTTCCATGAGAACCTTTGCGCCCATGTGATTTGAACATGAAAACCAAGGTGTATAGTGCAAAAAGTATGATGATAAGCGTTTTGAGCAGAGAATTTATGTCAATAAGTTTCCACAGCGCAGGTGCGTTTGCAAGCAGAAGCACCGGTATAGAAAGAAAAGTTCCCCTAATTTTTTTCATTTTTTACCCCTTAAAGATTATTTTTCAGCTTTACGTGTCTAATATCGTTTCCCACAAACATTATAGGCATGAAACAGCCTGTGAGCCTCGAAACTATACGCTCATTATATTTTGCATTGTATTCTTCATTGGTGAGATTGGTAGAGATTATCGTTGGCCTGCCAAGGTTGATACGCTCGTTGATTATTTCATAGATCACGGAATCTGTAAAGCTCGTTTGAAATTCTGAGCCGAGGTCGTCAAGGATAACAAGGTCGGCATTCTCTATGATGTCAAGTGTCTGACCTGTAGCTCTGCCAAAATGCTCGTCCTCTATCTGTCTGAGAAGCTTAAGCAGAGAGGCGAAAATGACGCTGTAGCCCTTTTGTATAAGTTCATTTGCAATACAGGCTGAAAGAAAAGTCTTGCCAAGACCTGTTTTGCCAATGAAAAACAGTGATGGAGAGTTTTCATGAAATTTGTCAGCATATGCACGGCAGTTTGAATACACCGTTCTCATTTTCTCTCTCGGTGACATTCCGTTACCGTCGCTTTCAGGATAAAATTCTATTCTGAACTCAGAGAAATCGTGGAGCTGGATACTGCAATTCTCGTTAAGCTCCTCAGTGGTGTATTTTTTCAGCAAGTCGGTGAAGCACTTGCACTTCACTCCGTCACGATAGCCATAATCACAGCATTTAGGACAGTAATAGTGATAATCAAGGTAGTCCTCAGGATAACCTCCCATTTTAAGCAGTCCTTTAATGGCACGTTTAGTATTGGCATTGTTTTGACGCATTTTTTGTATATATTCTCTTCCATGAGCATTTTTGCCTACTATGCCCTTCATGAGTTCACAGTTATTTGCTTTTAGTGATCTTGTAAGAACCTCTATTTCAGGAAGTCGCTGTGCTATCTCCTGAGCGTGAACCTCATGCTCGTTCATGACAGCTTCACGCCGTCTTTTAAGTTCATTTTCAGCCTTGTCATATGCAGTTATTGAATATTTCATTTTCTACTCCTTATCATAGCTTTCCTGATTTTTCTAGATCAAAATTCATTGCGAATTTTTCAAAATCATCAAGATTATAGGAAGTTTGCTTATTAGTATTCTTATTTTTCTTGGAGGTGTGGTACTTTTCGTCCTCGTGTGTGACCTGTTCAGGGGTAGTGATGCTCTTGCCAGCCCAGTTTGACAGTATAGTGTCTATATATTTGTAATTCAGTTTGTTGGTATTGTCAACGCACTTGTTATAGGCTATCTCCAGCATTTCAACAGTGAAGCCCATTGTTCGCCACTTTTCTATAAACTCAAGCTGCTGCTTTGACGGCTTTGCGGTCTGTCCGAAAATTTTCAGTACCTTGAATTCATACTTTTTTATGTTGGAAAGCCTAATTATTTCTTGTTCAATTTGTTGATAAGTACAGATGTCTTGTTCAAACCACCCACGCATTACTGTCACAAGGTAAGACACGTTGTGCTTTTCAAGTGACACACAGTATTCTGCGGCTAAGAGAATAGATGCAGCATCAAATCGGTAATATTCATAAAGAGCAAGAAGTTCCCCTTGCTCAGTTCCATTGATAGTGCGTTGTAAAACGGTTTGTATCTCGTCAAAGAGATGTGCAAGGTTAGGGTCCTTCTGCTGCTTTTCCAATATCTCAGAATTTTTGTATCTTATGCACAGCTTGTTTGAAACGCTCTGACGTTTCGGGGCAACTGCCTCAACTTTTGAAACAGGCTCGGCCTTTGTTTCAGGCTCTGAAACAGGTGTAGAAACGGCTTTGACCTGTGCAGACTTTGCCATATCACTGTGTTCTGTGGTGATGACTCCTAGCGATACCCAATGTGTCACAGCGTCAATGACAGTGTTCTCAGGAAGCCCGGACTTTTCCGCAAGCTTTGCACTGTCGCATTCACGTTCCGTTGAACAGAGTATGCAGAGAAGTACCTTTACAAAGTCGCCATCACTTAATTTTATGTATTTATCGACCACTTTAGACGGCACTGAAAAACTGCTTCCCCAGCGGTCGCAATCAAAAGTATATTTCATTATGTATCCTCACAAATATGATTAAAACTATCCAAAATAATTATATCACATAATCCGGACTTTTGCAACAAAATTTGTGCATTTGACTTTTGGTAAATAAAATGCTATAATAGGCTAATACCAAAGAAACGGAGAGATAAAAATGATAAGAAAATTTGTGCCTGAGGACAGGGAAGATTATATCAGATTTTCCACTGAGTTCTATAATTCTTCTGCGGTGGACAAGCCTGTTCCAAGAGAGCATTTTGAGCAGGGCTTCGATGAAATGATGAGGTCTGACGTGTATGTGCAGGGTTATATGCTCGTTTGTGACGGCAATAATGTTGGCTACTGTGTTATAATGAAAACATATTCAGTTGAAGCAGGCGGTATTACTATATGGATAGACGAGCTTTTTGTGCTGGAGGAATACCGCTCAAAAGGTCTAGGCAGGGAGCTTTTTAAGTATATCGAGGAAAATGGCGACAAAAAGCTCCGCCGTATCCGACTTGAAGTCGAGCTTGAAAACGGCAGAGCCATATCGCTTTATAAGAAAATGGGCTTTGAGCCTGCGCCTTACGACGGAATGTGGAAAACTATTTTATAGTCCTCTCGTGAATTTCCCTTGAAATGCTGTCGCAAACCTTATTAAGGGCGGCGTGGTCCATTGCGGCGATATAATACTTTTCTATCTCGTCATGGACTTTCTTGGCTTTCTTGATGCCTGAATACACTTCCTCTGCAAGGTCGGAGGCGGTGACTTTATCTAATCTCAGTCTTGTTTTCAGGGCTGAGATCTTTTTCTTGTCATAAAATCTGCCCATATTGATAGCTTTTTCAAATCCGTCAAGCTTGCTTATAGGGGAATTTATCACAAATGCGATGCCAGCCTCCGGGATAAGCAAATGCTCATAAAGGGTGTTGCCAAATAGGATAGCAGGGCAGAGGATAACATCATAACCCCGCTTTACAGCCTGCTGTGCCATGAGGGTGACGAACTTGTGGGAAGCGGCATAATAATCATCGTTCATGGCGAACACGTCAAGGTAGCTGTCAAGAGTGGCAAGCTGCGTCATACATCCGTATTCCGTCAAAGCGGTCAACTGTCTAAGATCAGTTTTGCCACTGCCAGAGCCTTTTTTGTTTAGAAGACGTTTTGCTGATCGTTCTGTGAAGCTTTTCAGCTTTTCCTCCAGCAGACAGCCTTCACCGCAATTGTAGGTATCGAAGCAAACGTTAGACAGGGCAGTGGTAAACCTTTTGCTTCTTGCCAAAAGCGACTTGTTTTTGTCTGTGACCTCGATTATTTCAGATTTGAAGGCCTTCAGCTTTTCTTCGTCCCAATACTCTCCCAAGTTGATTATTTTCTGACAAACTCCTGGATATGAACATTCCATAACGTGGGGCGCAGTGCCGTCGCAGATTATGGCCTTTGATGTATGCAGAACGATTGCATCAAGGGAAGCAGGGTCAGAGGAGCAATAAAATCTAGTGACGTCCTCTGTCGGTTCAAACTCAGCGGCTATCTTTTTCATAAGTGAAGATTTTCCCGTGCCTGCACCTCCTTTGAGTATGAATGTGAAATACTCCTTATCAGCCATTATCTTGCCAAATTCCGTGGAAAAACCATTCTGCGTCATTGCACCCAAAAAATACTTTTCTGACATAAATTACCCTCCATATCTCAAACGCATTAGATCAGTGTGACTGCGTTTGCATTTTCATTTTTATAATATGTCAGAAAAAGCATGATTGTTCAAAAAAATTAGGTGGACAAAAAAAGCTTGATAAAAGTAAAAAACTTTCATTGTATGACGTTGTAAATTGATATTGTAATAACGACTTTATCTTTCCTGCCGACAGTCGGGTACAAAACACCGTACGCTTTATGCAGTGCCTTTTTTACTATTGCAGAACTTTTCATTATGTTCCACCTTTCTTATCTATCTTACTTCTGCGGTATCATACAGCTAGTTATGACTAACTCGTAGACTTTTATGATAGCACAACAAGGTGGAAATGTCAATAGAATTGGGGCGATGGAAGGCGGTAAGGACAGAAAAATACCGATACAGCGGGGGCTGTATCGGTGGAATATATGGGTAAAGCTTAGTCTGGAAATTCAAGAGATCTTGTACATATCATTTTTGTAGAACATTATTGAATCGTTTTTTTCAGAGCGCCTTAGAACGGTAAGGACATTATAAACATCTGGAAATGGCGAAACCATACCCATACACGCCATACCAAAATTCAATCCATTAAATACTCTAAATTCGGCAGGACTAATTAAAAATAATATAAAAGGAACCACCCCAAGAACAAAAGGCAGCAGACACATCAATATAAACCTATCCCGTTTTAATGGATATGATGCTAATGCCACAAATGTTGTCTTTCCTTTAATTCTTCCTATTGTTACATCTGCGTCCTTAGGATAAACGATTCCGTGTAACCACTCGTGAATTATCAACAATAAAAAGCCTAAAGCAAATCCCACCAGAATAAATATTGGAGAGATCACGACCACCTTGCACACAATGGTTTTACCAAGCATAGCGGCAAAAAGTAAAACACATAGAATTACAGCTATCGGCAACGCTTTTTTCATCAGTTTATCGACGCTCTTAGGCGTTTCTATCTTTATTGCATTATCGGGTAAGTTTCCTGTTTGATATTTATTTATATCTTTTATTGACCACACAATTTTTATCATATTACATACCTTTGTTTATCTAATCTCGATTTATCATCTAACTATATCGTATTATTCATTATACCACACCATATGCACCAAAGTCAAGCAAACTATTCGATCCGATATAGTTTGAAACTATATCTATTCCACAGAAATAAATATTTTACTATCCCCCTTTTTCGTGTTATACTAAATACCAGCAAACCAATAGGAAATAAACTATAATAAAATGAAAGAGGTAATAAAAATGAGCAATAATATCAAAGTACCATGCCGCTACGATTTTGTGGGCAGCTTTCTCAGACCTGACTATCTGAAAAAGGCAAGAGCAGATTTTGAAAACGGCACTATCACAGCCGAGCAGCTTAAAGAGGTAGAGGATAAGGCTATCCTTGACCTCGTTGCAAAGCAGAAAAAGGCTGGCTATCATATCATTACAGACGGCGAGTTCCGCAGAGCAACATGGCATCTTGACTTTATGTGGGGCTTCAACGGAGTTGGTCACAGCAAGACACAGACAGGTCTGCCATTCCATGGCGAGGCCGCAATGATAGATGATACATACCTCACAGGCAAGGTATCAGTTGGCGACCACCCATTTGTTGAGCATTTCAAATTCGTTAAGGCTCTCGAGGACGAGACCACAGTCGCAAAGCAGACTATCCCTGCACCTGCACAGTTTCTTGAGCAGATGATAATGCCTTTCGCACTGGAGAACACAAAGAAGTATTATAACGATACAGAAGAGCTTGTTCAGGATATCGCTAAGGGCTACAGAAAAGTCATCGCTGACCTTTACGCAGCAGGTTGCCGCAACATTCAGTTTGACGATTGCTCATGGGGCATGATAGTTGACCCTAATGCAAAGGCTATCTTTGAAGTTGATGACGCAGGACTTGAAGATATAAAAAGACTTCTGTTGAGAATAAACAACCTTGCTATCGAGGGCAAGCCTGAGGATCTTGTTATCACAACTCACGTTTGTCGTGGCAACTTCCACTCAACATATGCAAGCAGTGGCGCATATGACAGCGTTGCAGAAACACTTTTCGCAGGCGAAAATGTAAGTGCGTATTATCTTGAATTTGACGATGAGCGTTCAGGCGGTTTCGAGCCTTTGAAGGCAGTAAGCGGCGACAAGAAGGTAGTCCTCGGACTTATCACATCAAAGAAGCCTGAGCTTGAGGACAAGCAGGCTGTTATCGACCGTATCCACGATGCTGCAAAATACATCTCACTTGACAGACTTTGCCTTAGCCCACAGTGCGGATTCGCGTCCTGCGAGATAGGCAACAAGCTCACAGAGGAGGAACAGTGGGCAAAGCTTGCTCTTGTTAAGGAGATCGCCGAAGAAGTTTGGGGATAACAAACAGATTTAACATATATCTCGAGGGATACTCAATATTCTTGATAAAAAATGACTCGCGTCAAAACATATCCAACTTCTTAACCGATCATATGAGTGCAGAGAAAAGGATAAATAAAAAAGTAGGGAGCGTTGCCAAATCGGTAGCGCTCCCTATAATATTACTTGTGGCTCTTAGGTTTCTGTTTTAAAATCTCTTGTATCTCTGCAAGATGTTTGGCCGTAAAGGTAATTGTATCACCACTTCCTATAGAGATTTTAACAGTACTTTCATCGTAAATATCATAGTCTAAAATACGTTCAATAAACGCTTTCCTTATGGAATCATTATGCCTAAGTGCTTCAAATTTCTTACTGCATTCCAAACATAGTGTGATTCTTAGCTCAGAAAAGAAGTATTCAGGAGTATTTTCGATGTTATTCACTTCAATATAGTTTTTATTCTTAGCAACAAGACACATTTGACAGAAACATAAATCGCTTCTTTCTTCCGGAGCGTATCTATTCAACATAGATTCCCTTGAATACTTCCTGTCATATGGTTTGATCTGATTATCATGGGTTTTGATTTTTTGAACTTTTTTCATCTCTTCCACAGTGATGATTTTTGCTGGAGCTTTCCAAAGTTTTCGTATATGTTTAGCAAGAAAAACTCTATTTCCGGCTTGTTCAGATGGAAATTCAAATGAATAAGAAGTAGTATCATAGCTCCCATAAGAAAGATATTCAAGATTATACTCCTGTAATAACGCATCAGAAAGTAGACCGGCTCGATAGAAATTTCTTAACAGTTCTTCATAATTAATAAAATAGTGGTCGGGATCATCGAGCAGTTCTTCAACTTCATCTTGGGTCAACTCTTCATAATAACGTAAATCATCATAATGAATTTCGTTAAGCGGTTGATAACATAGATCCATCGCCAGACTTCTACATTCTTCGTGAACTGTAATCTCCATAAGTAGTTTGGTTGTGAAGTATCCTTGTTTTTCTTGCTCACATGTGAACAATTTATTCATAGTAATCTGTCCCAAAGCATTCTTTAGAGGCACATGATTTGCACGTAATAAACCAAATGAATCATTTTTCGTCAACCGTCCTGCTTTGTATTCAGCAATTATATACTTATAGATGGAGGTTATATCCTTTCCGCTGTTTATTATTTCTTTTAACATGGCATTATATCTGCTATGTTCATATTCAATGCTCATTTCATTTATGTTTGCAGAATAAATTTTTTCACACTTAGACTTGGGAAGAAGCTTTTCATTTAATACATAATAATTGTCTTCAGATCTTGTTGAATTAGGTTTTACAAAAATACTGTCCTCTTTCCAAGAGATATATTCTGTTGCACCGGATTCTATACCATATACCGGAATGATTTTCAAGTCTTTTATTTTATAAATATATTCATCATGAGTTTGAACAATAAATTCATGATTAGCTTTTTCAAGATATTCATACAGGGCAGTGCGAAAACCTTCATCTCTGATAAAGCGTTCTGCATATTTGAAGATAATGGGAAGTACAGTAGAATATTTGGCGTCCTCACAAGCAAAAGCATTCAAAACAGAATCATAATCACCTGTTTCTTTATCAATGACAGATGAAGAATCAATACCTTCATATTCGGAAAGTGAGAGCTTTCTAATGATATAAATCGCTGCTTCAGGAAACCGATAAGCTGTATGCTGAATTGGCACAGCAAAAACATCATTGTTATATGTTGGAATGATCTCTTTCCTTTGGAGTTGCGCTAAAAAATCATATTCATTTAAATATCTGTTATCAAATGTTTCATTAACATACACTCGCACAGCTCCTTGAAATCGAGGTATAAATCTAAGAAATCTGAACACTTTCGACCTCTTATCTTTTTTTAGAGAATCAATTACATCTATTAACCCAGCATACATTTCTCTGCGAATAATTTTGTTCCATTTTGAGCCTTCAGTTTCAATTTCTTCTCTTGAAGTTGTTAGTGAGAAAGGTGCATCAATCGCAATAGGTATTCTAATCTTATGTTTTGTGGGGAGCCCGCAATATAAAGGAAAATAATAATTTTTCTCAATTGAAAACTCAGGAACATAAAATACGATTTGCTGATCAGCTGATATTACACGATTCCAGTTCATTCGCTCTTCTAATGTGGCTTCATCCATAATTGTAAAGTCGTGATGAAAACATTTGAAGACATAGTTACGACTTCCGATTGTTATGGTTCTTTTATCATCAGTATCATTTATAGTTACATTATGCTTTCCAATCGTAAGTTTTTTCAGATTTCTAAGACAAATACATAATTCCAATATATCTTTTTCTTTATAGGTCGGGAACGCTTCACCACCCTTTAATTCTATTTCCATCTTTGTACCGGATACCGAGTCGATGCCAACATCATTTATGACTCTCGGTATTGTCGGTTCTTTATCACTCAAAGAAAAATGATAATTTCCGCTATGGATAGTAATCTTTGATGAGATCGCAAATATTGTTTTGAACCCTACGCCTTTTTCTCCTATAGATTTGTTATTGTTAGACAGTAGTTTGTTTTTTGTAGATTCGCCTATTGCCGTAATAGAACGGATATTTGCTCTTGTGAAACCAGTTTCATTATATTCAGTTATAATTGTGTTTTCATTTATAGATAATGAAAAAGTAGGCGTGACTTCCTGATCATAAAGACAGTCATCGGCATTTTGAAGAAGCTCCTGTATGAATCGGCTTCTATCTGTACCTGATTTGAGTATAATATCAAGATAACTTCTATATCCATCCTTTCCGAGTGATTCCTTGATAATTTTTCTTATGTTACAGAGCCTGCGAAGATACTCTTCATCGCTACAATCTCCATTTTCATAATGATCAAGTTCTTTAGAAGCTTCCCTCATTTTAATAAGGATTGAAAAAGTATCTTTCTCGTCTATCACATAACAAAATGATGCAAATGATGATAGTGGATTATTAGCGGATAAAAGAAGGACATTGTGGCAAGGTAAGAAAAAATCATCTTTTTCATCAAGACATAAACATTTATTATTACAATAACTTAAGTATTTTTTTGCAGCTTCTGGAATATCACTCATTTCAAATTCATCATCAAAAAGATCAGATATTGCCTGAAAATTTCCATCGGTTATCTCTAGTTTGAAACGCTTATTATTTTTTATATCATTACTGCTTATAGTTTGTAATGCTTTTAATAATCTCCTATGTTTTATAATATTCTCCAACTGAGCTTGTGTTATATTGATAGGTTCAAACTCACGTATCAAGTTTTCGGGATAATCATAATTTACAGAGTCAAGATAATCCAGAATAGCAGATGATTTAATTCCTGGATTTAATGCCTGCTTAAACATCTGACGTTTTACGCCAGTAGCTATTTTTATCGAAAAACGACCTACTGGAATTGGAGAAAGAAATAACGAATTCTGATTTTCCATGAGTCTGTATACCTTTTCAGGTTCATCTATGTTTTCACTTTCACTAAAGCAGAAAATCTCATCTGATTTTTTGTAATTATTATCGACTGTATAGAAGATTGGCAAATCAAGGTAATGAGCGCCATTGAAACATTTTTGTTCAGTTAAGCATTCTTCTTTGCCATTGTTGATGGCAAATAGGCTTTTGTTTTTATCGGGTAAATATCTGACAATGTTCTCTTTTACTTTGTGACAATAATCAAGATATACCTTTTCTATCAATTCTGATAAATAATTGCTTGCTTCTTTAAACCAAAGATTATTATCCTGTGGATCAACGAACTCTCTGGAGGCATCAAGCTTAAATGGCACATGACAAACAATAGGAACATTCAATTTAAGTTGAGTAGGGAGAAACGAATATAAAGCTCCGTTACCAACTGTTGTAATATAATCAGTGTCTGGAACAACCACGCTTAGAATCATCGCTTTTCCATTTTCTTGCCCTACCTGTGTTTTTTCTCCGTAACGGGCACGGCAAGCCATTTTGGAAAAGGTGACATAATATGTATATCGTGTGCAGTGTATTATCTCTCTTACTTTTACCTCGGAGCCATTTTCATAATCACGAAGGTCTACAGAAATATCTATATCTCTTTCAATCTTAAAGGTTTCGAAATCTTCATTTTCTGTACGTGAAACATGGAATTCCATACTTCTGAAGGTGTCAAAATAAAACTTCAATGATGTGAGCTTATTAAGAAAAAGTAAAGGATTTCGTGAGAAAAGTGCGTCTCGTTTACAGTATTGTCCCTTTATTTCCTTATAAATCTGTTTTGCTTTGCCTGGAACATATAGCGTCATTTGTGTTCCATTACAAAACTCGAAATTTTTGTAGATAGGTACAGGAATTGTAAAGTTTTCTTTATGTAATTCAAATGAAAACCATCCACTTCTGATCCATACTTTATTGGCGACACCAAATACGGATTTAAAACCAATGCCTTTTTCGCCTATCTGATTTTTTTCTGATGATACATTTTTTGCTGCTTCGGCTATACCTGTTATTGCAAAAACATTAAACGGAGTAAAGCCAATTTCGTTGTAAGTCAATATGATTTCATCGTTCTCAAAATCGAAACGCATATCCAGCTTACAATCGGAGCTGTCCTTATAGTCGCAATCATCCACATTCTGTATAAGTTCAAAGATAAAGCGCAGACTATTTGAATACAGACCGTCCTCACCAACAGATAAAAGAGAATTGAGAAGCTGTGGATAGTTATCACCATGAAGCTTATCGTTTTCTGCTACGGCTTTTCTAAACTTTTTTAGCAATTCAATAAACTCTCTACCGCTATCTGCTGTTACAATTTCTGCTGAAACAACTTCCTTTAATCCATCTCGGAGTTGTTCGAGCTTACGTGACCCAAGATCACGGCAATCCACCTTTCCATAATCGCTTTGTAATTGCTGAAGTGTTGTCATATTAATCCCCCATAATCGTAATCACACCATTTACCAATAAAGTTGTTAAAACATCTGCCTTATCAGCAATTTCTTTGATCTCTGTAATCTTTCGAGAGTATTTTTCACGCACAGTGTCCAGCTCACTTTGACGCATACGTTTTATGTTTTCATCGTAAGCATCCTTTATCTGTTGTTCTAATGAACGAATTCTGTTACGGAATGTATTGGTTATACTCTCAAGTTTATATGCTTCTAACGCTTTTATCTCACTTTTATGCTTTTCTCTGGCTTCAAGCCACATTGATACATGATGATTTTCAATGCTTGACCAATTGAACTGTCCGTTAGGTTTACTTTCAGAACTATCCGCATCTTCTAAAAGGAAAGGTAGCTCTACAGCTATTTTTTCATTCTCACAAACGGTGATTAATTTGGTATAGGTGTTGTATCCGGTATATTGCCAAGCATAAACAGAAAAGACATATTGTCCTGAAGAAATCTCAGATGTATGAAGCTGCAAGTGCAGATATGCAGACTCTCTGTGGCTGTAGTATTTGGCTGCTTGCTTTGCAAGAGGGTGCATAGCAGTAATAAAGAAGCTGTCACGTTCTTTGGATGCAGTCTCGGGATCAAACGTAATAGAATGATTTGGCTTATTTCCACTTAAATAGTTTTGCCATGACCTTCTAAGTGCATTACGACCGCCGGTCAGTTTTTTTAGATCATCTCTCAATATCTGTCTTGCCGATGCAGAAAGACGAATTGTTTTAAGTGAAGATTCCCCGATAATATACTGTCCTTTTCCAACAATAGCTGTAATATAGTTTTCGATTAGTTTTTGTAGAAAATATCCGGATATCCATGGACTTTCTGCTTTTTTTATTTCATGAGAAGTAGTTAGTTCTGTCAGATCAAAACCGAACAGTTCTTTTTCCTCTTCCTCAAGACGGTTTAATTCTTGCATTTTACGGACTTCATTATCTGCCATTTGCTCAAGTTTGATATTGCGCTCTTCATCTGTCAGATTAGTATCATAAACAATATAATCAATACCTGATGCAATTTGTCCAAGAATTTCCTCGCAATCTCCTATGCTTCTCTCGAATACTCCTATACGCATAAGACATCTATGATATATATCAGCATCGACAGTTCCCTCTGTTATGATATTATAGATATTTACCACGTCACTTAACTGTCCGCGACGATCAATTCTGCCTATTCTCTGTTCGATTTTCATAGGATTCCAAGGCAGATCATAATTGATCATCATATCGCAAAACTGATAATCAAGACCCTCTGAGCCAACTTCGGTAAACAAAAGAATATCTATAGCATATTCGTTTTCACGAGAAAGTTCAAAACGTGATTTCAATTCGTATCGTGTATCATCTTTAACACTACCGTCAATCTGTTCAACTCGAAGTCCACACTCTGACAGCTTCCTTTTTAAGTAAGAGAGCGTATGCCGGAATGTGCTGAAAATCATTATTTTGTTGTTGGACTGCTCCTGTTTTTTACGGATGATATCATATGTCTCTTCAAATTTCGGGTCTTTTTCGGGGAGCTTATCTGCTAGCATCAGCACTTTTTTGGCAAGAGATGAGATTGTATTTAATGATTTCTCATCAACATCATTGATTAAACTATCAGGATCGTAGTCCAACTGCATCAAACGTCTGCTGATAATATCCCTGATGTATGGTGCAAGTCCGAAAATACAGCTTGCAGCTTGTCTGCGGATCGTGCTTATCATAAAAGCCACAGAATTCGCATTATGGAGTGTAGAAAGTGCTTCGTGTTCAAAAAATAACAATTCATCGTGGAGCGTCTGCTGATATTCGGTAAATGAAGTTGAAACCGTGTGAGAACGTCTGACACAGAAATCCTGTATATCACGTCTTCGAGTTCTGTTGAGCATAGTTCCGAAACTGTGCAGTGACTCAATATCAGAGATAAGTTTTACTCGTTCTTCTCGATCTATTTCATTACTTTCAAGACGGCGCAATATATCATTATACAACGGATTCTCAGCGATAACATTATCGCCCCACTGAGTTTTTTGAAGGTCAAGTAGTTCTGTTGATGCCTTTTCATTCCAGTCTTCCTCCATTGCCCGAACTAAATGTACGGCACGGGAGATATTAGCATTCGGACGTGACATCATCTCAAACGTATCCTTATCCACAACAATATCTGGGCGAAGCACATTAAGAAGCGTAAATAGATCATTATCACTTGTCTGTAATGGAGTAGCAGTAAGCATCACTACGGCATCAGCATGATCGCAAAAGTATTTCGTACATTTGTATGCAAACGCTTTTTCTTTATCATCGCTGCCGTTGCGTATATGATGTGCTTCATCAACGATTACTAAATCGAAGTGTGGTTCAGGGTCAAGTTCAGATAAACCAAATATACGATTTCTTCTGCCGATTTCACCGTTATATACCTTAGAATCAAGAATGGAATATGGAATAATAGCCTTGTTAAATCTAACAGGCCAATCGCCGTCACGATCAGTATCGGATATAATCTGCCGAAGTGTTGCTCCATCAAGAGAAATAAATTCTTCATCGAATCGCTTCATCTCAAGTTCCCATTTACGCTCAGCGACCAACGGCTTCGGGCAGATGACCAATACACGTTCTAAGTCAGAACGTGCTTCAAGTTCCTTGATGATCAATCCTGCCTCTATCGTTTTACCAACACCAACGCTGTCTGCTATCAGGATTCGAGGTTCATCAGCGTGTATCATTTTTAATGCCGGACGGAACTGATAAGGAACAAAATCTATTCGAGCTGAATTAAGCGAATATAAGTTCTGGGATGAAGGATTATTTATTTGATAGGCTGTTAGGTAACTCCTCATTTCTGTCAGACTAATCCAATTATACCCAGCAGACTTCTCAACAAGTGCTATCTGTCCTGTATAGTACTGTTTGATTTCATTGTTGACGAAAACATTATATTGGGTAATATCTCCCAGGTTTTTTAACGACATTACGACACCGTTAATCTTGGGATCGCTTACTAAATATACAAGGCTATTCTCATGTATGGAGGCTGTTGACTTAGTAGTTGTTACATCAGCTTCTCCGCTATCATTCGATTCAATGTGAGAATGTTCCAAATTGAGGCTGTCAGGCTGTTCAATAAAATCAATGAACCTATTTATTTTATCACAAGTATCCTTGCCACCATCAAACTGTTCTGTGAAAGCAAGCAAAATATTCAAGTCTTGAAGTATGACATCTTTTCCAGGCAATTCGGTAATACAATGCGCCCAGTTATTGCGCACACTGATCATCTTACGAATATTTTCACGCTCATATGAGGAAAGTAAAATTACAGTTTGAAGATCATACCAAGATTTGTTTGCAATCCTCAAAAGTGCAGCGAGGTCAAAGTCCGATAGCTTAGAAAAGCCTTTCTCTACGGCGATTTCATGCTGAGTGAAACTTAGGCTTGGCATAACACACTCATCCCACCAATTGTCCGTAACCATTGGTAATAATGTATTGAGCCAATTCAACATGGTTTTTGATGCTTCATGTAAAAATGCATTCATACTACTTATAATCATCTGGGTATCCATATTATCAACCCCTTTGTAATAGTTGTGAGTAATATCAGTTATATTAAATCTCACTTAGATTTATATATAAAAACCATTTACTAGATAATATCACAATTCTACAAATTTTTCAATAGGATTTATATAAATTTATCTTATTATCCAAAATTATGATAATAAAAACAGGTAGATAACTCAATTGAGGTATCTACCTGTTCTGTTCATAGTTCACTATATAGGTCATTCATATTAGTTCTTTGAAAATGTCTATATGAGTATCTATCAAATTGATGTGAGTCATTTTTTTAGCTTAATTATGTTGCCACACGCAACGTATTTTTTATAGCCTATGTACCCAATCAATAGCCGCCTCTGCCCAATGAGCCGCCACCGGCTGATAGTGACCTTCCCATGTGGCAGTGGTTTCGTCGCACAATGCAAGTCCATGTCCACCGTATTCATAAATGTGGCTCTCGAATGGAATGTGATACTTTGAAAGACTGCACATATACCAAAGTGTGTTCTCAACCCTTACACAGCCATCATCAGCACAGTGCCAGATGAATGTAGGAGGAGTGTTCTCCGATACTCTCTTCTCCATTGAAACAAGCTCTCTAAGCTCCGATGATTTTTCCTCGCCAATAATATTGAGTATTGAGCCTTCATGAGTGTATTCAGGGTCGGATGTGATAACAGGATAGCCCAAGATAGAGCCGTTTACCTTGATGTCCTCAGGATTGCAGCCAAGAGGCTTTGTGAGCAGTTCGCTGTTCCAGAAGTTTGCCATTGTTGCCGCAAGGTGCCCGCCTGCTGAAAAACCGCATACTATTATCTTGTCAGGGTCAATGTCAAATTTCTCCGCATTATCTCTAACATACTTGACAGCCGCCGCACATTCCAAAGCGTCAGTAGGAAATTTTTTCTTGACGCATGAGTATCTTAGCACAAATGCGCATATGCCTGCACCCAAAAATCTGAATGCAACAGGTTCAGCTTCACGCTCAGAACACCAATCATATCCTCCGCCCGGGCAGATTATAATTGCCTTGTGCTTCTTTCTGCCTATTTCCTCAGTGAGTGTGTTGTAATAGCAATCAAGTACAGGTGCGCAGCCTTCGCTTGAAACGCCAGCCTTTTCATAATCTACTTTTATTTCTACTGTTTCTTTAAGCATTTTATTTCCTCCGAAAAATTTATTCTGTAGCCGCCTGCTGGTCTGTCTGAGAGGACGAGTCAGCAGGTGCTGCATTTTCTGTCATATTCACGCAGACGATATAGCCGTCAACGTTGTTGCCTGAGATAGTGTTAGGACGCTCATTGTTGCTGTCGTCAAGTGGTACAGGCACGTTCGTGGTGCTGCCCTTGTCTGCGGCAACGTAGTAAACTGAATACTCAGTGTCATCAAAAGCCGTGAATGTGAGCGGTTTTTCAAATGTATAGTCCTTGACAAAATCTATGTATTCTTCAAGGCAAAGCTTGTTTGCTGTCATTATCTCAGCGTGTGGTATACCAACATATCTGAAATGATAAGCCATAGGGCTTACACCTGTGATGTCAGCTTTGTCCTCTGGGTATCTGAGGATAAGTCCGTATTTCCAGCAGTTTTCAGATATCCAACTATAATCTCCCTCGCCTGTGAACTCAGGATATGCGCCTGTGCTTGCGTCATAAAGATGCAGGTCAAAGGCAAGTCCAGTGTCATGCTCGTAGCAGGCAGAGCTGCTGTCTTCATCATCTTCCGCAGGCATAGCTGTGTTTATCATAAGTGTTGATATCTTCTTGTCAGAATAAAAATCATTGCCCATTTTGCCAAAGGCTTCAAAGGTCTCTTTTTTAGCCGTCAGTTGAGTGCTGCTGGTGGACATTATTTGACTTCCGTTCTTGTCAAACAAATAGGAATAAACTGTGTCTGTGTTATTCACTGTACCGGTGAAGGAGCGGTCGCCATTAACGAGAACAAGATCTCCATTTACCATATCAGTTTTGTTTTTTGCGGTAACATACATATAATTGCCCGTAAGCTTTTTTACAGCTTTTTTACTGCTGCTGTCAGCCTTGACCGCAGATGAGTTTGACGAGCTGTCGGGAATTTTCTTAGGGCTGTCAGCTTTTGAACTGCACGATGTAGATATTCCCAGAATGATCAAAAGCAGTATGGCAAGAGCCGCTGCAATATTCTTGTATTTATAACGTTTTACTTTTGGCACTTAACATCACCTTCCTGTATAACATACACCTAAATTATAACACATTTTTCGTAATAAGTGAACCATATGCCACTGTAGTGTCGGCACTTTTGTTATATCAGACAAATGTTTTGCGGGCGTTTTATGCAACAAGCACAAACAAAATAAGGGCTGTTCCGCAAAACAGTACAGCCCTTAGCAATAAATATTCGGTTAGTTTCTTACATAGTCAACAACAGACTTTATGAACGCACGTCCCTCAGGGGAGTGGGAAAGCTTATCAAAATCGCATGAGCAAACTACCACCTTGCCGCCGTCCTTTTCATACTCGTAGAGGAGTGAAAGATCGTGGTTGCGGTCAAAGTTGTCGATAGTTCTCACGATAACATTTTTCTCGCCCTTAAAGTCGTCAAGAATAACCGAGCGTGAGTTCTGAACTATCTCCCACCACTGTGGCGTTGAGTATTTTTCCCCTGCAAAGCCTGCAAGAGCAGGGTGTTCGGTGTCGATAAGAAGTCCCATTGTGCCAACAGGGTCAGGTTTTTTCATCATCTGTGAGATGATACAGAACATATGATAGCACCAGAAGTCCTGACAGTAGAAGCCCTCAATAGAGTTTTCAAGCTTTGAAAGGTCAGGGAGGATAAGCACGGTCTTGCCCTGTTTCAGCAGACTTTCAGCTTCCTCGTTTACCTCGTTAAAAATGTATGCGCCGCTTATATCTGTCTTTTCAACTGTCGGTATCACCCAAAGGTCGTAGTGATTGCGTATGTCAGTACCCTCAATTTCAAGTGCAAGCACAGCCTTTGTGTTCTTTGTTACCTGTGGGAGAGTAAACTCTACATCGCAAATGTCAGTGTAGTTGCCTTCTGCAACAAAATTCTTTTCGACCTTGCCAATGACATCACCGTTTTCAAGAGTGAGAGTGCAAATAAGCTTGCCTTCTTTAAGGTCAGGTCTGTAATTGCAAAGCTCTGTGTGCGCCTTGAAACTGCTGCCAGCTTCAAGAACATAGCTGTCAAAACGCGCCATTACAACAGCATCATTGCAGAACTCTCTCCACTCGCTGTCTGTGATAAGTCCCTTGCTGTCCATAAATGCGTCAAGTACACCCACAAGGGCAGTACCCTGACCGCTGAAATCCTGAATATCGAGTATCTGGAAACCGCCGAGAAGTCTTGAACGGAAAACAGCCTCCATTTCTTCCTTATAGCACTGCACAGCAAGCTTTCCTGAACATTTGAAATAATCCTCAGCCAGCGGAAGCAGACCCTTTTCTTCAAGTCTTTCTCTGAATACCTCAAAGTTTCTGGCTTTAAGGGAGCCTGTGTATTTCTCTATCTCCTTGAAGTTCGGATAAGTTTCATACTGACCTATTTCGTGAGTAACGATAGGCACTTCAGGGATAAAATCTGCGTCAGCTTCGCTTGCCTTGACAGTTTTCATGGTCGTGCCGTACTGTATCTGAACAGTACCGTCCTCTGAAATTTCCGTGGAGCTTGCCTGCTTCTTAGGTCTTATAATGCTGTCATAATCGTGATTTGCCGCAGGCTTGTCAGTCTGAATATGACCAAGTGGAGCGTCACACATAGCGTATGAGCCTCTTATAAGCCTGTCGTTTGCAAGTCTTACGCCAACAAAGAAATCGTCATTTTCTATAACGTTAGGGAACCACTGAAAATTGTTTGAACCTTGTGTGTAAAGATGTCTGCTGTCGAACTTCTTATAACCGCCTATGATATCGTTGAGTATCTTCTTTGAGCCCCAAAGCTCGTTGCCCATTGACATCATGCAGTAGGAAGGGTGATTGCCGAAGGATTTCAGCATATTGAAGCCCTCTTCAACGAGGAAATCCTGCTCCTCCTGATTGTGGTTTTCCTCGCCCTCTTCTGTGATAGTTCCCCAGAAAGGAAGCTGTGGCTCCATATAAATTCCAAGCATATCCGCAGCGACAAACGCAGCCTCAGGGGGACAGCAGGTGTGATAGCGGTAGTGGTTCATGCCGTAGGACTTTGATATCTTCATTATCCTCAGCCATTCCTCAAGGTCGGTAGGTGCAAAAGCGGTCTTAGGGAATATCATGCCGTCATGTTTTCCTCTGAGAAAGGTTTTTTCGCCGTTTATGGTGAACTTTCCACCCTCAGTCTTGAACTCACGCATACCGATGATATGCTCGCTCATGTCGCCGTCGATATCTATTCTCAGCTTGTAGAGATTAGGCTCATGCTCACTCCAAAGCAGGCAATCGTCGCCCATTTTGTATAAAGCGTCAAGCTTGCCGTTTGTGTACTCAAAGCTCTGCACAGCAGGTGTATGGTTCTTTTCGCTGTTGAAGCTCTCAGCACTTATGACAGCTTTTCTGCTTTTTCCGTCTGTTATGTTGGCTGTTACTCTTACTGTCTTGCTGTGGATATCGCACCAAAGCATAACATTTTCAGCGTGGGCGTTTTTGTAGCCTATAAGCTCAATGCGTCCTGTGATACCGTTCCAGTTGGTCTGAGTGTCAGGTGAAGTCAGGTGACCGCCCTTGGTCTTGTAGCCAACATTTGAAACGCAGATAGTCATTTCATGTATGCCAGTACCGATATACTCGTTCAGGTCATAGATGTGCGGAGTGCAAAGGCTCTCCTGTCTGCCTATCTTTTTGCCGTCTATATAAAGTTCAGTTATTCTTGTTCTTTCAAGATAAAGTTTAAGATTTTCACATTGCAGAGCAGAGAAGTCAACGTTTTTTCTGAACCATGCAAAGCCCTCAAATTTATATGTGTCTGTAAGAAAGCCTGTTTCTCTCTTAGTATTGTATTCGCCTTTTTTAGCGTTGGAAGTGGTGTTTGGAAGGTTTATTGTATCATCAAAAACAAGGTCAGTACCCTTACATTCCTTGTCAAGACACAGCAGCCACTCGCCGCTGAGGTCAAGCTTGTTTATCATTAAGCAACTATCCTTTCACGTTCAAATTTTCAATATTATCATTATAGCATATGCCCTTACCCTTTTCAACAGTAATCCTTTGATTTAACCAAAATGCTATAAAATTTTGTTGTTTTTAACAATAAAATATGATACAATAAGATTAAAAGAAATCTGCCAACTGGAGGTGCAGGAAAAATGCTTGAAAATACAGACAGGAAGCTGTTGTGGCTGTGGCTCGATGTTGCGTTCGGACCTGCGGACAAGCGCTTGTGGGACGTTATGTCATATTATGACAGCGCTGAAGAAATGTGCGATGATCTATTGTCACTGCGCTGTGGATATGTTACTCAGCAGGAGGCTGAAAAGATAGCCTGCTGTACGTTCTTTCAGGCGAAACAGGTGGCTGAATACTGCGAGAAAAAGGGTATATATATCCTCACCCCTGACGATCCTCTTTATCCTGAACGGTTGAAACAGATAGAATGTCCACCTGCTGTGCTTTTCTGCCGTGGTGATGTAAGCTGTCTGTCTATTGAAAAGAGCGTTGCCATTATCGGCACTAGAGAACCAAGCGATTATTCTGTAGCCGTGGCGGAGGAGTTTTCAAGTTTTCTTGCAGAGCGAGGAGTAAATATCATAAGCGGATTTGCTATGGGTATCGACACTGCCGCACACCGCAGTGCGATGCGTGCAGGTGGAAGCACTGTAGCTGTTATGGGCTGTGGGCTAGAATATGATTATCCTCGTGGCAGGACGGGCTTCAAGCGTGAGATAGCAACACATGGGGTAGCTATCTCGGAATTTTTCCCGCAGGCAAGACCTGTTCCTGAGAATTTTCGTATAAGAAACCGCATTGTTTCGGCACTTTCACATTGCGTTCTTGTGGTTGAAGCAGGAATACACAGCGGTACGCTGAATACTGTAAATCATGCTTTATCCCAGAATAAAGACGTTTTTGTTATACCGCCTCATGACATTTTCAGCGAGAAATACGCAGGACAGTGTGCGCTTCTCCGTGACGGAGCGGTAGAAGCTTATTCTCCAAAAGATATCCTCTATTTTCTCAATAAAGCCAAAATGTAGAACTACACTTAGTTAGTGTTTAACGGCTCAATTTCTGTTTCGCAGAAATGCGACGTGCCGATCATTCGTTTTTTACACTCTAAATGAAAAAAAGGCTGCGACTTTTTGCCGCAGCCTTTTGTGATATTTGAAATTACTTTGAAAGTGGGCTTTCTCTGTAGATGATGTCCTCTCTCTTTGGTCCGTTTGAAACCATTGTGATAGGGAAGCCGATATGCTTTTCAACGAAGTCGATATACTTCTTGCAGTTTTCAGGAAGATCTTCATACTTCTTGATGCCCCTGATGTCTGACTTCCAGCCGTCGAGAACTTCGATAACAGGCTTTGCCTTTTCAAGCTTTCTTGTTGTAGGGAAGTCTGTTGTTACCTCACCATCTATCTCATAGCCTACGCATACAGGTATCTTGTCAAGATAGCCAAGAACGTCAACTACTGTGAAAGCAACGTCTGTTGTGCCCTGGATACGGCAGCCATACTTAGTTGCAACGCAGTCGAACCAACCCATTCTTCTAGGTCTGCCTGTTGTTGCACCAAACTCTCCACCGTCGCCGCCTCTTCTTCTCAGCTCGTCAGCCTCGTCGCCGAATATCTCAGAAACGAATGCACCTGCACCAACTGCGGAAGAATAAGCCTTAACAACAGTTACGATAGTCTTTATTTCATAAGGAGGTATGCCTGCACCGATAGCACCATAAGCTGCCAGTGTAGATGAAGATGTTACCATTGGATAGATACCGTGGTCAGGATCCTTCAGTGAGCCAAGCTGACCCTCAAGAAGAACGTTCTTGCCCTCTTTGATAGCGTTCCAAAGGAATGCAGATACGTCGCAAACGTATGGTGCTACCATTTCCTTATACTCCATAAGAGTATTGAAAAGCTCATCAGCGTCGATAGGAGGCTTATGATAAAGGTGTTCAAGAAGAATGTTCTTCGTTTCAAGAATTCTCTTGATCTTTGTCTTGAGAGCTTCCTCATCGAACAGCTCCTGTACCTGGAAACCTATCTTTGCATATTTATCAGAATAGAAAGGTGCGATACCCGATTTTGTTGAGCCGAAGCTTGCCTTTCCGAGTCTTTCTTCTTCGTACTGATCGAACAAAACGTGATATGGCATTACCATCTGCGCTCTGTCGGAAATAAGTATCTTAGGCATTGGAACGCCTTCGGAAGTTACCTTTTTAAGCTCATTGAAAAATACAGGGATATTAAGTGCAACACCGTTGCCGATAATATTTGTTGTGTGATCATAGAATACGCCGGAAGGCAAAGTGTGCAAAGCGAACTTTCCGTAGTGATTTACAATAGTATGTCCTGCGTTAGCACCGCCCTGAAATCTTACTACTATATCAGACTTTTCAGCAAGCATATCGGTAAGCTTGCCCTTACCCTCGTCGCCCCAGTTTGCGCCGACAATCGCTCTAACCATTTAATTTTATCCTCCTTGCCATAAAACAGCAAATTTAGTAGCAGATATTTATCAATATCAACACTGCCACTAGGATATTATAGCACAAAACATTCTATATGTAAAGGCACTTTTAAACATTTAACACTTTTATAACATTTAGCGTATTACCATACTGCTATGATAAAGAATAAAAAGTTTTAATATATCTTGCAAAAATCAGATTTGTGTATTATAATATAGTGTAACGGCTCGTGCTGTGAGATAACAAAATAAAATACGAGGGGATAACGATGACAAAAAGAAAACAATGTGCGGCTCTTGCGCTTGCATTGACGCTGACAATTTCTATGTTCGGCTGTGAAAAAGACAAAGAAACAACACAGTCGTCTGCGGTGTCGCAGATAAAGATAAGCGACTCAGCTCAACCAAGCAATGTGAAGGTCAAGGAATACAAATTTCCGGAGTTTCTGAATAAAATAAAAAGCCTTGACGAGCTTTCACGAAAGCTTTATACAAGCTTTGACAGCACTCAGTATGTTGCCGAGGTTGAGGAGCAGCCTTTTGAGGAATATAAATGTGAAAAGCTTCTTGCGGATCTTTTCTTCACTTATCGTGACGGCAGAGCAGTGGGACTTCTTGACAAGTCGGGAAACGTTGTGCTTGAAGCTGATGAGTACACTGAAATAACTGTGGTGAGCAATGGTATTCTACAGCTTTCTTATGATAAGGAGCGCAACGCTCCTATGCAGTATATGAAATATGACAGCGACGGAAATTTAAGTGACTATAAGCATAAGAAATTCTCCGCTGACAGCCTTTATACATATGAGTCGCAGGCTGATGACAGCGACACGGACGCTGTTTATTCACTTATGATTCCTGACGGTAAAAATGTTGTGTCATCAGACGGCTCGGATAAGTGGGATTCTGTTGAGAAGATATCAGCCGACAGCATAGATACAAATAAGGCGTACAAAGGCTTTTACAAGCTCACAAAGAATGGCGGCATATACTATGCTTGCTTTGATGACTTTTATAATTATGATATCTACGAGGGCGCATATGCAAAGGTTTGTGTGAAAGTAGGCGGAGAATACGGAGAATGCTATCTTGCCGATCATGATGATTACAACGAGCTTGTGAAAATGATAGACAGCTTCGGCAACGCTTCATACAGGACGGCGCCGTCTAAAGATCCGGGACTTGATTTTATACAGATATCTCTAGGACTTAAAGAGAACACCAAAACAGAGATAACTATTTCTTCTGACGGCTATTGCCTGACAGACACCATAGAAGCTGCTGAGGGTGAGGCTGTGAACAAGTATTTCTCCTATCTTGACAAGGAAGATTTCGCAGATCTTATACTTTGGTGTGAACAGGTGCTTGCTGAGGAGTATCAAAAATAGATTTAAACTTTTTATAAATAATTTGCAGGATAGCGTAAATTTCCTGCAAAAATTGTTTTTTTAGCTCTTGCAAGTTGTTGACATTAGGTAGAACTTGTGCTATTATATTAAAGGTGTGGCGGTTTTCCTGCATATTTTTAATGAACACTGCAAATACTTCTCCTGTGACGAAAGTTACTAATGAAGAACGGGAGGTATCTGAGTGTCTGAACAAGAAGAAAATGTAGAGAGCGAAAAGCTTGCTGAGGATATAAGGCAGATAAAGGAAATGGGTTCTGTCACATTGCCAGACGCAAAGCACGTTATACACTGCCTGAACATTATCGGTCAGGTGGAGGGGCATTATATTTTGCCTGCACAAAACAAGACCACCAAGTATGAGCATATCATACCTGCCCTTGTTGCTATCGAGCAGGATAGGAGCATAGAGGGTCTTGTGATAATCCTCAACACTGTGGGCGGAGATGTGGAAGCAGGACTTGCCATTGCAGAGCTTATTGCTAGTATGAAAACGCCTACTGTGTCAATGGTTGTGGGCGGAGGTCACTCCATAGGCGTGCCGTTGGCGGTGTGTGCGAAAAAGTCATTTATAGTGCCAAGCGCCACAATGACTATACACCCTGTTAGAATGAACGGGCTTGTGCTGGGAGTACCCCAGACGCTTTCTTATTTTGACAAAATGCAGGAAAGGATAGTTCGCTTTGTGTGCGATAATTCAGCCATAAAGCCTGAGCGTTTCCGTGAGCTTATGATGTCAACGGGCGAGCTTGTAATGGACGTTGGTTCTGTTATCGACGGGGAGCAGGCTGTAAAAGAGGGGCTTATCGACAGGCTCGGAGGGCTTTCCGAGGCGATAGACTGCCTTTATGATATGATAGAAAACAGTTCTGAAAAGGAGAAAGCTGAAAATGTTTCAGACAATAATCGACCTTTATGACGTATTCAGGACTGACGTAGATATCGGAGAAGAGTTTGAGGATGATGATACTGCTGTGGACACAGACCCGGCACATTATCTCAGCCGTGACGGCTTTTATCTCTGACAAACAACAAAATTTCGGAGGACAGCAATGGGTATCATCAATGCGATTTTTCAGGCTATAATTCAGGGCTTGACGGAGTTTCTTCCAGTTTCAAGTTCAGGACATCTTTCACTGTATCAGCATTTTACAGGAAACAGCGGAGAGGGAGCTTTGTTTTTCTCGGCGATACTTCACCTTGGCACGCTGGTAGCAGTATTTGTGGCTTTCAGGAAGACAATATGGGATATGATAAAAGAGCTTGGCGTTATGATAAAGGATATTTTTACAGGCAAGTTCACTCTTAAAAATATGAATCCTCCAAGGCGTATGATAGTTATGATAATTGTTTCCTGCTTCTGCCTTGTGCCGTTCCTGCCATTTAAGGGCTGGTTTGAGGGCATTGCAGAGGATTCAAGCATTTTCGCAGAGGGTCTTTGTTTCCTTTATACATCGGCGATACTTTTTATGTCAGATCGTTGTGTAAAGGGTAAAAAGACTCAGGGCGATATAGCTTATAAAGACGCAATAACGGTCGGACTTTTTCAGGGAGTTGCACTGTTGCCTGGCGTTTCAAGATCAGGCTCGACTATCTCAGCGGGACTTTTCTCAGGCATGACCAGAGAAACATCGGTAAAGTATTCTTTCATTCTGGGCATACCTGTTATACTTATGAGCTGTCTGCTTGAAGTCAAGGACGCAGTTTCAACACGTGCTGATATAGATTGGGTTAGCTGTGCAGTTGGATTTGTAGTAGCCGCATTTGTGGGACTTTGTGCTATCAAGCTTGTAAACTGGCTCGTTAAAACGGATAAATTCAAGGTGTTTGCTTATTATACCCTTGTGCTTGGCGTCATAGTCCTTGTTATCTCATTTATCGAGATGTGCATGGGTCACCCTATATCCTTTGCAAAGTAATGACATAAGATAATACAGTTTCTGTGAAAAAGCTTGAAATTCTGTTTTCAGGCTTTTTTGTGGGTTATAAAGGCAAATAACATTTTGCCTTTATTTGCTTAAATAAGACAAATACCGAAAGGAATGGTAAAATAAATGGCAGCTCAAAAGAAAGGCTCAAAGCCTGCGCCAAAGCAGACAGCGGCAAAGAAAAAGCCCGCACAAAAGCCTGCGCAAGCTGCAAAAAAGAATACAAAACAGCAAAAGCCTCAGAGCAAGCCGCCACAGTCAAATCCCATGACAGCAGTGAGAGAAAGAGAGAACAGACGCTTCTGGTCTTACATACTTTTCTTTTTTGGCATACTTGAATTGCTTATCACGTTCGTGGAGGGGGACGGCTTGTGGAAATGGCTCCATGAGCTGAACCGAGGACTTTTCGGCGTGACAGTATTTCTGTTTGCACCTATGATAATCTATGTTGCACTTATGATAGCTTCAGATGTGACACACAACAAGGTCATAGCGAAGGTGGTGGAGGGAAGCGTTCTTATGCTTCTTATAAGCGGCATGGCTCAGATAATCCAAGTGGGCTCTGTGGACGGAAGTTCGTTCTGGCTCAAACTTGTGGGGCTTTTCAATGATGGAAAACAGCTCCGTGGCGGCGGACTTGCAAGCGCATTGCTTGGCTGGCCTTTGCTTTCGCTTTTCAAGAGAGTTGGCGCAGGTATCGTTATCGTGCTTGTGGCGTTCACTTTTATAATGCTGCTTACAAATGTTACGCTTCCGCAGCTTCTAAAGGCAGTTTCAAAGCCTTTTATAAAGAGCTATGAAGCGGTGAACGAGGAGCGTATCGAGCGTGCGGCTCAGCCTCCGAAGCCTCCAAGAGAGAAGAAGGAGCCAAGGCGTAATGGTAGGGTTGATATTGCAAAATTCTATCCTGATGATGGCCCTGATACTGCGGCGGAAGCCTTTGTGCCTGTTGCAGAGGCGGAAGAAGCTACCGACAAGGTAGACGCTTCAAAGATAGATATGCCGGTCCACCCTGTGAAAGCTCCTGTGATAACACATGAAAAGCTTGAAGAAACGGCTAAGACTACCGATAATGAGGAGCTTAAAAAGATAATAGAAAACGCCATAGGCGACAGCAGAGAAGAAAAGAAGTCCAAGGACGAGCCTGTTAAGCCACCAGTAGTGAATGTTGATAAGAACGGTCAGACAACGTTCTTTGAGAAAGATAATAAAATATCCGCTTACGTTTATCCGCCTGTGGATATACTCAAATATGCTAAAAATCCTGTGGCTTCCGAGATAGTCCAGCAGGAGATACAAGAGAAATCTGCGAAGCTTGTGGAAACGCTTGAAACATATGGCGCTAAAACAAGGATCGTGGGCATACATAGAGGTCCGTCCGTTACAAGATATGAGCTTCAGCCTGCAGCAGGCGTGAGAGTGTCGAAGATAACGGGTCTTGCAGACGATATCGCACTTAACCTCGCGGCAATGAGCGTTCGTATCGAAGCTCCTGTGCCGGGCAAGGCGTGCATAGGCATAGAAGTGCCGAACGATCATAGAGATACGGTTTCTCTCCGTGAGCTTATCGACAGCGAGGAATACAGAAAGGCAAAGGGCAAGCTTACCTTTGCAGTGGGCAAGGATATCGAGGGTAATATCATTATCGGCGATATCGCCAAAATGCCGCATATGCTCGTTGCAGGTACAACAGGTTCAGGTAAGTCTGTTTTTACAAACTCTATCATACTTTCTATACTTTACCATGCGTCACCTGACGAAGTAAAGCTTATCCTTATCGACCCTAAAAAGGTCGAGTTTCCTATTTATAATAAGATACCTCATTTGCTTATCCCTGTTGTTACCGAGCCTTTAAAGGCGGCTGGTGCGCTTGGATGGGCGGTAAATGAAATGAACAAGCGTTATCTTATGTTCGAGGCGAACAATGTAAAGAACTTGCAGGAGTTTAATGACATGGTTCTTGAAGAACGCAATAAGCCTGCCGAGGAGCAGGACGAAGTCCGTGCAAAGATCGACCTGCTGCCGCAGATAGTTATTGTGGTCGATGAGTTCGCCGATCTTATGATGGCCGCGAGAAGCGAGGTAGAGGACTCAGTTTTAAGACTTGCACAGCTCGCTCGTGCGGCAGGAATACATATGATAATCGCAACACAGTCCCCTAGGGCGGACGTGTTGACAGGACTTATCAAGTCAAATATCCCATCGAGAGTTTCTCTTAGTGTATCCAGCAACGTTGACTCACGAGTTATACTTGATGAAAGCGGTGCAGAGAAGCTTCTTGGAAACGGTGACCTGCTTTATAAGCCTGTTGGCGTTAAAAAGCCTATAAGAATGCAGAGCGGTTATGCAGCGACTTCTGAGATAAGAGAGGTTGTAAACTTCCTCAAGAACGAGCATACCGCAGAATACAGCGACGAAGTTATCGCAGAGGTGGAGGAGAATACTCCGCAGCCAAAGGACAGCGGTTCGGCAGGCAGCGATAATGTTTCCGTAAATCCTGATGATGACCTTGTAAATCAGGCAATATCCATAATCGTGCAGACAAATAACGCCTCTACTGCGTTCTTGCAGAGAAAGCTGAAACTTGGTTTCCCTAGAGCCGCCCGTATTATGGACGAGATAGAGGAAATGGGCATAATAGGACCACAGGAAGGCTCTAAGGCACGAAAGATAAACATAACAAAAGAAGAATGGGCTGAAATGCAGGCAAGAAGATAGCTCAGGCGGAAAGGGATAACATGGCAGGCAGATCTGCAAAAAAGAAAAATTCGACAGCACCGCTTAAAAAGGCGGTAACGCTCATAGCGGTTTTTGTGGTGCTGCTTTTTACAGTGCTTGACCTGACAGGGTTAGTTTCTTTCGACAGCTTGCTTATCAAGGCAGGCGTTGAGGACAAGCCGGCGGAACACGCTCAGACAGAGGTGCATTTTATCGACGTTGGTCAGGGCGACAGCACCCTTGTGATATCACAAGGGGAGGCTATGCTCATTGACAGTGGCGATAAAGATGACAGCAATAAAATAGAAAAATATCTTGAAAAGCAGGGAGTGACAGAGTTAAAATACCTCATTGCCACCCACCCTCACGCTGACCATATTGGTGAAATGAGCGAGATAATTGACCAGTTTCAGGTGGATAAATTCATTATGCCGAAAGTCAAGGCTGATATGACGCCCACCACAACGATATATGAGAAAATGCTCAAAAGCATAAAGGCAAAGGGCTTGAAGATAACACAGGCAAAGCCTATGGAATTTGAGCTTGGAAGCTGTAAGGTGGAGCTTTTCACACCCAAAAAGGATTATGATGATCTTAATAACTATTCCACACTTGTGAAGATAACAGACGGTGAGAACAGCTTTCTTATCACGGGGGATTGCGAGACCACTGAGGAGAAAGATATACTTTCTCAGGGTTATGACGTTTCTGCAAAGGTGCTTAAAGCAGGTCATCATGGCAGTTCCACTTCTTCGGGGGTCGATTTTCTTAACAAGGTCATGCCGAGATATGCTGTTATATCCTGCGGTAAGGGCAACAAGTATGGTCACCCACACGAGGAAACTGTCACAAGGCTGAAAAAATATGCTTCCCATTTGTATGTCACTGCAGATGTGGGAACGATAGTTTTCAGCTCAGATGGCGAGGGGTTGAGCGTTTCTGCTGAAAAGGGAGAAAAGTGATATGGAAGAGATTTTTATAGTTGACAGGATAGAAAACGGCTATGCCGTGTGCGAAACTGAGCAGGGAGAAAAAAAGGATATACCGCTTTCTGGAACAAAAGACGTTCACGAGGGTGACGTGCTTATCTTAAAGGACGGCGTTTATATCCCGGACAAGGACAAGACGGAAGAAAGAAGAAAAAGGATACTCGCCCTACAGGAGGATCTGTGGGCTTAAGGCAACACCGTATGATGCGATATGCCTAAAAAATATGCTGAAAGGTATAGATAGAAATGGAAAAAGATTTATTTACGCTTATCAATGAAAAGCTTTCAGGCTTATCAAAGGGACACAAGCTTATTGCGAACTACATTCTCTCCCACTATGACAAAGCGGCTTTTATGACGGCTCAGAAGCTTGGAAAAACTGTGGGCGTCAGCGAATCAACGGTGGTAAGATTTGCCTCAGAGCTTGGCTATGACGGCTATCCTGCCCTTCAAAAAGGCTTGCAGGAGCTTATGAGAAACAAGCTTACAACTGTTCAGAGAATAGAGGTCACTTCCGACCTTATGAGCAGTGACAACGTGCTTGAAAGGGTACTCAATCTCGACATCGACAAGATAAGGCGTACTTTGGAGGAAACCTCAAAGGAGGACTTTAACAATGCCGTTGACACTATCGTATCCTGCAATACCCTTTACATAATGGGTACAAGAAGTGCAGCTTCTATCGCTTCGTTCCTTGCTTATTATCTGGGACTTATTTTCCCCCATGTAAAGCTCGTTCAGAGTACGACTACTTCCGAGCTTTTTGAAAAGATAATGAGAATAGACGAAAAGGACGCCATGATAGGTATATCTTTCCCAAGATATTCAAAGCAGACTGTTAAGGCTTTGAAGTATGCAAAGAGCAACGGTGCGAACGTTATAGCGATAACAGACTCAAAGGCTTCGCCTATCGCAAAGTATGCAGACAGCCTGCTTCTTGCAAGAAGTGATATGGCTTCATTTGTTGACTCTCTCGTTGCACCGCTGAGCCTTATAAATGCACTTATCGTTGCGGTATCAATAAGAAATATCGACAGAGTGTCCCAGACCTTTGAACGTCTTGAAAAGGTTTGGGCTGAGTATGACGTTTACGCAAAAAGCGAGGAAGATACACAGTGAGAAGATTTGACGCAGTTATAGCAGGCGCAGGTGCGGCAGGAATGTTCTGCGCAGTTCAGCTTGGCTGGCGTGGAAAGAGCGTTGCTGTTATCGAGCATAGCGGCTGTCAGGGCAGAAAACTCATGATAACAGGCAAGGGCAGGTGTAACGTCACAAACAACTGTACCGCTGACACTGTTATGAAAAATATCCCACGCAACAGCAAGTTCATGTATTCAGCTCTGAGCAGATTTGCACCTGAGGACGTTATGAGCTTTTTTGAGTGCCTTGGTGTGGAGCTAAAAACAGAGCGTGGCAACAGAGTTTTCCCTGTAAGCGACAACGCAAAGGATATCGTCAAGGCTCTTGTGAAAGCCTGCGAGGACAGTGGTGTGCAGTTTATCGACGATGAGGTAAAAGAGCTTATCATCAAGGACGGCAGAGCAGAGGGCTTTAAATGCGAGCATGGGGATTATTACGCAGACAGCGTTATCGTTGCAACTGGCGGAAAGTCCTATCCACGGACAGGCTCAACAGGCGACGGCTATAGGCTTGCGAAGTCTGTTGGGCATAAGGTCACGGCGATAACTCCGTCACTTTGCCCTGTAGTCACTTATGAGCGTGAGGAATGTGCTTCCGCAATGGGGCTTTCCCTTAGAAACTGCACCTTGACGCTTCGTGAAGAGAACAGAGATAAACCAATTTTCCACGAGCTTGGGGAAATGCTTTTCACACACTTTGGTCTGAGCGGACCGCTTGTGCTTTCGGCTTCTGCTCACCTTGGTGATATGAATAAGTCAAGGTATTATATGGATATCGACCTTAAACCTGCACTGAGCCATGAACAGCTTGACAGCAGGATACTTCGTGATTTCGGTGATTTTCCAAACAGAGATTTTCAGAATTCACTGGGTAAGTTGCTGCCTTCAAAGATAATACCACTTATAATAAAAAGGTGCGGCATCGACCCTGAGAAAAAGGTCAATCAGATAACCCGTGAGGAGCGTGAAAGGCTTGTTTCCACAGTGAAAAAGCTAACGTTCACGGTGAAGTGTATGCGCCCTGTAGAGGAAGCTATCATCACCCGTGGCGGAGTTGATGTTTCACAGATAGACCCACGGTCAATGGAGTCAAAGCTGTGTAAAGGACTTTACTTTATCGGTGAGGTGCTTGACGTTGACGCTTATACAGGGGGCTTTAATTTGCAGATAGCGTTTTCCACGGCGTATAGCTGTGCGGATAAAATAGGATAAGGAGATTTTGATATGGGAATAAACGTGGCTCTCGACGGACCTTCCGGAGCAGGAAAGTCCACTATCGCAAAGGCGGTAGCTAAAAAGCTTGAATATGTATATGTAGACACAGGTGCGATGTACCGCTCTATAGCTTATTATGTTATAAGAAAGGGTGCAGACCTTTCTGACCCTGAGCAGATAAAACCCTTTCTTGGTGAGATATCCATAAAGCTTTGCTACACAGAAGCAGGGCAGAGAGTAATGCTCAATGACGAGGACGTTTCAGACAAAATAAGAACGCCTGAGATATCCATGGGTGCGTCAAAGGTGTCTGCTATACCTGAGGTAAGAGAATTTCTGCTTGAACTTCAGAAGAATATCGCAAAAGAAAACAACATCATCATGGACGGCAGAGATATCGGCACTGTGGTTTTGCCAAACGCTGACGTGAAGATATTCCTCACAGCCGCTCCAGAGGCAAGAGCAGAAAGACGTTTCAAGGAACTTCAGGAAAAGGGCGACAAGTCTACATATGACGAGGTATTGCAGGATATAATCCAGCGTGACTATAACGATACACACAGAGAGATAGCACCGCTGAAAAAGGCTGATGACGCCGTTGAGGTGGACTCTACTGAGTTGACTCTTGAAGAGTCTGTTGAGGCTATCTACAAGGTAATAACCGACAAGACTAAAAAAAAAGAGCGTAAGATAAAAGAGATAATGCCGGTGAGACCTGTGAAAAAAGAACACAGGCTTGGTCATTTCCATATGTTTTGGTACACAGTGCTGAGATATATCGTTATGGGACTTTATCATCTGTATTTTAACATCACTTTCGAGGGTACGGAAAATATCCCAAAGGACGGCGGGAATATATTCGCTTCAAACCACAGAAGCTATCAGGACCCTGTTTTTATCGCACTGCCAACAAAAGTGCCGCTGTCTTATATGGCTAAGGAGGAGCTTTTTCATCAGAATGTGTTCTTCACTCTGCTTATAAAAGCGTTCGGAGCATTCCCTGTTACAAGAGGAAAGGGCGACACTCAGGTAATAGATACATCTATCGAAAAGCTTGAAAAGGGCAGAAACCTTGTCATCTTCCCTGAGGGAACACGTTCAAAGGACGGCAAGGTAGGAAAGGGCAAAACAGGCGTTGCATTGGTGGCGGCTGTGGCTCAGGTGCCTGTGGTCCCTGTTGGTATCAATTTCGAGGGCAAGCTCAAATTCAGAAAGCGTGTAGTTGTAAGATTTGGCAAGCCTATAGTGCCTGGCGAGATAGGCGTTACAGCTACCGACCCTCATTCTCTTAGGACTATCAAGAACGAGATCATGAAAAATATCACGGAGCTGGTACATTAAATGTTAACAAAGTGTAAAATTTGCGTTGCAAAGACCGCAGGTTTCTGTTTTGGTGTAGACAGAGCCGTAAAAATAGTGTATAATGAATTAGATAACCGAAATAATGTTGTAACGTTAGGCCCAATCATTCACAATCCAAACGTAGTTTCTGACCTTGAAGCAAAAGGAGTTTACTCCACCGATGTGGATAAGGTCACGAAAGACCAGACAGTTGTTATCAGATCCCACGGAGTTGGACTGGACGTGTATGAAAAGCTTGCAAAGGTAGGTGCGGAAGTAATTGACGCTACCTGTCCCTTTGTGGCAAGGATACACAAGATAGCAGCCGAAAAATCGGGCGAGGGATACGTTATTCTTATCGCAGGTGATGAGGCTCACCCGGAAATAATGGGTATAAGAGGTCATTGCAGCGGAGAGAGTTATGTGTTCAGTTCATGTGACGATTTTGAAAATTTGGTGAAAGAGAAAGATTTTTCGTCAAAAAAGGTTGCAATTCTGGCTCAGACAACGTATAATAAGAATATGTGGAGAAAGTGCGAAGAGCTTTTTGAGAGGTATCTGCCTGAGGCTGTGGTGTATAACACCATATGCAGTGCCACTTCTGAAAGACAGAAGGAGGCGGCGGAGCTTGCGAAGGCTGCCGACATAATGATAATAGTCGGAGGGCTGCACAGCTCCAATACTCACAAGCTTAAAGCCATATGCGATGAATATTGCAAATGTTGGCTTGTGGAGGACGCCGAAGGACTGAGGGCATGTGATATTGACTTATCAGGTGCAAAATTTATCGGGATTTCTGCTGGTGCATCGACGCCGGCTTATATAATCAAGGAGGTACAACAGACCATGAGTGAAATGTTGAACAATGTTGACGAAGAATTTAATTTTGAGGAGGAACTGGAAAAGACTCTGAAAAAAATACATACGGGAATGAAGGTTGAGGGCGTTGTCACCGATATCAATAACGGTGAAGTAGCCGTAGATATCGGAACAAAGCACACAGGCTATATTCCTGCATCTGAACTTACAGATGATCCTACTAAGAAGCCAGAGGATATCGTAAAGGTAGGCGACAAGATCGATCTGATCGTTCTTAAGACAAATGACCAGGAGGGTATCGTTACACTTTCTAAGAAGAAGGTTGACGCAGTTCTTGGTTTCCAGAAGATAGTTGAGGCTAAGGAAGCTGACGCTACACTTACAGGTACAGTTACAAACGTTGTTAAGGGCGGTGTACTCGTATCAGCTAACGGTGTTAAGGTATTTATCCCTGCTTCACAGGCAGCTCCAAGAAGAGATTTCGATCTTAACGATCTGCTCAAGCAGTCAGTAAGCTTCAAGATCCTTGAGGTAAACGAGGCTAAGCAGAGAGCAGTTGGTTCTATCCGTGCAGTAGCAAGAGAGGAAAGAGCAGCAGCTCAGGCTAAGTTCTTTGAGACAGCTCAGATCGGTTCTGAGGTAGAGGGTACAGTTAAGTCTATCACAGATTACGGCGTATTCGTAGATCTCGGTGGTGTTGACGGCCTTATTAGAAGAATGGATCTTTCTTGGAACAGGATCAAGCACCCTTCAGACGTTGTTTCCGTTGGCGATAAGATCACTGTTACTATCAAGGATATCGACAGCGAAACAAAGAAGGTTTCATTGACATATAAGAAGGCTTCAGAGAATCCATGGGAGATCTTCAAGGCTAACTATGAGGTAGGTCAGGTAGTTAAGGCTACTGTTGTTTCTATCACAAGCTTTGGTGCTTTTGCACAGATCATTGACGGTATCGACGGTCTTATCCACATCTCTCAGATCGCTAACCAGAGAGTAAACAATGTTGCAGATATCCTTTCTGTAGGTCAGGTAGTTGATTGCCAGATCACAGAGATCGATCTCGACAAGAAGAGGATCAGCCTGTCTATGAGAGCTTTGCTTCCTGCTGATGACGAGGCTTCTGAGGACGCTGAATAAGCAATAAAATTCATGGGGGCGAGTGATCGCCCTCGTTTTTTATTTTCAATGAAATAACGGCAGCTTTGTTCTGTCAAAAAATCCTTAGAAAAAACTAAAGATTTACCGAAAAGACTTAACTTTTTGATTCGTATGTGGTATAATAATATCAGATCAAATAAAGACGAAAGGTTAAATTTATGGATGAAATAAAAAACACGGCAGTGAAAAAACGCAAAAAGAAAAGATCCACTAATCCTGCTGTCAGAGTTCTCAAAATATTAGGCACAGCTTTGCTGTCGATATTCCTGATACTCATTATCACCTGTTCTATATTTGCAACAGTTCTGACTATTTACGTTCTTAACTTTGCAGATACCACAACAACTATCAGTCTTGACAAGACGGAAACAAGCAACATTTCGAGATTTTTGTCTGTCAACCCTGACTATGATGAAGATGATGAGGATTCACAGGAGTATGACCTTTATTATGCTCTGAAAAACAGCAATAAGCACGTTGTATGGGCTGATCTTGAGGATATCCCTCAGTATGTTCAGGACGCTTTTGTGTACACCGAGGACGAGAGATTTTATTCTCATGACGGCGTTGACTTCAAGAGAACGTTCGCTTCATTTGTCAATGTATTCATACCGATATACGGCGGCAGACAGATAGGTGGTTCGACTATCACTCAGCAGACTATCAAGAACATCACGGGTGATGACTCCAGAGATTCTATCCATGGTATCGAGCGTAAGATACGAGAGATCTTCCGTTCTATCAACGTGGAAAAGACCTACACAAAGGAAGATATCCTCCAAAGCTATCTTAACCTTGTGCCACTGACAACTCAGGAGTATGATATCATCGGAGTTCAGGCTGCTGCAAACTTCTATTTTGGCAAGGACGTAAAGGATCTTAACCTTGCTGAGGCAGCTTCACTTGCGGGTATGACAAGCTGGCCTGCTGCAAACAACCCATATGATAATATGAAAAACAACAAGCTCAGACAGAAGTATACGCTTGATCATATGCTCGATAACGGTGCAATTTCTGAGCAGGAATATAACGAAGCCCTCAACTATGAGCTTAAAATAACAGGCGATATAACCTACACAAGCTCAACTATCTATGAGGACGAAACAAAAGATCAGGGTCCGACATCTTATTTCATGGACGCTGCTATCAATCAGACTATACAGATAATCGCTGACTATTATGGCATTTCATGGGATGACGCTTCCGCAAGACTTTATGACGGCGGATTTACTGCATATACCACTGTTGACAGAAGTATGCAGAAGAAGGTGGAAAAAGAAATGCAGAAGCAAAGCAATTTCACCACCTATGAAATGAACAAAAAGGACGATACTCTGTGGTCAGGCTTTATTGCTATGGACTACCAGGGCAATGTTAAGGCTATCGTTGGCGGACGTGATAAGAAAGAGGAGTCGAGAGTTTATAATATTGCTACTGATGCCAAACGTTCACCAGGTTCTTGTATCAAACCTATAGCTTCATACGCTCCAGCGCTGGATCAGGATCTTATGACATGGTCAACGCTGTTCACTGATGAGCCTATCACTATTAAGGTAAAGGGCAAGGACAAAAAGTGGCCTGTAAACTATTCTGAAACAGGCGACAGTGCAAACTGGTCTTATCAGCAGCTTACAACTGTAGAAATGCTCACAAGGTCGCTTAATACGCTTCCTGCACAGCTTATCAAAAAAATGACACCTGCTTATTCCTATAACTTCCTTAAGGAAAAGCTTGACATCACTACGCTTGCAGACTCCGACGCTGACTATTCACCAGTAACTGTCGGCGGTCTTACAAATGGTACTAAGCTTGAGGAGCTTGTAGGCGCTTATATGATATTCGGCAATGGCGGTAAGAAGTATGATGTTACCTACGTTTCAAAGGTAGAGGACGCTGACGGAAACGCTATCTATGAAAAGAGCGACGGATACAAGCAGGCTATCAGCGAGTCTACTGCTTACGTTATGAACAGAATGATGCAGAATGTTATAACTCAGCAGGACGGTACTGGTAGATATGCTAAGCTAAACAATACTGACCTTGTCGGTAAGACAGGTACTTCATCTGACTGGTTTGACCTCTCTTTTGTAGGCTGTACTCCTGACTACGTTTCAGGTATCTGGATAGGTTATGAAAACCCTGCCACTATCCCTACGAACGAGTATCAGAATATCGGTGCGATTTGGAAGAACGTTTTTGGTGATATCGCTGAGAATGAGAAGCATAAGTCATTTGACAAGACTTTCAAAATGCCTGATACAGTTGAAAAGCTCACCTACTGCACAAAGACAGGTAAGCTTGCGTCAAATTCATGCTATAGCACGGCAACTGGATATTACAAGAAGTCCAACGAGCCTGAGTATTGTAGCGGAAATCATTAAAATTAAAGCCTCCATAACTCTATGGAGGCTTTTTTGAAAGGAAATCATTATGGAAAATAAACTGCGAATGTGCGTTCCATGCCATTTTGGGCTTGAAAGCGTGCTTGCATATGAGATAAAAAAGATAGGCGGTGAAAATCTTACCACAACTGACGGCAAGATAAGCTTTGAAGGTGGCTTTGACGTGCTTGCAAAGGCAAATCTTTGGATCGCCACAGGAGAGCGTGTACTTATCGAGCTTGGCAGCTTTAGAGCAGAAAGCTTTGAACAGCTTTTTGACGGTGTTATGAATCTTCCGCTGGAGAACTTTATCGGCAGGGAGGACGCTTTCCCTGTTAAGGGTCATGCCCTTAATTCAAAGCTTCATTCTATCCCTGATTGTCAGAAGATAATCAAAAAAGCCTGCGTTAAAAGACTTGAAAAAGCCTATGGCATAAGCTATTTTGAGGAAACTGCGGCGAAACATCAGATACAGTTTGCTATCCATAAGGACATTGCGACTATCTATCTTGATACATCCGGTGTAGGACTTCACAAGCGTGGCTACAGAAGAAATTCCAACGACGCACCTATCAAGGAAACACTTGCCGCAGGTATAGTTGACCTTGCAAGAGTTCGTGCGGACTCAGTTGTGGTGGATCCTATGTGCGGTTCAGGTACATTTCTTATTGAGTCGGCATACAAGGCACTGAAAGTTGCACCTGGTCTGAGAAGAAATTTTGCGGCAGAGCAGTGGTCACAGATACCTGAAACAGCGTGGCGCAATGCAAGAGCCGAGGCTATGGACGCTATCGATAGGCAGGGTGCATTCAAGGCGTTTGGCTTTGATGTTGATGATATAGCGGTTGAGCTTACAAGAAACAATGCTAAAAAGGCAGGAGTAGGCTCAAAGCTTACAGTAAAACAGCAGGATATCTCAAAATACAGCCAGATAGAGGGTTCGATAACAATTGTCAATCCCCCATATGGCGAGCGTATGCTGGAAATAAAGGAAGCCGAGGAGCTTTATAAGAAAATGGGACAAAGACTTTGCCCGTCAAAGGAGAACCCATGCTATATAATCTCCCCACATGAGGAGTTTGAGGTGTTTTTCGGCAAAAAGGCTGACAAAAAGCGCAAGCTTTACAACGGCATGATAAAATGTAATCTGTATATGTATTTCAAGTGAGGTGCGTGGTGGGTTTGAAATTATCAGAACTTGACGGAATCGTATTCGATATGGACGGCGTTATTTTCGACAGCGAAGTAATAGGTCTTGAAAGCTGGGAGCGCCTTGGGAAGAAATATGGTCTGACCAACGTTCACGAAAATGCTATGAAGTGCATTGGCAGAAGCACTGTTGACACAATGGCTATCCTAGAAGCCGCATATGGTGACAAAGTGTCAATACCCGAACTTTATGACGAAGCAAAAGCCATTTGTGCAGATATTATCGCTGAGCGTGGTTTGCCTCTGAAAAGCGGAGCAAGGGAGTTGCTTTCTTATCTTAAAGAGCGTGATATAAAGGTAGGACTTGCTTCATCAACGTCTTACAAAGGGGTTATCAAAAATCTAAAGGGAGCAGGTCTGCTTGATTATTTCCATGTGGTTATTGGCGGAGATATGATAAAACATTCAAAGCCACAGCCTGAGATATATTTACTTGCCTGTGAGAAGCTGGGAGTAAGGCCTGAGAAAACTGTTGCTGTAGAGGACTCTTACAATGGCATAAAGGCGGCTTACAATGCGAAGATGATACCAATAATGGTGCCAGATCTTATTGCACCGACAGATGAGATATTGTCAATGGTGTACAAGAAAATGGACAGTTTGGACGCTGTCCTTGAATATTTTAAAGCATAAACAAAAGCACAGTAGTGATATAGAAGTTTTTTCTTCCTTAGTGTAGTCGCATAACACCGTCGGTTATGCGACCTTTTTTCCCTTATTTACCTGTTTCAACGGATATGGTCGATACCGCCACATCAAAGTGAAAGTGTATCTCAATATCTTGCACACGCTTTCCGCTGGACTTGTCGGGTTCGTGGACGATGATCTTGTCGACCAGTTCGTGCATGATCTCAGGCTTTCCTGTCAGATCCTCAGTTGTCGGTTTTGCAAGCGGGAAGTCCTGCAAATTGTGGGCATCTTGAATGGTGTAGGTGTACTCTCTTGTGTCAGCCTGGACTAAGGTGATCGCTGTCATCGTGCCTGAACAGATCACGACAGCACCAAGCAAAGCACCTAATGTGAAGATACGTTTCATAGGAAACCCTACTTGT
>OLSF01000519.1_pt1 | contig 39494 bp, 37 predicted proteins | sample 1672301 | NCBI WGS metagenome assembly OLSF01 (sample SAMEA3136669, study PRJEB25190) | human gut metagenome | biome: human gut; feature: human-associated habitat; material: faeces | place: Austria | collected 2013
TCACGGACAGAGGAATCCTTCTTATCCATCGTACCGCTGGACGTTACCACCGCTACCACGCCGCCCGGACGCACAAGGTCAAGGCTCTTGGCGATAAAATAATCGTGGATGAGGAAATTGTGGCGGTCATACCGCTTATCCGGTACTTTGTAATTACCAAACGGTACGTTACCCACAACACAGTCAAAGAAGCTGTCCGGGAACTGCATTGTTTCAAAGCCCTGCACCGCAATCTTGTTTTTCTGGTACAACTGCTGTGCAATGCGGCCCGAAATGCTGTCCAGCTCCACACCGTACATCTGAATCTTCTCCATGCTGTCCGGCACCAGACCCATGAAATTGCCGACACCACAGGACGGTTCCAGCACATTGCCTTTGGACAATCCCATATTGCCCAGAGCTTCATACATTGCCTTGATGACCGTAGGAGAAGTGTAAAACGCATTCAGGGTACTGGCACGGGCTTCCTTATACTCATCTACCGTGAGCAGGGACTGCAGTTCGGCATACTCTTTCGACCACTCCGCATTGCTTTCATCGAACGCCTGCGGAATGCCACCCCAGCCCACATACCGGGAAAGTATCTCCTGCTCTTCTGCGGTAGCCTGCCGCTGCTCTGCATCCAGTGTTTGCAGCACCCGAATGGCTTCCACATTGGCTTTATACTTTGTTTTCGGCCCTCCTGCACCGAGATCATCGTCCGTAATACGGAAGTTCATAGGCTCCTGTTTGGGCTGTACAGGCAGTTCTATCGCACCGCTGTCCAGCGGAAGATTGTGCTGCCGCCGTGCATGGTTGACCTCTGCCGAGGTCATAGGTTGCTGGGTCAGTGGTTCAAGGGCTTCCTCTGCCGCCGCACGGCTGATGGCATCCGTTCGGTTCTGCACATCTGCGATCAGCTGCATCTGTTCTGGCGGGAAGTCAGGATTCAGCAGTTCTTCCAACTCGCCGCCTGCTTCTGCCACCGAATAGATCACATCCATCTGCTCCGGGGAGAAATCCTCGTAGGCCACACCCGCATTGTGCAGAGCCGTAAAGTCTGTGATTTCAACCGCTTCTTCCATCGGTACATCTGCCTGTTCGTACAGATGCCGAATGTACTCCAGCTGTTCCGTTCGGAAAATCGGATACCGGGCTTCTTTTGCAAGGGTCATGTCCTGCAAACTGACCGTTCCATTTCCAAAGTCCACCGAATCCACACGGAACTCTCTATCGTCCAGTTCGATGATGGTATTAACAGGCAGATATTCCTCTCTGCGGAAGTATTTCGTTTGAGCATGGGTTCCATCTTCCTGCTGGCCGGACAGATAGACGTTCTCCCCTTGCTTCCAGAGCTTCATTGCCTGTGAAACCCACTGTTCACGCGGAAAACCAGATACCTCAACTTTGCCGAGTGCAGTTTTCTTTTCCAACAGTTTGCTGCCAAGCAGTTCCGAAACGCGCTTTGCATCCTCGCCGTAGAACTCGAAGTTACCGTGCTGCTCGTAGCCGACCAGTGCATCCGGGTAACGCTCTTTCAGCGCGTTATACTCGTTGGCGGCATCCAGCGGCAGGGGCTGCAGCGTCTGCTTCGAAGGCTTTTCATCTGCAAAAGGTGCATCTTTTTGGGGTTCCTCAACCGCTGCGACGGTTGACTGCTCTTTCGATTGCGTTTCTTGCTCCATGAAGTCAAACATGGACATCTGCCCCTGTTCAGGAACCGCAATCTCAACAGCCTGCTTCTTTTCCGGGAAGATCGTGTACGTTCCCTCGACATACTGGTGCAGAAAAAAGAGTAACTCCGACTTATCCCTGTACTCTTCGGAATCCAACGGCACAGACAGGAGCGCATTGTCCATCTGCTCCAACAGTTCCGCCGACTGTTCTGGGTCTGCCAGCTTTTCAACAAGAGCCTTTCGACCTTCTTCATGGTAAAGGTCTTGCGGGAAAGGCCGTTCCACTTCGTTCGGCAGATGATGGTAGAAGGTCATCACCCACATTGCCATCTGTTCCCGTTCATAGACAGGCATCCGAGAGTAATCTGCCGGCTTCAAATACTCACTGTCACGGATAAGCTTGTCAATTCGGCCTGCAGCCTGATTCCAGTTCAGATGAACGCTTGCATCCGGGTTTCCGTATGGGCCGCGCTCCAAAGCAATGCCCCTGCCATCGTGATCTTCGTGAGAATCATCTGCCCCGCAAAGTGCATGGCTGCTGCCACCGATCCCGTAATGGTCTTTCAGAAAGTCTGCCCGCTCTTTCTTATCTTCATGGTTTAAGAAGAACGAATAGATTGCCAGCCGACTATCCGAGTAATTGCTGCCCCGTGTGAAGTAAGCATTGATTTCATCTTCCGTGATGAACCTCTTGTACTCATTCCAGTAAAAGCCCTCTCGTGCCGAGTAGTTTTGATAAGGCTTTGCAAACTGCAGGAACAAAGCCGCCACCTTATCTGGCTTATAAAAGTGCATCCGCATCAGGTCTTTATCTTCGGCATAGGCTTCCCCCAGCGCAGATAATCGCTCGTTGAGGTCAGTCAGAAAATCCGTATCATCCAGCAAGCCTGCCAGCCTGTATGTCAGTTCCGGGAAGCCGCCCCTGAAGATTTCTGTATCTTGAAACACTGCTTCGGCAACGCCATCGGCCAAATCGCGTTCCATATAAGCCAACGTCTGCGCGTGTTCCTGCAAAGCATTCTGCCGTGCAGCGTCCAGAACCGCCTGCGGCGCATACTCGCCCTGCCGGAGCAGTTCATGGATACGATTGCTCACATCTTCCCAGGATAAAAACGCATTGGCAATCGTGCCGCCCTTTGCCGTGCTGCCTACTGCAATACGCAGCCCTAAATCATCGAACCAGACTGCATACTTTGCGCCGTCAATTTCAAAGCCTTTGCCGCCCGTACCATATTCGTTTTTCACGAACTCCGTGTATTCTTCCGGGGTTTTCTCGACCATGAAATTGTAGATCAGACGCAGCTGACCCTTGCTGCGGTTGCTGCCCGTGCGCAGGATTTCATCGACCACTTCGGGATCAAGTGCAATCTCGTCCGCATACCGCGCCCGGATCGGTTCTTCGATGGCACGGATCTGCTGTTCCACGGTCGGCAGATCAGGCAAAGAAAAAGCAGAGGCAATTTCTTCCTCTGCTTCGCTCAAATCCTGTTCCGTTGTTGTTTCAGTTAATTGTACACCAATTCCTTCAAGACGATCTCTTCTGCCATCGCCGTCAGGCTGTTCTGATGTGCTGCCCATGCCAGCGGGTCCTTTTCCTTGCTCGGTGCCGGGAACTTCTCGTTCAGGCCGTCCAGCAGGGTTTCCATCCGGTTCTCCGCTTCTTCCTCGATCTGCGCCAGATACTGGTTCAGTCTGCCGCTCATCAGCATACTCTGATACCAGTTCTTTCGGTTCTCTTTCAGGTACGTCCTGCGCAGCATCCCGTACTTCCCGATGGTCTGCGGCTCGTCCTTCACGGCCAGGTTCGGGAAAAGATAATCTCCCTTGCGGTAATACGTCAACTCCATTTTCTTGTCCTCCTTTGGTCGTGTTCTCTTTGGTTCCACGCTTTAATGCGTTAAAGTCCGTATTGGTATTATACAAGCTGTCAACGGATTTTTCAAGCTGCTGCGTGATTTCTTTTTTGTAAATTTTCCGCATCTCACGGCCAATGTCAAAAAGAACCGCTTCGCACTGTTCGGAAACCGCGTTGCCAAGGAACGACAGTACCGGCAGCTTGTTGAAATCCACGATACGGATAAAGTCATCATCGTCCAGCACATCCATAGGCTCCTGCCCGCAGCGGCGGGAAAGCGTATAGAAAATACTGTTGGTCATCAGTTCCCGAAAGCGGACACGGATGTTATCTTCGTCCAGTTCTTCCAGAAAAGTATCTGCCACCTCATAGGCCAGACCATCCATCGCTTCATCCAGATTGTCGGCGGTCAGCTGCTGTGCCAGTTCCAGCAGAGCAGCGTTCATGCTGTCTGTCTGGGATAAGCCATAGGTATCTGCCAGATGGTCTAAGATAGCCTGCTCATGCTCGTGGCTGTCCAGATTCCATAAGAGCGGTGTTCTACCGCCGCGCACCAGATGGGTGTCAGCAATATCGAACACATACCGCAGCTTGGTACGAGGTCCGGTATCATCCAGAAGCGCGATGCCCTTTGCACCACGATTGACCCAGCGGTTCATTTTCTGATTCCAGAGTTCCAGTTCTGCACAGGCGGTTGCATCGGGCCGCTGTGCGTGGATCAGGAGCGCATCGGTGAACGAATAGCGGTACAGCCGCGCCGCCACATCCAGATAACTCATCCAGTCCTGTGGCGAGTTACTGACATACCGGGCGTTCTGTTGCGCCAATTCTCGAATATCGTTAATCTGTGGCAAGGGTCAAACCTCCTTTACGTTTTCGTTTTCATCGGTGTTTTGGGAAATTCCAGACTGTACTGTGCGCGGCCCTCTTCAACGCGCATCACAAGGTCAGCGGCGAATGTCTTATCTTTTTTCGCGGAATAAAAGTCTTTTACATGGGTGCGGCCTTTCTTCAAAAGGTCTACCGCCATCTTCTTGTCCAGCGTTTTTCTCATGTTGGACAAGTATCTGCTTTCTTTCCAGAGGGCAAATTTGCAGCTGCGGTCTGCACAACAAAAGCTGAGTTTGCTCTCCTGTACAGAGTTGCCGCAGACCGGGCAGTTTCCTACGCTTACCTTATTATGATAAGGAGCCGCCGCGACGGTAGGAATCTGCCGGAGGTCGGCCAGCATCCTATCGAGCAGTCCGTGGATGCCCTGCATAAAATCATGGGGCTTGATCTCACCGCGCTCCATCCGCAGCAGGTCATTTTCCCACTCAGCTGTCATGCTGGCAGATTTCAGGTAGTCCGGGATATTGCGGATCGCGGCCACACCGTCCTCCGTGGGAATCATCTGCTTGCCTTTACGCTGCACATAGCCGGAGGATACCAGCTTTTCCAGAATCGCAGCGCGCGTTGCAGGGGTTCCCAGACCTTTCTTCTCAGTGTCCTTTTCAAATTCCTTGTTGCCTGCTGTTTCCATGGCCGACAGCAGGGTATCTTCGGTGTAGACTTTCGGCGGTGAAGTAAAGCCCTGCTTTTTCTCTGCCCGTACCACCGGAATAACCATCCCCTGTTCCAGATCGTTCGGAAGTGACGCATCCTTGTTCTTCTCCGGCTCCACAAGCGGAACAGGTTTTGCAGTATAACCGGGCTGCAGAACATCCTTATATTTTGCCGTGAAGTTCCTGCCCTGGCAGCACACTGTTACCAGCACATCCTCATAGATGAACGACGGCTGCACAGCCTGCACCAGTTTCCAGATGATAAGCGAAAGAATCTTCTGTTTGGTTTCAGACAGCTTTGCCTTATTACACTTTGCGCCCTGCATCGTCGGCAGGATCGCATGATGGTCTGTGACCTTGCTGTTGTTGATAACGCAGCTTACGTCTGCCGCCGCGCCATCTAAGGCCAGCACCAGAGCTTCCACCGTCTTGCGCATATCCTCAGTCACAAACTGGCTGTCTGTTCTGGGGTATGTCACCAGCTTTTCTTCATACAGTTCCTGCAATGCCTGCAAGGTCTGGCTGGCGGTCATGCCATAATAGCGGTTTGCTTCTCGCTGCAAGGTCGTCAGGTCATACAGTTTCGGGGGCTTCTTTTCTATCCTCTTGCACTCGATGTTGCCAACCACGGCGCACTGACCATCGCAAGCGACCTGCATAGCATCTGCATCCTGCTCCTGCGCCATCTGTTCTGATACCGCCACGACACCCGCGCCGGACAGTTCCACTTTGTAATAGGGTTCCTTTACAAAGTTCTGGATTTTGGCCTGCCGTTCGGCCAGCATCGCCAGTGTCGGGGTCTGCACACGGCCAATGGTCTGTTTTCTGCCGTACTTTTTCGTAAAAGCACGGGTTCCATTCATACCGATCAGCCAATCCGCTTTTGCTCTGCACTCGGACGCTGCAAACAGATTATCATACGCCGCGCCATCTCTCAGGTTTTCAAAGCCCTGCTGGATGGCAGCATCCTCCATGCTGCTGATCCACAGCCGCCTGATGGGGAGTTTGCTTCCGGCAAGAGCATACACACGGCGGAAAATTGCTTCACCCTCGCGTCCTGCGTCGCAGGCGTTCACCACATAATCGAATTTCTTGCTGCGGAGCAGTTTGCGCAGAACATTGAACTGCGGCTTCTTGGTATTGTGTACCAGCAGTTTCCACTCAACAGGGAGAATCGGCAAATCCTCAAAACGCCAGTTTTCATAGCGTTCATCGTAATGTTCCGGGGCTGCATACTCTGCCAGATGCCCCAGACACCAGCTTACCACGCAATCCCCACCCTCCAGATACCCGTCCTCCTGTCGGTATGCACCGATCACCTTGGCTATGGCTCTGGATACATTCGGCTTTTCAGCAATCACCAGATATTTCAACGCTTTCTCCTTTTTGAAAAAAGCAGGGATAGCCTTTCGACTACCCCTGTATCCTTATGTTACGGTTTTCTTATGTGCCATTTTCGTTGCCGGACTGATTATCCTCGTTCACCGTCGCAAGGCTCTGGTCGGTTTCCAGATTTTCACTCTGCGGCGTTTCTTCTTTCGGCTTCGGCTTATAAATGTAGAAGTAGAAGAAAGCACCTGCACCGCCCAGTGCCGCCACGAATACCAGCAGCAGAATCTTATTCATGCCACCGCTCGATTCCTCTTTCGGTTCTTCGATTTCCACATCCGGGGTAGGTTCGGGTTTGGTTTCGGGCAGAACTACCGCAGGCGTTTCTTCTTCCTGCTTGCCGTTCCGCTCTTCATCATCCAGAAACTCCTGCAAATCGTACTCGTCGATCATCGAGAGCATATAGATGTTCTCACTGTTCCGCGCCCGGTCGATCACCAGAAAGAACGTGTTGCCGCCCTTGGTCTTTACTGTGAAGAACTCCTTGCTGGGGTCATCTACGATGTTGTCCTCCACCTCGCCGTTGCCTGCGATGGTGAACGGAATCTTTTCTTCCTCCGTCGGCTCTGTTTCCTCGATCACCTGCACAGGTTCCTCCGTCACCTCAGTGGTGTCCACAAAGGCAAAGGCCGGGGTCGAAAAGCCCACTGCCATCAGCAGGGTCAGAATTGTGCTGGGGATAACAACTCCCAGCCGTTTAAGCATCTTTTTCAATCGCTTCCTCCGTTTCTGCTTCCTCCGAAGCGTTGTTTACAGCGGTCAGGAACGTCACGTTGCCCGCCTGAATGTTGTCAAGCAGAGCCAGCAGTTCGCGCCCGCCCATCTTGGTGCTGCGGATGGCACGAATGATCTCGCTGTCCTCTTCCTTTTTCTGTGCTGCCCGGATGGTTCTCAGCCGTTCTTCCAGCTCCGCGATCTGCTGTTCCGTCTTTTCGGCTTCATCCAGATATTTCTGTAATTTTTTGCCCATCGGCCCTCCTTTCAGTTGATGCGGCCAAAGCCTAAAAAGTGGCTTTGCCAGTAGGTCGAATTGATGCTGGTATAGGAAATGGGGTCGCCGCAGTGGATCATCATGCCATTGCCGACATAGATTCCAACGTGCGATGCGCCAACGGTGTTATAGGTTTTCTCGAAGAAGATCAAGTCACCGGGCTGTGCATCCGCAGGGGAAACATAGCTGCATTTCCCTCGCAGGCCGTTGGCTGTTGTACGCCCAACGCTCCACCCATTGCCGCTGTTATTGATGACCCAGCAAACGAAGCCGGAGCAGTCAAAACTGGTGCTTGGGGAACTTCCGCCCCACACGTACGGCATACCTAGATACTTTTCGGCTTCCTCAATCATCCTTGCGAACTTTTCATCCGAAAGGGCTTCCAATGGAATATCATACTTGAAACCACCGCCGGAGCCACCAGCACCGCCTGTGCCGATACTGCCCGTTGTGCCGCCGCTGTATGTCGGGGAGCCTGCACCGAACAGTTCAGGGCGGTTGCCGTAGGTCAAGTTATAGGCATCGTACCGTCCGGTCTGCTTCCGGTTCATGTTCTTCCGCGCGATGGTATCGAAACCCTTATTTTTCAGCAGGACATTGAGGATTTTGTACTCATACTCCACTTCTTCCTGATAGGTATAGGTTTCCATGCTGACATTTCCAAAAGCGTCAATCGTTGGACGAACCCCTACTCTGGTTTCCATGCGAGTGCGAATCTCAATGGTTTCCCACACTTTCAGGAGATACTGCTGCTTGAACAGTTTCTTGATAACAGGTTTGACCTGTCCTCTGGTGAACTGCTCATAGACCGCAGTCAGATGGGAAATCAGCTGATACGGGTCATGCCCGATTTCGTCAAGTTGATAGCGGTATTCATCATAGCCCGGATGTGTGGATTCCATCTGCCGAATCTGCTTATCCAGTTCTTTTTCCAGTTCCAGATATTCTTCTTCCGCACCTTTCATGTCGGCATCCTTGCTGGGATATGTCGTTCCCACAAAGGTACTGCCTGTTCCCTGAATTGCTGCACCGCAGCTTGAAAAGGCTCCCAGCATGACCATCACCAGAAGGATGCCAACACCAATACTGACCCACAGGGTTTTATTCTGCACGACGATCTCCTGCACCGCCGCTTTCGCTTTCTCCGTAATGGTGTTTGTTGCCGCTGCTGCCTGCTTGCTGGCGGCAGTTCCGGCTTTCTGGCCGCGCTTGGCGGCTGCATAAGCATCTTTATACTGCTTTTTCTGGTAAAACTTCGCACCGACTGTTTTTGATTCACCTCCTGCGGCAGTCGGCGGTGGCTGAGGCCGTTTCTTTTTCGGCGACGGTTCTGCTGCATTTTCCGCCGTGCCGCCCTCGCTCTCGGAGAATTTCAGACGGCTGGATTTCTGATCCTCCCCACCTCTTTTCTCCGCTCTGGCAGATTTATCTTTGGGCTTTTTTCTGCCTTTGACAAAGTGGTGCAGGCGTTCAGCTGCTTCTTCTGACTTGTGTGCAGCTTCCACGCCGGAATTGTCCTTTTCTACCTGATGTACTTTCTGATGGGCAAACCCGGTGGTAGCGTCTACTCCTTTCTTCGCCACCTTTTTAACGCCCATCCCCATGCCACGGACAATGCCGCCTTTTTCATCTTCAAAAGAAAGTCGGCCTTTCTTTGTGGGCTGTGGCTCTGCATCCGATCCTGCAGGCGCATCTTTTGGCTTGCCATCCTCCTGATGGGCTTTATAATAGTCTGCGCTCTGCTTGGCGGTGCTGTGATGCCGGGGTGCATCCTCCTCCCCATCCTCGACATCCATGCACAGTTCTTCATCGGTTTCTTTTTCCGCAGTTTCTTTTGCCGAATCTTCCTTCTCCGGCTTTTCTTCTGCGGTTGCGGACTTCTGTTCCCCGGTGCGGAGGTTTTCATCCACCAGACCATCCTTGGTCATTTTCTGGACGATTTTATCTCTGCCCCGAAACTTTTTGTCTGCTATGGAAATCACCTCCTTCCGGCTGGAGCCGTCATGCGAGCAGAGCTGCGTGGGTTTCCCACTTGTCAAGCACCTGCTCCAGCTTCCGGGCAAAGGCGATCAGACGGGCATTCACTTCCTCACGGTCAAGATAACCGTGGGCTTCCATGTGAAAGCCGTCAGTCAGTTCATCGGCCAGTGTGCCAACGGCGTAAAAGTCCTCCAGCACCGTATGTACCACCGATTCTTCATCGTGGAAGTTGAGCGGCTCCACCTCATCGAAAGGCGGGCCGGAATCACTTTCGTGCGGCTCCATGTCAGAGTGATGATGAATCTTACGGCTCAGTCGGTCAAAAATGTTCGGTGTGTTCATGCTTCTTTCTTCTCCTTGTATTTTCCCATCTCATTGGGCTTCGTTGTCATCAGACTGTACAGTTTCAGCGAAGTGTCGAACTTATCCTTGAACGGGATAATCGTATTGCCGTAGAACAGCAGCCCCTCGCCCTCGTTGCTGTTCGTCACATACGACAGCTGGAACGGCGAAATATTCAGCTGCTTTGCAAGGATTTGTCGGTCGCCGGATGCCTGGTTGAGCATATAAATAAAATCGCTGTTCTCGAAGATGTTTTCGATTTCTCGGCTGGCCAGCAAATCCTTAATGTTCTGCGTAATTCCTGTCGGCACACCACCCCATTTTCGGAACCGCTTCCAGATTTCGACGCTGTATGCAGCGGTCTGTTCCTCTTTCAGCAGGAGGTGGAACTCGTCTATATAGTACCGGGTGTTCTTTTTGCTGTTGCGGTTGATGGTAACGCGGTTCCAAACCTGATCCTGGACGATGAGCATACCCAGTTTTTTCAGCTGTTTGCCCAACTCTTTGATGTCGAAACAGATAATTCTGTTATCCAGTTCCACATTCGTCTGATGGTTGAACACACGCAGCGAACCATTGACGTAGATTTCCAGTGCCGTGGCGATACGCTGCGCCTGCCGCTCTTTCTGCTCCCGCAGACAGTCGTACAGATCACCAAGCGTCGGCATATTCTCCGGCTTCGGGTCATTCAGATACTTCTGATAGACCAGCGGCAGGCAGCGGTCAATGACCGACTTTTCTTCCGGCTCCATGCCATCCCGTGCGCCCATAATCAGTTCGCACAGGGAAAGAATAAAGTCCGATTTCATGCCCAGTGGGTTATCATCGTCCGCGTAATTGAGGTTAATATCCATCGGGTTGATGTAGTCCTTACTGGTGGACGAGATATGAATGACCTGTCCGCCCAACGCTTCCACCAGCGGATAATACTCGCCTTCCGGGTCTGCCACGATAATATCGTCCGTTGTGGTAAAGAACACGTTGGTGATCTCACGCTTTGCACTAAACGACTTACCGCTTCCCGGTGTGCCGAGGATCAGACCGTTCGGGTTTTTCAGCTGCTTCCGGTCTGCCATAATCATGTTGTTGGACACTGCGTTCAGACCATAATAGAGGGAATCGCCCTCCATAAAAAGCTCCTGCGTGGTGAACGGCACAAAAATCGCAGTGGAGGTGGTAGTCAGCGCGCGCTTGATGGGAACGAGGTTATTGGCCAGCGGCAGGCTGCTCATAAGGCCCTGCTCCTGCAGATAATCCAGACGGTTCAGAGTGCAGTTGAACTTCTGAGCGATACCAGCAGTCTGAAACACAGCACTATCCAATTCCTGCTTGGTCTTGGCTGTATTAAGGAACAGCACCGTAACAAGGAACATACGCTCATTGCGGCTCTGCAGATCATCCAGAATCTTCTTGGCCTCGCCACCATAAGTTGCAAGGTCGCTCGGAATAATTTCCATATCATAACCAGACCTCACAGCTTTCTTCTGTTCCTCGATTTTCATACGGTCCAGGTCGGTAATTTTTCCTTTGATCAGTTTGATGGCTTTCAGCTGGTCTACCGACTGCACATGGATACTGACGACCAGATTTTTGTCCATGTCCAGAAACTCGGCCAGCACCTTATCCGTCAGTTCCGGAGCAAGGATGTTCAGATAGGATGCAGCACCGTAGGTGTCACCCATCATAAAATCCTTGCCGCTCTTGAACAGGAAACTGGTCGGGGCAATGAAGTCTTTGGTCGTCATGCCGCTCTGCAGGATGCAGTCATAGCTGAAATCGAACTTCTGCTGTTCCTCCTGATGAAAGGTTTCGTACATGATCTGAAGCCGTTCCACACCGTTCAGCGGGTAGGCTTTCACGCCCAGCACCTTGAAATTATTGAGAATATCGGTTTCAATACGCTCCAGTCGGGGCTTTGCTTCCCGGACACTCTTTGCTTCGATGCTAAACGTGATGTACTTCGTCCGAACCAGACCGTTATTGCCTTTGGCAAGCTGCTGTTTCAGCATCTGCGCATATTCCATACGCACATCATCGAACTGGTCGTGCTGCGGCTCGATCTGGATGACCTTGTTGTACTCGCTCATATCGCTCTTATGGTTGATGAACGAGAGCTGAAAGCGGATACTGGCATCGAAGTAGTTGAGGAAGTCGCACCAGCTTTCAAAGATGGTGTTCTTATCCTCGTTCTGTGCCAGCTGGTAGTTAATGTCGTAGAATCGGACGGTTTTGGAATACAGATGTTCCTCCACCCGGCAGATACCGTCGCGCCCCATTTCCAGATATGGAATGGAACGCTGCACAGTCAACCGCTGTTCCTTCTGGCTCTTTTCGGGTTTCCGAAAGAACTTCTGGAAGAAGCCGCCCGACTGCGGTTTCTTCTTCGGTTCACTTTTTACCAAGGATGCCTCCTTTCTTCTGGATCGGTGCTGCGGTTTCCAGTTCCCTCTCATACAGGTTTTCGACCTCATAGCGGCGTACCGCAGGACGTTTGAATCGGACGCTGATGAAATTCGTCAGGATGGTTTCAAGGTGCATCCCGTTTTTCTCGTACAGAGCAAAGAAAAACTCCGGCAGCATCAGGAGCACCATGCCTGCCGCTGCATTGCTGGTTCCCAGCGTGTCGCGCATAAGAAAATAGAACGGAATGCCAATGCCTGCCGCGAACCCCATACACACTAGCTGGCGTTTCGTCAGGTTCAGAAAGACCTTGTTCTTCACCTTGGAAAGGTCTTTGGGAATCGTTACATAGGCCATTTATCACCAGAACAGCCAGACCGCCGCCGGGAAACGGCGTTGTCTGCTGTCTTTTCCTTTCATTGGATTTTCCCGGATTTAGTGACTGCCGAAGATCTGTTTGGACAGACTTCCTGTTTTGAGCAGCGAGAAACAAAGAATCACCGTGTAGGCCATCGTTCCGAACAGAGCTGAGTGAATATCCGAAGATACTCGGATGCTGCCGATGAGGGCTGCATAGATTGCCACGCAGACCATCATCAGGAACGCCTGGAATGCCAGCGCGAACAGCCCCCGGAAGTAGTTTGTACCCACATGGCCCCATTCACGGTTACTCATGGTTGCAAACGGAATCGGAGCAAGCGAAGTGTAGAGGTATATTTCTATCATTCTGCCGTACATAATTACCGTTATAACCACCGACAGAATTTTCAGACACCAGCTTACAACAAGGGTTTCCAATGCCAGCGTCACCAGTTCGCCAATCGCCATTGTTGCCATTGCCGCCTGCATCTGCATGGAAAGAGAACTAATATCAATGGCGGTATTGCCACGGATAATGCCGGAGGAAGAATTTACCACCGACTGCCCAATGTCAAATACCGCCATTGCAATATCGAACGTATGGCTGACGAGATAAACCGCGATCCACATCTTCACGAAATACTTGAAGAACATCCATGTGTCCACATCGTGCAGATTGTTCCGCTCCGTCAGCATCGAGATCAGCTCATAGCAGAGGATCAGCGTGATGATGATTCCCGCAATGGGGATCACCACCGAATCCGAAATGTTACGGATCATGCTGAAAATGCTGCTGTTCCACCCTTGCGGTGTCTGCCCGACCTGAGCAGCGATTTCACTGGTCTGTTGGTTGACCGCTGTGAACATCGTACTCATGTTGGACTCCACCATGCCGGAAAGAAGTTCCCTCATCCATTTTTCGATTGCTGCGAAAATATTATCGAACAATGGCGGGTTTTTCTCCTATCGCTTGTTGATTAGCCGAACAGACCAGAAAGCAGCGGGATCAGCTGGGTGCCGATGAGAATGACACCGCCACCGGACATAAGCTGCTTCATGCCCTGCGACTTTGCGCCGGGGTTGTCGTTTCCATACCCTTCCATGAGGTTCACAACGCCCCAAACGCCAAGGCCCGCGCCGATGGCAACAACGAGAGTCTGCAGAACGGTAATAGCCTGATTGAAGAATTCCATAGTCATTTTTCGCCAGATTGCAGCATTGATAAAAAGTACGATTCCAAAAGAAAAACAGGCTGGCACATCTTCGGTGCTGCCTGCTTCCTGCAATGCTGGCTTCTCCTTTCATTTTCATAAAAATCATCCTTTTGAAATCGCAAAAAATGTAGAGATCAGTCGGACGAGGTTGCTGTCATGGGGTCTGCCCGGACAGGCGGGCGGATGAATTTACTTCGGATAATGACCTCCTTCCTATGCTGTGCTTTCTTCGGACACATCCACCTCGTAGCAATCAAATTCTTCATCCATCCGCAGCCTTAGTTCGTGCTTCAGGTAGCGTTCCACATCGAAAGCGTTCTTCTTATCAAAGTCCGACAGTTCTTTGTACCGCTTATGCTTGGTAATGTCGAATTTGTCGCTCAGGAATGGCCTGACTCCGCGCAGCTGCAGGATGCACTTGCTGCCGTCCATGACAGAAAGCTCGTCCCGGCTCATAAGCTCCTTTCCGGTCTTTTGGTAGGTTGTACCAAAGGATGGGCTTTGACCGCGTGTGTCGGATGTGTTATATAGGTCGATGGTTTCCTTTCCCAGCGTTTCGGAAATTTCTTTGAGCGTCGAACTTTCCTTGCCGCCGAGGAACAGCATGGTGTCGCAGTTGCCGATGATGGTTTCTGCGGCATCCTTGTAGATGGTTTTCAACTGGCTCTGCGACTGCAGGATGATGGATGCCGAAATCTCGCGGCTGCGGATGGTGGCGATCAGCTTATCGAACTTCGGGATCAGACCGATGTTCGCAAACTCATCGAGCAGCAGCCGCACATGATACTTTAGCTGACCACCGCATTGATCGTCTGCACGGTCACAAAGCAGATTGAAAAGCTGGGTGTACATGATGGACACCACGAAATTGAACGTATCGTCCGTGTCGGAGATGATAACGAACAAGGCCGTGCGGCGATCTCCCAGCAAATCCAGTTCCATTTCATCGTAGGCCATAAGGTCACGCAGCTCCGCAATGTCAAATGGGGCTAATCTGGCACCGCAGGAAATGAGGATGGATTTTGCGGTCTTGCCGGCAGCCAGCTTGTATTTCTTATACTGGCGGACTGCAAAATGCTCTGGCTTCTTCTTTTCTAATTCTTCAAAAAGCTCGTCCACGGCATTCTTAAATTCTTCGTCATCCTCACGGGCTTCGCTGGCGTTGATGAACTCCAGCAGCGTGGAGAAGTTCTGCTCCTCTTCCGGGGCTTCATACCAGATGTAGCCGATCAGTGCGCAGTAGAGCAGTCGTTCGGCCTTGACCCAGAAATCCTCGCCGGATTTTTCGCCATCCCCCTTTGTGTTGGCGATGATGGTATTGACCAGTTTCAGAATATCTTTCTCACTGCGGATGTAATGGAACGGATTGTACCGCATTGATTTTTTGAAGTTGATGGTGTTCAGGACTTTGATCTTATACCCGGCATCCGAGAGCATCTTTCCGCACTCGATAATGATCGTACCCTTGGGGTCCGTTACGACATAGCTGACCTTTTGGGGCATCTGCATCAAGTTGGGCTTGACGTAAAATCGGGTCTTACCACTGCCGCTGCCGCCAATCACAATGACGTTTTTATTGCGGGCGTACTTCGGATGCTTTGGTCTACCACTCATCATCAGCCGTTCGGTCTGTGTGAGGATGACGTTGTTCTCGAATACCGGGTCAATAAAAGGTTCGATGTCCTTCTGGTTGCCCCACCGGGCAGAGCCATATTCCTCGCCTTGCCGATACTTCTTCGCGTTCTTTCCTTTGAAGTAGATCACTGCTTTCAGCGCAGCTGCGCCGACCAGCCCTACCATCAGGTCGAATGGGTTAAAACTGGGCAAGACACTTTTGTAGGCCAGGCCAAAGTTCATAAAGAGAACCATCAGCCTGTCCACCACGGAATCGCCATTGCAATGACGGTAGAGCCATGCGGCCTTTTCCACCATGTAAAAGGCGATGATGTACGGAAAATTCAGCAGGATCAGCTTTTTCATATCTGCCGACTGTGCCATCCTGCTGAACTCTGCAGCCAGCTTTTTGCCCCATGCCGTGCCGCCCGTCTGGTTGGACGGTGCTTTGCGCGGCAGGCGGGCAGGTGTTTTCGGATTTTTCATCGTATCGGTTCCTGCTCCCTCTTCTTTTCTTTCTTGAGCTGACGGTGATTGGAAAGCTCCTCTTTCACCTTTTCCAGCTTCTGACGCACCGATTCACGTTTCTGCTTTTTCAGCGTTTCGCTGGTATACTCCTTAAAGGCAGCGGTCATAACATCCACGTCCTTGGCCTTGAAAAAGACCAGATATTCGCTTTTTCCATCCTGTTCCACCTTTTTCAGACTATAATCAATGCCATATTTCCGGGCTACCCGGTCGAAAGACTTGATATTATTGTCTGTGACAACGATGTTCGTGATCTGCGCGCCGCTCTTTTGCAGGCTCTTGATGCTCTGCCGCCCCGTTTTCTTACATTGGCTTTTTTCTCCTTTCGCCTGCTGTTTCTTCTTGTCCATCTCTGCCAGCAGCTTTATCAGGGCCGCTTTCAAAATCTGTGCAGTGATTTTTCCTCCTTTGATGCACAGCGAGATGGTTTTCTCGTTGACTTCTTCCTGCACGGTTGCTCACCTCCCTTCTATCGCCGCTGCATCAGGGGCGGACCGCCCCGGCCGCAGGCGGCGCGGTATCGCCCAGCACCGAACGGAACTTCTTGCGGCACTGATGCAGCAGATAGCCGCACTCCCATTTGTGCCGACAGTGCTTGCAGGGGTGGCCACTGTCCGTCCCCGGACGCTGGCGCATCATGCGTTCAAACGGATTATCGGTAAAATTCATAGGCTTAACCTCCCTGTTCAGCCAGCGGCAGCACCCCGCGCCGCTTCAACGTATGATAAAGGAACTTCCGGCCTTTCTGCGTCCATGCAGTGTGCAGCTTCTCCACTTCGGAGCCATCGCTGCGCTGGAGCCGGAACGTCAGGCTGGACGTATAGCCCTTACCGTGGTGTTCCGAATACAGCACCCACTGGCCGTTGGCACGGTACTGAATACCGTGCAGATGCAGCAGCCGATTGAACACCTTGGCTCCACAGCCGTACTCTTTGGCGATCTGCGTGGTCGTCACCAGCGAATCCGAATCGCTCAACTGCGCTTCGTAGCTGCTCCGGCGCGGCGGCTTCTTATGCAGCAGGCCAAGCAGCACATCCCTGTCAAACGGCTGCGGACGATACGCTACACCGACTGCCGTGTGGTGCAGCTTGCAGAGCTTCTTTGCCATGTCCTGCGTGATGCGGTAGTCTTTCACATACCGCTGGACCGTGCGCCCGCCCTCATCCTGCAGCCGGACACGGGGCATATACTCGTAGTCGCGGCCCTCGATGAAACCATACTGGCACATACGCGGGAACCACTTGCGAAAATCACTGCGAATGTGCATCTGGTCATACAGATCACGCGCCCACAGCGTAAAGGGCAGCGTGTCAAGACTCATGAATACGATGTTCATGGGGTTGTCCTCCTAGTTCTTATCTACTCTGCCGCCCCACCCAAATTCATGCCGAACCTGTGCGGAATAATAGCTATCCACGGTCACAGGTGCGTTATAGAGTGTTGCCAGCAGGTATTGCTTGATGTTCCGAATCTGAGTGCTGTTTTCTTTTAAGCACTCCAATATGTACTGGATATGCGAGGAATCCAGCTTCATCAGGCGGCTTTTCACCACCTCTCTCGGCTTTTCTTCCCCACAGATGCGCAGGAACTTCTTTCTGCTGGTGACGGTTTCCACCAGCAGTTCCAGAATCTCATACAGAACCGTTTTATCTGCCGGATAGCCCTGTTCCAGAATTTCCAGTTCCAGAGCCTCCTTGAAATAGCGGCGGTACTGTTCTTCTTCCTGCAATTCAGCCGGATAGATAAGATCAGTTTCACTATTATCTGTCTTATTTATCTTCTCAGTATTACTTCCGTTTGATTTTGGAACTCCCGGAAGTTCGTTTTTCAAACTGCCGGAAGTATGATTTTCATACTTCCAGTAGTTCGATTGCGAAAGCCCCGCATAAAGGTCTTTCACATATAGCAGATTGGGTTTGCCAAGTCCCTGTCTGCGCCGCTCGATGAGCCGAAACTCCTGTTCCAGTTCATCCAGCAGTTTGACTGCCTTTTGTCTGGCACAATGAATAGAGTCCATGACTTCCTCTATCGTGCAGATAATGTAGGCGTTGCCGTGCTTGTCCTGCCAGCCGTTCTTGATGGAAAGGCTCATACGGTCAAGCAGCACAGCATACAGCAGCTTGGCATCCCCGGACATCTTCTGGAACAGATCAGCCTTGACCAGTGCTTTCGGCACACGGTAAAAGCTGTATCGGTCTGCTTCCAGACCTTTGAAATACGGGTACTCCATGTAAATTCATCACCCCCTATTCGGATTGGATTTGCACTATTGGAAATAACAGTACATTCCTACGGTGGAACACGTTTCCATGCTCCACCGCAGTGTATCTGCTGTTATTTGAGTTTGCCATTCTGCCCCAGCCCGTTCCTGCCCCATATTTCAGCGGCGTTTTCTCTGGTAAGACGCGCAGGATGCACATTCAGTGCCAGAAGTATCTCTCTGGGATGGCTTATTCAGTTGTCAAGGAGCTTCGTAAGGTACTCTTCTCTCTAACCCTTACACTAATATGAATTTGAAGGGCCCTTGGGGGATACAGTTCTTAAAGATTTTTTGAAATTTTTTATCCCGCATTCATTTTTAACGGATTATCGAAGCATTCATCTTTATTCAATTTGATATTTTTCATTGAGATAAGCTGCAATGCAGCTTTCCAACGAACTACTGCCTGCAAATTCAGCCTCGATGGTATATTCACCGCACCTATTGATATAAGGAGAACCGCTTGCCACTTTTTCTGTTTGCCGGGTATTCTTGCTCATCTGCTGTTTTATTTTCATGCAAAATCTCCCACTGCCAATTCATAATGTGCTTCAAAATCAAATTTGCGGCGAATCCGTTCAAGTGCCTGATTGACAGACCTTGTAACCGACCCGCGTGCAATTCCCATACCATCTGCAATTTCCTGATGGGTCTTGTCAAGAACATAATTCTGGTAGATCAGGTTACGCTGCTTTTTCGTCAGAACCGCCATCATTGCATGAAGTGCTTCCTTCTCAATATATTTATCCAGAACATTGATTTCAGAGTCTGCCATCTCTCCCCAATCTTCCGCCACGGCATGATATGACACACTCACTTTGGTCTGACCTACGCCCTCGCACTTCAGCTGTGATTCCTCCACTCTCTGTTCGCCCTCAAACAGTGCGCGAATATGCCACTCGCAGTTTTCAAAGTATTCTTCCTTAATCACTTCGCCCTTTCCTTTTGATGCACCGTAGGCATAGTCCCCACGGCAGTCATGGATATGGAACACGGTGTTTCGCTTTCCTGTAGAAAACCAAACATAGCCGTTGTGATAAAGCGTCAGGTGACTGTCGTGCTCAAATTCTTTACGCAGAAAAATCCGCCCATCTTCCAAAAGCACCTTCGGAGAGGGTACGCGCTTGGTATGTACAGGTGCTTTTACCATTTCCTTGACCTTTTTCAATGTAAGCATTTTGTCCACCTTTCTGCCTTCCGGCTCCGGGTGAACTGAAAAAAGCAGCAAAAATCGTCTCAGATTCACCCGTTTTTTTTGAACGGGAATCTAAGATTCCTCTTGCTGCTTTCTATTTTTTTGAAGTCCCTATACTAACATGAATCCGTAGAGCCACCTGGGAATACAGATTTTTAAGAAAATTAAAAAAGAAAAAGCCGGAACAGGATGAACTACTTGCTGGCGCACTACTGCGCTGCATTCGCTCATTCTGTCCCGGCCTATACTCGTCATGCGGTATCGCTCTTATCAAACAGTTTTATTCTCTTGTGACATAGATGCCGTCTTGCGGAACTGGTCAGCTACGCACGGTGCCCACCTAGCTTTCCACAACAGCACATCTGCTGCCTGTTACTATCTTACTTCATCGCTGAAGGCTGTATCATTTACAGCCGCATGATGAATTTTCTCTATCAGCCGTTCCAGCAGGATGCAATCCTGTTTCTTTCCTTGCTTCACATGGAGTACGACCTTGCCATCAATCATTCCACTGGTTCCGATCCGCACTCCACCATCGGTGCGGACAACAAACTGCTCTTTGTCCAAACTGCATCCTCCTTTTATTGGTTTCGTTTCTCTTTTTCTCTATTGTATGACTTTTTCGGAACTTAACTTTCCTATATGTTCTGTATAAACATTCTCCTTTCGACTTGCAATTCCTGACTTTTTCAGATATAATACGAATATTAAAGTCAGAATATAGATATTATATGCATTTGACGGCATCTTGTCAAGAATCAGTTGGAAACTTACTTTCTACAATCATTAACTGAGATTCCGCTGCATATCCCCAACGCTCTGATGAAACACACACCACACCAGAAAGGTATGCAATTACATGAAATTTGGAGAAAAGCTCTATGATTTGCGGAAAAAAAATGGCTACACCAAGGTGGAACTAGCAAAAATGTTGGGTGTCACTACCCGAACGATTGCCGGATATGAGAAGGAAGATCGTTATCCCAAAAAGCGAGAAATCTACCAGAAGCTGTCTGAAATCTTTCAGGTCCCACTCAATTACCTGTATACCGAGAACACTTCTTCTGATGAGTTCATCGCCAAGGCCGGAGAAGTTTTCGGAAAGCGCGGACGAATGGAAGCCCAGCAGCTTGCGCTGGACCTGTCCGAACTGTTCGCATCCGGGGAACTATCCGATGAGGATATGGACGGCATTATGATTGTAATGCAGAAAGCCTATTTCAAACAAAAGGAAGAGAAACTAAGAAAAGAAGCGGAAAGAACCCACACCCAAAGCGGCCAGACCGAATGACCTATCTGCTGCCCACTGTAACAGATTCCTCGAAAGGAGTTTTGTATGGATTCACTTTTAATTCATCAACAGGCCAACGATCTCGTTCAGAATTTAGGAACAAGAAACATCAAAAAGATTGCCTTGCATGTCGGTATGGAGATCAGCGAAACCGACTGCTTCCATGACCTGCTTGGACTATTTGCTTTCCAGTGGCAGAACCACATGGTCTTTATTAACCAGCGCCTTGACAAGTACACAAAGCAGATGGTGTGTGGGTATGCCGTCGGACATTATCTGGAGCACTCCGGTCTGAACTCTGTGAAAAAGTTCATCGCAATCGAGGACAAGCACATCATCTTGCATGAGCAGAATGCCTTCACCTCTCACCTGATGCTAGACAGCAACGAGATTTATAACCTCACAAAGCGTAGCTTGGATGCTGTGCAGATTGCGGCCCTGAAGCGGATTCATCCCAATCTGGTTCTTGTCAAACTGCTGGAGCTGTACCGCATGGGATATGATCTCCGTCACTACTACGATCAGCACCATGCCTATATTGAATGCTTCCATCTCCCGGCGCATTTCCGTTTTGATGCGCCGCGGGCCGTTTGAAAATATATACTTATAGAAATAAGATTGCCCACGATAAGCAGGCAGTGTGCCTGTTCATCGTGGGCTTTGCTGTTATTTCAGTTTTGCGAGGATTTCATCGGCACTCATGCCTTCGGCAAGCAGTTTTTTCAGAACGGATTCCGCTTCTGCCTTTTTCGCTTCTTCTGCAGCTTTGGCATCTGCCTTTTCTTTCTTCGCTTCCAGCATTGCCACTTCTTTTTCGGCCTTCTTCAGAGCAGTCTTCTTCTCCTTCAAATCAGCCTTCAAAGTGTCAATGTTGGCGGTGATGGATGCGATCTCAGCTGTGAGTGCTTCCTTCGCTGACTGCTTTTCCGCAATCTGCGTTGCAAAATCAGCAGTCACAGTTTTGGGCCTATTCTTGCTGCCTTTGGTTCTGGGCATAAAACACATACCTCATTTTCTTTATAAAAATTCAAAAACAATTTTAGTATAGCACTATGCTACTTTTCAATCAATATCAATGGCATAACTTCCTAGTACATATTTGAGGTTACTGTTCACTGGTAGTTCCGGCGTTGGTTAGATCGCTGAAATTTAAATTTTTATTTTTAACTGTTTTTTCTGATCCGGAAGGTTGTTTGTGGACAGCCTATCCGGATTTTCTTTTGCCGTTTTTTAAGTCGGACCGATATCCACATTTACCTGCCTCCTTCATACCTATCAGCTCAAAAATGTGGATATCGGTTCTGTCTGATCGCTGAAAATCGTCTTCTGCAGACACCTGTACACATGGCATTTTGACGAATACTGAAACTCCTGCGATTCGCGTAAATACGTGCTTTTTGCTATACTTTTCGCATTGGGAGGTAACGAACTATGGGCATTGAAAAGATTATGCATATTCAGGAAGAACTGATCAAGACATATAAGAAGCAGATTTCTGGCTGTTGTTGACTGCCTAGATTGACTTCGGGTTGATCTTCTTGCTTGTCACGAGATTGATCTGTATACTGTCATGAGATTAAAAAGAAAGAAGGTCCAGGGTTACCCTCCTAGCACGTCGTGTCACCCTGAACCTATGGTATCAAAACCATGTTCAGTGTATCAAACTTCAAGCTCAGACACAATGAGGCAGATGGTTTTTTATGTTGAGAGCAATGATACCATCCCTCCGTGCCCGTCCTGTCGTGGCAAGCTGGCCTACCGTGATCGTAAGCGCCGCATCGTGAAAGGCGAAGGCGGCACCCGGAAGTGGCTGATGATCCGCCGGTTCCGGTGCAACAAATGCATGAAGCTTCACAATGAGTTGCCCAGTGTGGTGCTGCCGTATAAGCACTACGACAGTGAGGTGATCAGCGGTGTTCTAGAGAAGGTCGTCACGCCGGATGACCTGGATTCCGAAGACTACCCATGTGGTGCGACTATGCTGCTCTGGATCCAGTGGCTACAGAAGAATCTGAAGCGCATCGAGGGATATCTCCGTGCTGCGGCGTATGAGCTGTCCGACTACGACAGCCACACGCTTCTTACCGGGACATCATTGCTCGCATCCCTCCGAAAATCAAACAGACGATGGCTGGAACAGGTCATCCGGACGATCTACAACAGTGGTGGGTTTCTGGTCCCGTTTCGGCGATGAGTCTATGCACCTACTTTTGTTTTACCTGTCACAGATCATGACGGTATAGTGAGCTTCATGAAGGAGGTTCACTAACATGATCACGAAAAACAAAGACTGGCAGGACGAGGTCGCGCTCCAGCGTTACACTATGATTACACCACTCCTTTCGGAGGACCTCGATAATGCAAAGCGCATAGCGATGCGGGAAAAGATCGCACAGGATAACTCCACGACCGCAAGATCGCTCTACCGATACGAGAAGGCATACCGTGAAAACGGGTTTCAGGGGCTTCGACCGACGGATCGCCAGAAGCGGCGATCTCAGGCACTGCCGGAAAACTTCGATGAACTTCTGAATGAAGCCATCCAGCTTCGACGAGAAGTTCCGGAGCGCTCGGTAGAACAGCTGATACTGATTCTCGAGCTGGAAGGGCGGGTCGCTCCGGGCGTGCTGAAACGCTCGACACTGGAGAGGCATCTCTACAATGCTGGCTTCGGTTCAGAGCATCTGCGGACCTACAAGGATGCACGGGAGAGCTCCTCGAAGCGCTTCTGCAAGCCACACCGGATGATGCTGATCCAGGGAGACATCAAGTATGGGCCGCTGCTCCCGATCGGAAAACGCGGAGCCAAAGTCAAGACCTACCTGTCGTCGGCAATCGACGATCATTCGAGGTTTGTCATTGCCTCTAGGTTTTACGCCTCTCAGGAGGAAGAGGTCGTAGAGGATACCTTCCGGTCCGTGCTGCTTCGTGCAGGGGCATTTGACCGATGCTACTTTGATAACGGTTCTCAGTACATCGCAAAGCAGCTGAAGCTGTCGTTGGCAAAGCTTGGTATCTCGATCTCGCATGCGCCTGTAAGAAGCGGGAAGTCAAAAGGCAAAATCGAGAAATTCCATCAGGTGGTGGATGCATTCGTTCGGGAAAGCAAACTGAAAAACGTCCGATCACTGGACGAGCTCAACCGTCTGTGGAGTATCTACCTCGAGGACCAATACCATAACGATCCTCATGCTGGCATCGCCGAGTACTATCAGTGCCTCAACGCAGATATTCCACTGGAAGGGATCACTCCACGGCAGGAATGGAATCGGGATACACGTCCACTGAACTTTATCGATGTCAATACCATCGCAGAAGCATTTCTGCATCATGAAAATCGGCGGGTCGACAAGGGCGCATGTATCCAGTTCAGAGGCAGGCGGTATGAGACGAAACCGGAACTGATCGGCTTAAAGGTTGAGATTGCCTATGATCCGGCGAATCCAGATATCCTTACGATCAGCCATCCTGGTATTGACCCATTTACTGCAAAACCGCTGGTGATCAGCGGCTACTGTGCTCAGGCACCGTCTCTGCCTCCAGCGATGCAGGCAGAGACGCCGAAGACCTCACGACTGCTTGATGCTCTCGAAGCACAGCACAAGGAATCGAAACGGTTCATGACCGATGCCATCTCCTTTGCGAACTACGGAAAGGAGGGACGAACTCATGTATGAAGCATTCTTTGGTATGAGCCATACTCCGTTCACCAGAGACCTTCCACCGGAGTGTCTGTATGAAACGAAAGCGATGAGTGATGTGCTCGGCCGTCTGATGTACGTTGCCGACAAGAAGCTGTTTGCGGTGATCACCTCAGAACCGGGCTGTGGCAAATCCACGCTGCTCCGTAAGTTCGATGCCATGCTTCCGAAGGACGAGTACATCCTTCTGTACCTGTCGGATTCCAAGCTTACGCCGAAGTGGTTCTATAAGGGGCTTCTGGAACAGCTTGGTATCGATTCGGGTTTCTATCGCGGAGATGCCAAGCGTCAGCTGCAGGCATCGATCGAGATCATTCAGGGAGTCCAGAAAAAGCGGGTGGTCTGCATACTTGATGAGGCGCACCTTCTCGATAAGGAAATGCTCGAGGAGTTCCGCTTCATGCTGAACTACAAGTTTGACTCTGAGAGTCCGATGGCCCTGGTGCTTGCCGGACAGACGGAGCTCTGGGACCGAAAGCTGAAGCTGCAGCGATACGCCGCGATACGACAGCGGATCGATATCTACTGCACGGTGCCGCCTCTTGACCGTGCGGAATGCGAGGACTACATCAATGCGCACATGCAGTACGCGGGCTGCACACAGAACATATTTACCGACTCGGCTATCGATCGGATCTACCAGATCTCGAACGGTGTTCCACGAATGGTGAATCGAGTCTGTGAAAAGAGCCTGATGTATGCCAGTCAGACACAGAAGCGGCTGGTCGATGACCACATGGTCAGCTATGTGGCAGAACACGAAATGCTTGTTGTGAATGAGTAAGCGAACGCCGTCGAAGATGATCTCCGGCGGCGATAACCCATACGACGTTCATGACACAAAACTGAGCAGCTCAACGACAGCTCATGAGAGCAGTTCCGTGACAGCTCATGAAATCAGCAACACTCTGTGACGGAAAAAGCGTGCTTATTAAGATACGAAATAATGATGGAGCCAATGTGTTCCAGGAAGTCACACAAAGATTTGACTCATAATTGCCAGAAAGGCCGGTCCGCATCAACTGAGATCAGTTTAGCGGTCCGGCCTTAACTATGCAAGGTTACGTGTGAACAGTAACTATTTGAGGGCTCGTAAAAGACTTTACGACATACCTAAACTGCTTGCCATCTTTTGGGGCAGGATCTTGTTCATTACAAAAGCCATCAAATAGGAACCTGTTACTACAACCGCAAAATTAAGTACACAGTATACCTATAACTGACAAAATACAAATGCCTCTTACTCTTTGCCAATACAATTCTTTTTTCATAGTAAATTTGGGGGTTATAAGTTCTTTCATTTATCGTTGATTTAACTTTATATTCTAATTTTCACTTTATTAACACCCTTTATCTAATTCTCGTTTTATTTCAGATGAGCAAATACCCGGGGTTCTCTTTAGTCGCACCACATTTTTGCCATGCGCAACGCACCATCGCTCTACATCATCAAAACGGCCACCTTTATGATCTTCTCCTAGCGCAAGAATATCAAAATCCACTTTTTCAAGAAATTCAGGGCTTACCGTCTCATACACAAGTACTTTATCAACGATTCGCAATGCTTCCAGCATTTCAACACGTTCTTCCGTTGTGTACATTACTACTGCATCCGGCTTATATTTTTTAATATAATTTCCATCTTGAACAGCAACAACCAGATAATCCGCATATTTTTTGCACTGCTTAAACAGCCGCAAATGCCCCAAGTGAAAATAATCATATACTCCAAATGTCAAAATTTTACTCATAATCATACTCCTTCTTTAACAGTCTTAACGCAATCTGTAACGGATCATATACTGCCCCTTCAATGTTATCTCTATATTTTTCATAAAGGATGGGCAACTCCGTACATCCCAAAATAACAGGCATCTCGTACTCGCCTACAAGTTTTTCAAATATACTTTCAACTTCATCTGTATATTTGTTTTGTTTTACAGCCTCAATACACTCTCGCAGAAGTACATATTGCTCTTTTTCAGGCACCTGACATTTAATACCTTTCTGCGCAAGTGCCTTTTGGTATACTTCGGATTCAATTGTTCCTTCTGAGCCTAGTAAATAAATTTGCTTTATATTATCGTTGGCAATTTGATCTACACAGGAATCTATGATATTTACGACTGCTTTCTTTGCTTCCGGAATTCTTTCAAATATCTTTGGCAAGAAGAGATGAGAAGTATTACAAGCAAGAATAATTCTCGCTGTCCCCCCCCCGATTTTCAAAAGACAATCAATAGAATCTGTCATCTCATCAAGCAATTTGTCCACATTTTCATGATAGAGAAACGCCCTAACTCGGCTTGGCATCGTACATCTATTGTCGATAACGATTCGAGGTCTTTCCCATTCTTTTTCTGCCGGGAAAACTTCTGCATACTGCTTAAAAAGGTTGATTGTTGCATATGTTCCCATTCCACCTAGAACGCAAATGACTAAATCCTTCATTGTTTTATTCCTCTCTCATCCCTGCAGAAACCCAATCTATCGCACTTTCATAGTCCTTCGGAATATTGATTTCTTTTAATCGCATAGAAAAAGCTGTCATTGGAAGATACGGTGCTAATACTTCATACAAATGCGAAGAGTCCCCGTATAGCTTAGACTTATGTACTTTTGCAATTCCAGACCATTGCATATTTCCTGCTTTTTTTGAGAGTGCTATTACTTTGCCATCCTGCACGCTGGAACCAATCGTTTCGTCTGATGCGTTTTCTGTCACTGCTATACATTCACCCGAAAAATCAACAAAACGTTTAAAATCATCTGGATTTATGACCGTATCGCCATCTAGCGTAATAACATATTTTCGCGCACCTAATAAAGCTTTCTTTACGCTATCTGCCGGACCATTATGTTCATATTCATAGTTGCAAACAAACATAATATCACTACGAAACTGTTTTACCACACTGATAACACGCTCCGCATCAAAGCCAACCACAACACGAATATCGTCAAATTCTCTCAACAGTTTTAATTCTCGAATAATCAAAGGCTCTCCCGCAATGTCCACAAGAGCTTTCGTTGTCCCTATTCCAAGCCTTGTTCCCATTCCTGCGCAGCAAATGATGACTGTAATGTCCTTTTTGTCAAAACTCATAGATTGTCCTCCTACAGCAATTTCCACAGAAATTCCGCACATCTCTTATCTTCATAAAATGCAAAGTCAGCATTTCTAAGAAGGGACTGTGCAATTGGCCTTACGCCACCAAACCCAATCGCAATATCTGCCATTCGCGCCATTCCAGAATCATTGTCTCCATCGCCAATGACAACCATAGGCTGCACAAATTGTCTAACCATCAGCTCTTTATCCGCAACGCTGACGACCTTTGAGATTCGGTCATTTATAACATCTGCTTTGGAACAATAACAATGGTTCTCCATCTTCAGTTTTTTCATGAGTCCACTAATCCAAACATCCAAATTGCCAGTAACAACGTAGCAACGGTCTCTATTCTGTTCTATAAACTCTGCAATGTATGGATTTAACGGAATTTCTGAAACTGCTTGATTAACTTCAGCTACAGATATATCGCTCAATATCTTTACTCGATTCAGGAAACTCGTTCTGAATGGAATTTCTCCACGCATTGTAGCTTCTGTAAGTTTTCTCATTTCGTCTAGTCTTCCGATTCGCTTTGATACCTCTGGCAGTACTTCTTTCTGCGTAATTGTTGAATCCATATCAAATAAGAAAATATACTCCGACATTCTATTATTCCTCACCTATTACAATCCCAACAGTTCTACCAGCCTTTTTGAAGAGTTTGCATCATGATATTCATAAATATAGTTCCTAATCTTTTCTCTTCTTTCCTTAAAGGTATCATTTTCAGAAACAACATTAACAATAAACGATTCCAGTTGCTCGAAATTATATATTTCAGCTCCTGCAATTAACGTATGAATATCCTCAACCACAAAACCTGCGATATAATCATTCACGTCATCCAAGACATATCCAATGGGCCGATCTAATTGCAAATACTCATATGCCGCACCAGAATAATCGCTGATCAAAGCATCCGCGCACTTCATTAAGGCATAGTTATCAATTTCTAATTTCTTTACTGTCTCTCCAGTTAAGACTTTTATATTCGATTCATCCTTAATTTTCAGGTTTTCCAAATCTTGTTTTGGATGGATTTTTATAATCAAGAAAACATCATTTTCGGCCAGATAATTGTTTAATTTCAAGTACTGCTCTTGTGTTTCAATCAGCGGGATACCAAGCTTTTGTTCTTTTCTGCTGTCGTTTCTGTGATAGCCGCCACCTTTACGGAACGTGGGCATCCAGAGAATCACTTTTTTATATTTCCGTGATGTTATCTTTCGTATCTCATCCGATTTACTTTCATCAAAGAAAATATCCTGTGCAGGATAGCCGATTGCTATAATTCTCTTATCCGGATAGGTCACAGACCATTGATTCGCCTGAATCGGTGCATAAGCTTTGGATTGAACCAAAATATAGTCTACATATGGAGGGACATGAAGTTTACCTTTCGCATTTTTAAGTCCACCTGCGCCATGAGAACAATAAACCATACATTGATCTTTACGCTTTTTCTGGACATTTTCGCAATCATATGTAAAATACTTTGCGGTGCAAACGTAATATGCCTTTTTCAAACTCGGACCATATAACGGCACAGTTTCAACGTTCGTAGGAAACTTAGATTTCGCTTTTTTTCGAACCAGCCAAACAATTTTATATTTCTTATTATAGCCATTTTTTATCAAATAGTTGTAAAAAGCCCCACCATTACAATCAAAATCGTTATGACTCTCTATCATAATGACGTCATTTAAATTTTTGTGTTTTGTAAAAACGAACACAATTTTTTCCAATAAAAGTTCCAGTTTATAATCATAAAGGACTTTCATTGCTCGTTTCACACCATTTTCTTGTAAATACTTTATTGGATTCATATCTTACTTCCTCAATGCCGAAATCGCTTCAAGAATCTTGTTTTTAAAAATAATCGAAACACATACAATAGCAATCAACAGGCCATATCGAATCCATGTTTGGCTGTACGTTAAAGCCATAATTATCATTATAGCTATTACAATAGCTGACAAGGATACTATGAGTTTTACATCATACATGTTTTTCTCATTTCCTACTTCTTTCAAAGCCTTTTTATAAAAGATATAATGAAAAAATGCCAAACAGACATAGCATATCAATGTTGTATATCCCGCAGCATAATACCCATACATTTTGATACCAAAATAATTCAGAACCAAATTCAGTACCGCACAGACGCACGTTGCTATCGCTATAAAACCCGTTTTTTGATAATAATATTCAATCGTGCTGAAAAGGGAATATAAAAATATAAAAAATACAGACGCTGCAACTGGCGGTATAACGTAAATTGCATCCATATACTTCTTTCCAGCAAATACCCGAATAACTTCAGGTGCAAAAGCCATTGTCACAACACACAATCCTGCCACAAGAATAACAAGTGGCCGCGTTGCTTTTTTTATTTTTCCTTTTTCATCAGAAGCAATTGATTTATAAATATATGGCGTCAGTGAACTATTGATAGCATTTGTTATTAGCACCATAACTGTGGATATGGTATATGCAACACTGTAATAGGCAGCTTGTGAATTTCCGACCATCCGACCTATCATGACTCGATCCGACTGGTTCAAAATATAGTTTGACAGATAGTGCGGAATCAACGGCAGATTAAACGCAATTGAATATTTCCAATATTCTTTACTGTAAAAGCATTTTCCAGTAATAAAAATCAGTACAAAAACAATTCCTGAAAAAATGGCCTTTATTCCAACATCGGAAAACACACGAGCTTCAACTTTATAGGATGCAGTTACAACAGCAATAACACCCACAAGAATCGAAACAACACTCATGGCCATTGTTAATGCAACGAACTTCTTATATTTATAATCAAAACGTTGCTGTGCAGACCAAAGTTCCAATGCCGGCATGAGCAAAAGCTCTATAAACATTGCACACATCAAAACAGGGGGCAAATCAAATACATTCGTCCAAAATGGAACATTCAAAATATACAGGGCAAAAGCGAATACTGTAATGGTAGTTGTCAATCCAAGTTGTGCTGATGTAAAACGCCGTATGTCGTTCTTGTATAAGATAAGCCCTTTTTGATATCCACTAAGAAAAACATTCAATGAAGTAAATATAATCAGAATCGAATACCACGACTGAAAAACAGAAAATGTGCCATATTGCTCCTCCGTCATAATTCTGGTAAAAATCGGCGTTGACAGCAATGCGAGTCCCTTATTTATCACATTGCACACCGTATACCATAAGGATGCCTTTACTGGTAATGATAAGGCTCCATATTTTTCTTTTATGGTCGTAATATTCATCCGTATACTAATTGCTCCTTAATGATACTTATTCTGAAGTTCCATATTTTTATAATGTTCTTCACTTCTATATTTAAATGGGATAGCTGGATGTCCACCAGCAATTGCATATGGCGGAATGTCCTTACACACAACAGAGCCCGCCTGAATTATCGCTCCATCGCCAATTTTAACCCCCCCAAGAATGATTACATTATTACCAAGCCAAACGCATTTTCCAATTTCAACATCTTTGTCAATAAATGTATCATCATACGGAATAGCATCGCCTTCATAATTATGGAATGATGTTATAATTTGACATCCTGGACCAGAGTGGAAATAGTCACCGATTTTTATAACGCCATTTCCCGACATACTCATGCCATTAAAGCAACAATGTTTTCCTAGATGCGTTTTATGTGTCACATATGATTTTCCTCCAACATAAACATTTTCCCCACATTCTGCTGCAACGCTTTTAATTCTCCATGGATAATATACTCTTGCAAACGCTGCCTTTGCTCTACTAATCAATCCCATTTTATCGTTTCCTTTCTTGTAAAAATTCAATTCTGCCACATTTTTCTTTTATTGATTTTTCTGTGCGAAGAAAAGGCACAGCGTGTATAATTGTCAAAACAACATACATATAACTGTACAATGTCGTACTATCGAAAATCATTACAAATAAGAGAGCAATTATAGACGAATTAACAAACACACGATATTTTACTTCCGGAATTTTCTTTGCAGGTTTAATAAATGCGAAGATCATTATCCAAAAGGAAATCGTTAGCATTACACCTCCATCAAGAAGATTTTGTAAAATTTGGTTATGGGCGTAGTTAAATCCTCCGCCAGACCACTCTGTCCAAAATGTATGTAGAAGTATTCCATCAATGCCATATCCAAATATTGGATGAGCTTTAATATTCAAAAGAGCATCCTGCCAAACAAATCTTCTACCAGAAAAATCCAGCCCTGGAATGATAGTCCTATTTACCGCCGTAAGATAAACAATTGCTATGTTCATAGCTATCATTCCAAACATATAGATTTCTGTTTTGAAGAAGAATACTCGGTAAAGTTTAAACTTATATACGATAAAGCCAATTATAATTATCAATGCCGAGAACACTGCTGAGTCAGCATCTGTTGTTAACATCGTAAATACCGTCAATAGAACTAAGCCACACATTTTAATTTTCTTATCTTTGTACGTCATATAGTACAGAACTGAAACGACTAATGCTGCCAGTCCATATTGTGAAACCATTTGAACATGTCCAAGAAAAATAATATGGCTATTTGGCACAAATGCAATTCGTGTTATTACGATATTTAAGGATAAATTCATTATAAAAACCGTGGCCAAAGTATCCAACAATTTTTGTGGGTGCTTTTTGATATTTTGTATCAAGAAGACGCAAAATATGGGGGTTGCAATCATCTGCTGTAGTCCACTTTGCATTCCTTTCTGAAGCACAATTGTAATAATAATTGCCATAAGGAAATACACCGCAATCATCTTGCTATTAGAACTAACTCTTTTTAAATGTTTTATAATCTTTGGAATTTCAGTAATTGTAATCAACATTACTGCAGACCATACCAATAAGGTCATGATTAGATGATAAATTTCACTGTATTCTCCATAACCTCTCGGAAACAAAAATGCTATTTCAACAAATAAATAATATAGTGTTAATAGTGATATTTTCATTTTAATTAGCCCATCTTTAATCTCTGGCAGAATTGTTTGATCTTGCTTACATTTTCCTGTCCAATAATTCTAATGATTCTACGCTTTAGTCTTGTTTTATTTCCCATCCAAGAAGCACTGTAATGGTGGATTGAGATCGTATCCTCGCAGCGGAGTAACTTCATTCCCTCACCCGGTGCAATGGGATCTAAATACTTTGGTGGCAGCACAAGCGTTCTGCCAAGGTTGACGGGTTCATTCTCATTGTAAATGTATCCAAGTTCTTCCAAAACTGCATTGTTGAGATACGGACAAGCAAATTCTGTTTTTCTTTCTTCTGAAAATACGATTTCATCGTATTTTCTCAACATCTGTTGTACCACTGGATTAGATTTTGTGGCACCAAAACCTAATCCAGTGTTACATAGGTGTCCAGCTTGCTGGACACCTATGTAACACTGATACTCCCGAAGGGAGTCCAGATTTTTTAAAAGTTCAACATCTGTATCTAAGTAGATTCCACCGTTATCGCATACCACTTTCAATCTAGCATAGTCCGAAACGAAAGCCCATGCTTTTGCCTCGTATGCGGCTTTGGTAAATGGGTGAGCATTGACATCAAAATTGGATTCGTCCCAGCGTTTTATCTCATAATCCGGACACATCTTCTTCCATGACTCAATGCACCGCTTAACATCCGTCGGCAACGGATTGCCGCCAAACCAGCAGTAGTGAATAATTTTAGGAATCATCGCTTTTCTCCTTGTTTATCAGCTTTCCGACAAATTTCTTATTTTCTTTGCCGGAATTCCACCCCATATTTCGTGGGCAGGAATGTCATGGTTCACAACTGCTCCCGCAGCAATTATGGCTCCATCTCCAATAGAAACGCCTCTTAAAATCACCGCATTTGCGCCGATCCACACGTTTCTTCCAATATGCACAGGGGTACTTTCCAAACCATTTTCCACGCCGACTTTTCCAAGCCGGTGGTCATGATCAACGATCACAACATTGTTGGCAATGTTGCAAGCATCGCCAATCGTTATTTCTTCCGCACAGGTGATGGAACAATTATGGTTCATAAAAACCTTTTCACCAATTCTACACCGTGCTTTTTCGGTACATTTTATATAGCAGGGACCCGCACTCATCAAAAATGTTCCTACCTGTAAACTACTCTTTGGAAGAAGTTCAACGGTAAATTTCCCTTTGATTGAATTTATTGCACTCATTTCAATGTTCGTGCCATAACGGATATGCAACGTCACATAAATCCATACAGATTTTGCTGCCAGAAATGCTCTCTTACAGTTTTTCTCTACAGAGTCCCTTAATGAAGCAGAGGCGGTGCTCCAATTTTGTACCTGAGATCGTCTGTTCTTTTCCTTATGCACTTAGCGGGGACCCCCCCCCCAGATTTCATAAGGAGGAATATCCTTTGTAACAACCGCCCCTGCTGCTACAACAGCCCCATTGCCTATATTTACGCCTTGCAAAATCGTAGCACCCGTTCCGATCCAGCAATGATGCCCTACATGAATGGGCTTAAAGTCCGCAGTAAAGTCCGGGTCATCAATATCATGACTTCCTGTAATCATCTTCACATGGCTGGAAATATTAGTATCGTGGTCTACCGTAATACCACCACGCGCGTCCAGTTCCGCAAACCAGCCCACAGCAACGCCGTCACCCAATTTCAGTCCCTGCGGCAAAAGAATTTCCACGCGACGGCATGGAAATGTGTTTTTACCCATCTTTGCGCCAAGAAGCTGGTAAAACCACTTCCTTAGATGGCGACTTGGAATTTTATTCCAGATTGCGTTGCCAAATAATGTCACGGCATAGTAAATACACTTAACCGGCTTAGACATTTGATTTCCTAAGCTTTTTGTATGCTCCATCTTATAGTCCCTCATAAAAAGCGATATATCTTTCGGACAATTTCTCAAAAGAGAATTCATCCCGATACCGTTTCATTGCTTGTATTCCCATACTCTCCCGCATTTCAGGATTTTCAATTAGCTCATTCATCTTTTCGGCCAGTTGCATCGGGTTGCGCGGTTCCACCAGATAGCCGTCTACGCCATCACGAATAATTTCCGGTGTTCCGTCTACTGCCGTTCCGATCACTGTTTTACCAACAGAATAGGCTTCAATCGGCGTAAGCGGAAGCCCTTCCCAAAGCGAACTCAGAACAACAAAATCCAGCTGGCTCATTACATTTTGAATATCATTCCTGTATCCAAGAAACAGAATCTTATTCTGCAGTTTCTTTTTTTCTATCTGTGCATGAAGCTGCTCTCTTTCTTCACCATCTCCCACGATAATAAACCGTGCCTCCGGATGCGTTCTTGTTGTAATTTCAGCCGCTTCAATAAAATAGGTCATGCCCTTTTGTTCAGACAATCTTCCAATATTTCCAATCAACACATTTCCTTTTGCGTGTTCCTTATAAAGCATTTCAACCGGAACATTTTTGCCGTCAAATGGCTTAACGGCATTATGGATAACACTAACCTGCTCTTTAGGAATTTCAAAATACTCTGTCAGGTTTTTCTTGACCATTTCTCCCACAGCAATAACTTTTGTATTTCGATATGCCAGTTGAGTCAATTTCTTCTTGTCAGTGAATGTGTTGTGTGCATTCGCAACTTTTACGACACTCTTTGGTGCAACAAGTTCCGCATAGAAAGCAGCCATCCGATGATGGGAGTGGACAATGGTAATCTGTTCCTTATCTATAATTCTTTTTATTGAACGACAGCTTTTCAGCATATCCATCGGATTTTTGCTTGCAATGTCTGGGATCAGATAATGCTTGATTCCCATTTCTTGCAACTTTTTCTCGTGGACACCGCCGGACGAACACACAACAATCTTATTCACTTTTCCTGAGAGTATCTCGCATAATTGAAGCACAACATTTTCTGTTCCGCCTAGGCCCATTGTGCGAACAATAAAGAGTATATTTTGCTTTTCAAGTTCCATTATCGTTTCCTTAAAACGTTATTTATAGCACTTAAACTCAGCTGAAAAATCGGGTATGGAAGCATAATTATAAAGTTTGCCAGCTTCACTCGCTTGTCCATCGTGTTTTTTGTATAGGGAAGCAGTTCTTTGCGGTAAAGTTTCTGTTCACTTCTTATCTGGTCGTTGTCTTTACTTTTATTCTCAGCAGAAAGTGCAAGCATATATTTTAGTTCCCATACTGCTTGAAAGTCTTTATAAATTCTCAAATTTTCTTCTGTCTGACCAATCAAATCAAACAACATAATCTTCTTACTGACTTCGATTGCCTGCTTATACTTTTGAGCATTTGCTAAATGTGATGCCCCTTGCGGATTTTCCCTATAATAATATAAGATACTTTTTGTTGCACAGCAGCTCTGTATTTTATTTAATACCGTGCTCACAAACAAAGCATCTTCACACATGGATATCGTTTCATCAAATTCACTATTCAAGAAAATAGATTTATCATACATTTTTGTAACACAGTATCCTGTATTTACATTCTGCCAAATATCTGCACCACAAAAATTTTTAAAAGTGATTTGCTCTTCTGGCTCTCTTTTTTGAGATAAACTCCTTACTTTTTCCAATCGACAAGCCGACATTAAAGTTTGATTTTCTTTGATTCCCTTATAGAGGCTTTCCACAAACTTCTCGCTAATCAGGTCATCCGCATCCACAAAGCAAATGTAGTTTCCTTTTGCACACCGCACTCCATAATTTCGCGCAGAGCTAACTCCCCCCCCTATTTTTATGTGCTATGACGATATTTTTTTCTTTCAGTGTATCAAGATAGCTTGCTGTTTCATGCTTACTACCATCATCCACAATAATAACCTCTATATTTTTGTAGCGCTGTTTTCTTATAGATTCCAAGCACTCTTCCAAGAATTGTTTCGGCGTATTGTAAACGGGAATAATGATGCTAACAAGCTCTTCTTTGCATTCTTTGCTCATCAAATCACCTATACTTTTTAATTAACCCAACAATTTTCACATCGTCTACAAAATATCTCTTAAACATTCGCTTGGGTTCCTGCAAAAAGCGATAGAACCACTCCAGCCCATGCTCGCTCATCCATCTTGGTGCGCGGTTGACATTACCCGCAAGAAAATCAACGGTTGCACCCGCACAAACGGATACCTTAGCATCATACTTTGAGATGTTTTCGTAAATCCACTTCTCCTGTTTCGGGCAGCCAAAGCAGGCAATCAACAAATCCGGGTGAACCCCTGAAATCATTTGGTTGATCTTGTCCAATTCCTTTTCATCCTTTTCAAATCCAAGCGGCGGCGCATATGTTCCCACAATCTGGATTCCGGGCAGCTTTTCTTCTAGTTTTCGCTTTGCCTGTTCCGCGATGCCATCTTTTCCGCCAATGATAAAAATCGAATATCCTTTTTTGGCTGCGACATCACAAAGGAGTGGAACAAGATCAGACCCGGAAATCTTCGCTTTCAGCGGTTTACCATGCAGCTTTGAAATCCAAACCAAAGGTTTTCCGTCTACCAAGACCATATCTGCATTATCAACTACCTGCTTAAGATATGGGTCATTTTCGATTTTCATCACTACATCGACATTGATTGCAACAACGTAGGATTTCTTATTGTCCGCAATCATTTTTTCAATGGCCGCAATCGTTTCGGGCATCGTTACATTATTGATATAGGTGTTTAGCAACGCCTGCTTTTCCATTTTAACCGTTCTCCCCAAAAAATCTCTCTTCCAACATCAGACACAAGCAATGATACACAGGAAGGTGTAGTTCCTGAATCATATACGTTTCTATCTGCGGAACCTTGATGCAAATATCGCTCATCTGTTCAAGTTTGCCGCTTTTGGCTCCTGTAAGCCCGATAACCTTCATACCTTTTGCATGAGCTGTCGTTGCCGCATAAAGCACATTTTTACTGTTTCCGCTTGTGGAGATTCCTAAAAACACATCTCCCGTTTTGCCATAGCCATTGACTTGCTGTGCAAAGCAAAGCAACGGTTCACAATCGTTCATATATGCGGTCGAAAGAGCCGGATGCCCGTCCAAAGCAATGGCCGGAAGTGCCCCCTGCAGATTTTCTGCCAGAATAGAACCAAGTTCCTGATTTTCCGCAACCAGCTTTTCTGCGAAATCCGTGTCAGGCTTACGAGGCAACTTAAAGCCCTTCATCAGTTCTCCTACAATATGCTCCGCATCCGCAGCAGAACCACCATTTCCGGCAACCAACAGCTTTCCGCCGTGTGCATAGCAGTTTTCCAAAATCTGATATGCGTTGAAAACTTCATTTTCTATAGCTTTTAATACTGGATATCTTTCAACTAGTAATTTAATCTGTTTGTTCTTCATTCTTTCCTCACAGTTTCTTAATCGTCGCTGGAACCCCCAACGCAAGTGAGTTTGCTGGTACACTGTGTGTGACAACTGCATTTGCTCCGATAATGGAATTGTCTCCGATTGAGATGGTCCCTAAAATCACAGCTCCTGCTCCTATCATCACATTATCACCAATGCGGGGAGCTTCCCCCAAGCAGTTAGCTTTTGACCATTTGCTTCCAATCGTTACACTTTGAAAAATTTTACAATTTTTTCCTATAACAGCTTTCGGATGTACCACACATCCAATCCCTCTATGATAGAAAATCGTTCCATCGCCAATTTCGGCATCAATGGATACCGAACAGGCGCAAATCAAATGATTCATCAATTCAAGAAGTCTTGAAATTTTGCGTGGTACCCCCCCCCATTTTTGACAGGCGATTACCAAGCCTCCATAATTTATTCATTCATTTTTCTCCTTACACCAAGGAATGTGTAAATTCAGCTAATGAAGTGACTCTCACGGTCTGTCCATAACTTTCATTACCGTTGCTTAAAAGCACAGTCTTACACCCAGCATTGATTCCAGCCTGGATATCATTTTCGCCATCGCCCACCATCCACGACCTAGAAAGGTCAATGTTGAAATCCGTTGCTGCCTTTAACAGCATTCCGGGCTTAGGTTTACGACAGTCGCAGTCAATTTTTAGTTCTGGACGCTCGCCCTCGTATCCCTTATGTGGATGATGCGGACAATAATAGATTGCATCCAGATAGGCTCCTTCTTTTCCAAGAAGTGTTTCCATCTTATTATGAATTTCTTCCAACTCTTCAAAGGAAACTTCCCCACGGGCAATAACAGGCTGATTTGTCACAACAATAGCAAGATAGCCGGATTCATTGATTTTACGAATTGCTTCAGCAACACCATCAATCAATTCAAAGTCATCTATATTTCTAAGGAACCCAACATATTTATTGATCGTTCCATCCCTGTCAAGGAAGATTGCTTTTTGCTTGTTTTTCAGATTTTTAGCCGAAATTCTGCCTTCTTCGCAGTCTTTACAAACGGAATGATAGCGTTCCGGTGTTCCCATGTCTTTAACATACTCCGGGCTGTCATAGCAGAACATTTTTCCTGTTCCAGCCAATGGTTTTAACAACTGACGATCCAAATCGACCTTTACAGGCTTACCATCCACGCCAACCTTACCTACCGAATCGGCATTTATACCGACAAGTTCCAGCACTTTAGGATTGATAACATGTAAGCCTGCATTCACTCGGTTCTTATAATATGTAGGTCGTTCATCTTCCTTTGTCAGCCATTTTTCAACCACCCCATTTTTATTTGCAATAATCAATCCGCTGTCATAGGGGTGGCTGTTTGGGTGCGTAAAAAGCGTAACCAATCCGCCATGCTTCCGGTGAAAAGCAACAAAACGATTGAAATCCACATCAAACATCGCGTCTGCATTTAACAGAAGAAAATCTGATGTCAGCTTATCTTTAATTTTGAACAGTGCCCCCGCATTGCCGAGAGGCTCTTCTTCAAAATAGTAGTCAATATGTACGCCAAACGGCTCGCCCGTTACCGGAGAGTTTCCAGAGCCATCACCAAAGTAATCCATGATAATATTTCCCAGATGGCTTACCGTTAGAATAATGTCATCAAATCCTTGATTCTTCAGACACTCGATCTCTCGTTCCAGAACGGGGATGCCTTCAACTTTTATCATGGGTTTTGGAATATCACTTGCTACGGAGGAAATGC
>OLSF01000533.1_pt1 | contig 38967 bp, 33 predicted proteins | sample 1672301 | NCBI WGS metagenome assembly OLSF01 (sample SAMEA3136669, study PRJEB25190) | human gut metagenome | biome: human gut; feature: human-associated habitat; material: faeces | place: Austria | collected 2013
CCGTTTCCAACTATTCCATTCTCCCCAGCATAGCTGGGGGATTAGACTTTTCATTCAAGAAAAAGGCGTGTTCATGGGAGTAAGCAACAATGTAGTCATTCTTTCTTTTATTAGTACTATTTTAAAATATTCTATTTCGCTATCACCCTCATTGACTCCCTTGGTTTCCTCATAAAAGTCTCAATAGAAATTTGCTCAATCTTTGTTCCATCCTTAAGAACAACAATGTCCCCATTCTCCATAATTATTGTCTTATCATCATACTTGAAACCAGGCTCAGCATCCGTCTCGTTGACCGATGCGTCATTTGCCAATCTTCGTACTTCAATGTACAGGCGATATTCTTCCTCTGAACTGATATGAAGATCTGGCACATCTGGACAGTGCTGCAACAAGAACATATTTGTAAAGAATGGGAAATCCCTGACTTCTTTTGCAACCAATGGGATGTTTAATTCTTTCCATTCCTTAATCTCAAATCGATAATATGCCTCATCAGAATTCTTTGGAATCTCTCGTATGTCTCTACGCTTTACAGCACTTGTCTTTGTAACCTCACCATAGTACCTGATTCCCGCTTCTCTCCCAAAGATATTGATAGATTGATAAATTGCCACATAATGAATTGGTAAATCCGCATCCCTAATCTTTGACGCCGGGATATGATAAAACTTATACTTTAAGCAAGTATCCAACTGTGCTCTGTTTCTCAACGCTCCAACCAGCACATCGCGTTGATTCCAATCAATCTTGGCAAGCTTGTCCTCAATACCTCTTGGCAATGTTGCTCTTTCAAATGCCGAATCTGGAGAATCAGCTATCAAAGCATCAAGCATATCCTGTACCATAGAAGTCTCTGAAGGAAGAAATGGCAAACCGCCTATGTTCACTTTCTCAATACTTTCGAAGAATTTGTGATTTCTATATTCTTCCTTATTTGCATAAGGGAATAACACATATGCCCCAAACATTGTTCTCTCGTATGGATCTGCACCATTATGATAAACAATCGCATCTCTGTAACGATGCATTGTATTTATATCATCCGTTTCAGGACCAGGTGTATGTGAAATAGTATTGTAATAATCACTGCCTTCCAACGCAGGATTTACGCGATACTTTGCATCAAATACATATTCATATTTAACCTTTTTTCCAACCTGATTTACCGTCTTTTTCTCAAGTGAAAGAACATTATCGGGCTTTTGCGCCACGGTCGGAACTTGTCCTGACTTAGGGTTGTACGATAGTGTAATCACTTCTCCATTCTCTGAATTACGATACTTAACCTTTGACGAGGAGCCCTTTACCAAAGATACAAACAAACCATTTCCCTGAACCTTAACTATATCTTGAGAAATCAATTCATATCGATCCTTCATCATGCTATTGAGCTTGATAAAGCACCAATACTCATATAATAAAGCCAAATCTTTTACAGAAATATTGAAGACATCTCCTGTAATAGATAATCCTCTTAAAAGCATCAAATAGTATTTATACAAATCCCTATATCCTGGAGCCATTGAGAAAACTAATGACATACCGGAGGATGCTTCTTTTGCCTCAACATCAGCCAAAAAAGTAGTATTACAACGCCGGTTTAGTTCTCTCACCATTCCGTCAATCTTGGCTATTACGGCCTGGTCTTCTTTTCGCTGCAATTTAAGATAATTCTTTTTGAATGATTCCAACTTCCTCGCAGTTGAAAGCAGTATGTATTTTGTAAGCTGATTCTCTTTTGTATCATATGAAACTTGTTTTCTTACAGCCAATGCTCTTTCAATGCGAATCTCTCCATTCACTCTCTTCGCTTGATCTGGATGCTTTTTAATCCATCTTATCGTTCTGCCATCAGTCTTCTTAACTTTGTGACTTGGTAAAACTTGATGTGTTGTCTCTAGCACATGATGAGGCTGTGACATAATGGTATCTGCCGCTTTAATAAAATCTTTGTATATCTTGTTTATAACCGCAAAGAATTCAACTGGACTACTATTCACCTTTTCGCTCTGCTGATATCCTAAATATGTTTTCTTAAGGAAATCAAAAACAACATTGTAAACTTCCTTAGTTACATCTTCGACAATCTGCTTATAATCGTTTTGATAATCGATTTTAGTAGGAAAAACCTCTATAACAAGGCGCAAGTAATTAACACCATCAATTTGGATCACTAAATCAGAAAAACCAATTTCATTTCCAAAATTGATGACGCCAGATAAAATCTCATGATTTCTACTCGCTCGTGTCACCTTGTTACGCACATTAAGGTTATCATGCCAAAACGCAACCTTATGTCCATCTACAGCTTCAATTACAATTTCATACTGCTGTTGCTCATAAAACATCGGATAGATTGAATATATACCCGTTGAAATTTCCCCATTTCTTGAGGAAAACCGTGGTACATCGCCATCCCTTAAAGTCATTTGAAAATCATCTACACAATGAACCTTAATTGATGAATCGCCGTTTTTATGCTCAATTCCTTGGAAGTTAGGATGTGTTGCCTTTCCTTTTATGGTGACACTTACTTTTTCAGTTTGCACATATAGCAACTCATTAGAGCCAGTAAGCTGTGAATCCATCCTCTTCAAATCTCCTTACCATGAAAGCAATCTTCTTTGCACTTTCCTTGTATTTGCAAGTTTCTTTATTTGCAGCCGCCATCATCTTCGCACTTACATCATCACTCTCCGTCTGATAGCTCTCATAATCTCCTGCGCAATACTTAAATAATTCGCATAACATTATTTTTACTGAAGCGCTACTTCCTTGTATTCTAGGCAGAATCTTCTGCATTATTTCATGATCAAATGCCTGATTTCTTGTCAAAAGATTACCTGCATTCTTATTGTTAAGCATATAGAATACAATCTCATCTCTTACACGATATCCAACATGAGCATTTGCTTTTTCCAAAATCTTATTAATATCCTGAAGTTCTATACAAACATCTTCGACAAAATCCTTGTCTGAAGCACACTGATTAAAAAAAACATAATCAGCTTTCATAAATGTGTTATCTGCGAAAATAGCTTTTACTTCGCCCTGCGTAGAATCAAAATTTGCTAGTAATTCTACGGTGGAAAATTCAATGGTATTTGCCCTATCAAGAACCTTTCTACTGAATGGGAATGTCGTTTCATCCATATTTACAGTACCAATTATATATAAGTTCTCTGGTATTCTTACAACACCATATTTTCCTTTTGCAGTAATATCTGCTCCATAATAATTTTCTGTAATAAGCGGATCTGTTGTAACTTTTCCATCCACATATTCTCTTGTTTCTATGATTGATAAAATATCACTTAAATAATATTCCACACGCGCCAAATTCATTTCATCTAAGCATAAGAAATATGGATTTCTACTATCCAGTTCTGCCTGCTTAACAAAATCAATGATTGCTCCTGGAATAAACTTATCATTTAAGTTCACATGGCCGAACAAATCTGATGAGTCTGACCAATCAGGTCTTACAGAAACAAGTTTATAACGGCCATTCTGGCTTGTTGCACCAATTGCTTCAGCAAACAGTCTTACAAGACGAGTTTTTCCTGTACCACTAGTTCCTGCAAGAATTACAAATGGCTTTGATTTAAGGCTGAGGTAATAATTCTCAACAAGACCTTCATTAAAAGTAAAGCCTTTTGCCGCTATGTACTTCTTTATCTGATCTAATGTATCCTTTGTTGACAATTGTTCCTCACCTACTTCCACATCTATAATCTCTGTATTCTCAGCTTTACCATTAACATATTCTTTGTAAATATCCATCATGAGTCTTAAGTCATTCTGTAACTCTGATTCACCAGGAACGTTCCCTTTTTTATATTCCTTATAGAAAATCATTCCTTCCTGATATAATTCACCCAACTCAGTCAAACCATCCCCAAGTTTTGCGTTGTTATCAGCATTAAATCCTCGAGAATCAATTCGTTTTCTTATGTCTTCGGCTTTCTCACGCATGATTCGAATAGTATCTTTCTTCGAATTATTTTTCCTTATATCTGTACATCCCTGATTAAATGAAAGATATAAAGAATTTCCATCCTTAGAAAGTAGATATACAATGTAAATGCCCTTTGTGGCTGTGGTCGTAATCTTCCGGTCGAATATACAAACCCATGGAATCATGGCCCAATTTCCCTGGCCTACACTTCCTGTTATCAAATACGGAGCTGATTCTACAATTCCGGTTTCATATATTGCTAATGGTATATCCGACCTGAAAAACGATCCCATCTGATGTCCCGCAAATGTTTCTTTTTTTGAAGGGACATAATCATTCAGAATTTTTGTTACCACTGTATTTAGATTCATAACACCTGTTGTTGTTGAAACAGCACTATCTTCATTTATTGTGTTCACGGTTACAGCGGGCAAACATTTAAATGTTAGTTCGCCAACTTTTCCAGAGTATACTTCTAGCTTTCCGCCTACTGCATCATAATTGTCTGAGTTAGGTGAGAAAATCTTTCGTAATTCTGAAACCAAATCCCCTGAATATCTAACTTGAAATACAGTTCTTCCTGCATTCTCCCCAGTCAAATTAACATTTGTATATGAGGCTGAACACTTTAACTGACCAACCCATACAACTATTTCCTTACGTTCGCCTTTTTGCAAATTTGCCCCTAAACATTTTGCAAAAATATCCCATTTATCTACAGGAATAGTGAATCCCGATGTCAAAATGGATTTATTGATATTATTTGAATATATACATTCTGCCATCTACCTTTTCTCCTCCACATACTCTAAAAATATCTTCTCCTTAAATCCACCGCGCTTTTCAGCCTTATTAGCTCTCATAGCCTCTAATTCAGCCAATGAATACCCTCTCGCCACGCAAATTGCATGAAGCACTTCCAGAACATCTGCCATCTCTTCAAGATTTTTATCAGCCTGATACTCAGCCACTTCCTCATTCAACTTAGCCTCAAGCGCAACTATATATTCCTCATTTGATAAAATATGTGTCCTACACACCTTACCGTCTGCTTCAATTATTTCTGGAATTTTATCACGTACTAATTTGTTATATACCTTCATTATGACGCCCCCTTATGAAACCTTCCAAATCTCGTAACCTTGTCTTCTTGCAGAATCGTATACCGGTTGCATATTTTTCCCAAGGATGTTTATAAACTCTGACGGTGAATTTCCTTTCCGATATAACTCCTGTACTGCCCATATCGAGTGCAAATTATCTTTATAACAATGCTTGTATAGTTTTTGCAGACCTGGCTTTTCATGAATCAATTCATACATTATGAATTGATTATTTGCAAACTGCTCAAAATAATCGTTCCATGCAGGAAGTTTCTTATTTTTCTGCATATTCTGTATCGGATCCATAGGCATCAAATTCCACAATTCATCATTCATAACAAAGTTTCTTGGAATAAAGTGATCCACAGCGTAGCTTTCTCTATTTATGTCACCTTCCATAAATACATTTTTAACTGGTCGAATTTCCAAAATCGCATCCCACAGTTTTCTTACATTTTCAAGTTTTCTTGCTTTCTCATCTTCTTGAGTTAATTTATATACTATCCCTGGGACTTCCGGGTTATTGTTCTGTAACCACTTTACCTTCTCATACTTAATCCATCCTAAAATAGAAACCGTATTATCTTGAATCATCTGAATCCAGCCATCATTGAATGAGACAACCTTTTTCAAGCTCTTTTCATCATTAAATGTATATGGAAGCAAGATTTCTGACCCACTTAATCTATTATAATAAGCTATCATTCTTCCTGCGCTGCTATTTAAGTCAATCTTCTCTGTTCCTTTATTTGCAAATCCAGATAAAGCTTTATAAGGCACATTCTTAGTAAGCTCTGTTTTATAAAAGTGTAATTCCTTGTCATCTGAAAATTCATTTAGTTTGTTAATAATCTGAATTTCATCCGCGTTACTTGGAAGATCAGATAGTTTGAATAATCTTGATACAGCCTTTTCAAGATTATCTTTCACCTCTCCCTCCCCGTAGATTCCACTTAAATGAATATGATATTCCTGGACAGGGAACCACGCATTCACAATCATTTTATTGATTATTTCATCATATGTGACTTCTGTTCTATTAGCGGATATCAACTGTACAATTGCTTCAAGCCAATAGAATTTATAGCTATACGAAGGAGAGCTCATCATCTTAGAAAAGCCTTCTATATCAAGTTTATTATAATAATTTCTATCAATTATCAGTTCAGCCAATATCTCACCTTCTCTCTATCACTGTTACATTGCTATATGTTCTTTTTTGCTTTTCTAGGATCCTCTGGTTTTTTTGCTTCCTTAGGAATCATCCACATTCTTCCCATCATGATAGCGCCTTCTATACGTCCTTCTTTGCAATAAATCGCCACTCTTCTCTGTGAAACATTCCATTTTTTTGCACAATCTGCTGAAGTTAAATATTCCATTCTATGTCCTCCATATAAAACGACAACATGTCATATTAATTATATTCGAATACGCGAATACTTTCAAGATAAATATTCTATGTTGCGAATACTTTTCTATATGTTGACAGCATGGACCCGCAGCCGCACTTGAAGGCAATAGAAAAGGCCCTGACCATAGAATTTTCCCCACAATCAGAGCCTTCGGCAGAACAGCCTAGCACAGCTGTCTTCGTTCCACTTCGGTCGTCGCTAAACAAGTGCCACCGGCACTTAGCGACCTGCTGTAAACATATTTAGTTAGCTAACACATTTTATATCGACTATTTTACTCTCTTCAGTTTGAATTGTCGCAAATTTTGCGATGGTTCAATTATCCAGTTCATCCAGCATCCGCTCAAATGGCTTCACATATTCTTTCCCTTGCCGTCTAATTCCATTATTTTCAAATGCTGCCTGTTCCGCCTGAACACTTTCATTTTCCTGCCATCTGTCACAAGTGTATTCCATATCAAGAAACATTCTGGTAAGATTACCTGTCATTTGCCTATCTGCTTTCTCTGCAAATATTATTTTCCCCAGCCCGGACATATACTTATCAATTTCAAGGTTATTAAAACCACCGACTTCCATGGTATAAGGGATAGCTTCTTTGATTAGTTCTGCAAACTTATCAACATTCCTTGGCAATCTGTTTCTGAAAACTAGTGAATACATCGTTCTGTCATTCATTAGGATAATCGTGTTCTTTCCATTAAGCTTTGTTATATGACCATGCCAGGCATATAATTCATTAATTTGAGCATCTACCGGCATTTTCTGTAATTCATTTTCTTGATATTTAAGGCATCGGCTAATGCCTTGGAACAAAATATATACATAGCCAATCTACTCCTTACATTTCCATAGTGCCATTGGATGATTCTTCACTCTTTCAACTATCTCCGCGTCTTCAAAAAGCAACTCTGGCATGTATTTTTTCTCTTCGAATCTATCAATATATTCCTTCTCTTTAGTAGTCAACACCATGAGATCCGATATGTAATTCTTCGCAATCTTCTTTCTCTCATCCAACTGGAAATTATCTTTCTTATTAAGTACTGGAAATAAATCTCTTCTGATTTTGTTGAAATCAAGTGTGTCAATAGCTGAGGTGTCAAATGATTTATTAAGCGTATCTGCTGAAATCGTCATATAAAATAAAAAGCATTTTCTAAACAAATCACGCTGTTCTTCAAAGAGACCCTCAGACAACATATTGCACCAATCATACAAATCCCTGGCCGCAGCTCTTGTAATGAGAGCATTGCCTTTAGCTGCAAATATTTCCAAAGGATTTACCATTCGTATTTTCAATCCATCATCAAATGCTGATGGAAGAATGCTTCTGTACACCGGTTCAAAGATATGCGCCCTCAAGGAATAATTGAGTTCTATCTTAATCATATCCCTATTACCACCGGCGTTCTGATAATTATAGTGAAATGCATCCAAGCTATGGCTAAATCTTGATGCTTCCGATAACTGATACCCTTCTGATTCCATATATTCCTTAATTATGTCCGTTATCTTTGCACGGCATTCAAGCATACCCTCTCTCGTATCATTAGGAGTATAATCCATATCGATATCTACTGATAATCGAGGAAGGTTAAATACAGTTAAATTAATTGCTGTTCCGCCCTTCAAGAGTAAATGCTCTCTTAAGGACTTGTCCTCATTCAGAAATTTTAATATTTCCTTCAATCGAAGCACCTTTTCAAAAGTATCCCTCACAAAACCACTTTCTGTGGCCATTCGTCCAAGTTCTGCTCTATTATATTGTGGCATCTTCTATCACCCCATTTTTCATATTGTAAATATTCTCTGGTATCACAAGCTTCCATTCATCAACATATCGTCCACTCGACATGTCCTTCGTCAGGTAACGCTTACTCTTTCCAATCTGACTCTTACATGTATCAAAGAATTCATCTGAAAGCCCCATCTTCTCCTTATACTCAGAAAGAAGAAATCCCATCTTTTGGTATAGGAACTGATTCGATAATAGGTCTAAATATTTCAAGACTCTTTTCTCCTGCATTCGCTTCATACTTCCAATATCCTGTATCACTTCTTCTATTCCAGCTATTTTATCCATATCCTTTACGCAGTCTACCAAAGTTCGTTCCCGATTTGTGATACGTATTCCACCACTTAGTGCAGGCGTTTCCACGCCTTCCATATCCTTTGACGCCACATATCGATACGTATATCCATCAAATTCAAACTCTCGAAAGCTGGTTTCTGATGCAACATAGACATCGTAATATACCTGATCAGTTATCCCGTAATATTCCATAGCGGTATGGTGAGACACATAAGAGGTTGGCGTAATCTTGCTTGCTATCTGAAATCGATTAGCAACCGGCGCCCCTGTCTCTCCACTGATGCAGGTATACATATTGTTACGGATTTTCGCCACCATTCCCTCCTTCATCAATCGCTTGATTGCAGAGCGAGCGCTGTCCATATTGTCATAATATTTATTTACATCTTTCACAGTAAATACTGGAGTTTTCAATAGTTCAAAATACAGATTCAAAATCAACGCCTCCATGTTTTATAAATCAACTTGGGTTATATGTAAACTAATTTGTCACTTTTATAAACCTAATATAATACCAGTTTCCAACAAAGTCAAGTTTAATTTTATTTCAAAATGGTTTGTACAGTTGTTGATTTGTCGCATTTTTAAACTTTTACAATGGATGATGCAGAATTTGCACCAACCACACATAGTATTCTCGTTGCGCGATTACCCAGCATATTGTGGCATATCATGATTTATCTCAGCCCTATAATAACTGCTTATGGTACTTCCTGCATTGAACAAGCTGGCAAGTAAATAACTTTTTATATTCCGCATCTTAGTAGTATTCTTTCCAAGGCAATTAATTACATACTCCACATGAGAATAATTAAGCTTCAGGAATTTGCTTTTCACAAGATTCTTTGGATACACATCTCCTGCGATGGTAATCTCTCCATTTTTAGACAAAACTGTCTCCAGAATCAGGTCAAAAATTCCCTCCACCATCTCCTGGTCATATGGATGAGCCAGAAGAAGGCTGTCATACTCAATATTCTCCTTGATGATTTCGCTATAGCCTTCCATCTCGTCAATCGCTTTCTCGATTCTTCTGCTTGTTCTTTTATATACTTCTGTACTGCCTCGTCTGTGATATTACCGATTGTTTCCACATAATATCCTCTTGCCCAAAATGCTTTATCCCACTTACTCTGTAACTCTGAGTGACGATCGTATAGCATTAGGGTGCTTTTACCCTTTAAATATCCCATAAAATCTGAGACACTTAATTTCGGTGGTATTGCGACACTTAAATGCACATGATCTACACAAACTGCTCCTGCAATTATTTCTACATTTTTATATTTGCATAGTGTATTTAAGATTTCACGTACATCCTCTCTTACCTTCCCATACAATACCTTTTTCCGATATTGGGGAATGAAAACGATGTGATATTGGCATTTCCATCTAGTGTGTGATATGCTTTTATTGTCCACTTGGACCAGCTCCTGTGTTGAGTTTGGCTTGCGACACCATTCTCAATATACCACAGGAGGTTTTTCTTTTTTATCCTCACCGTTTCCAACTATTCCATTCTCCCCAGCATAGCTGGGGGATTAGACTTTTCATTTATCAAATTTGTGCTCAGCCAACCATTGCATTTCGCTTTTTAGGTTAAGTAACAAATCAATTACAAAAATACTCTTTAGCGATTTTTCCTCCGTTCCGAAATCCAATTGATCGCCATGACAGATTTTATTTCTCAGCGGGTTATGATCACGATATTCTTCCCCATGACTCGTTAGCACTACATTGTATATGTAATCAGTCATTGCTTCCCAATAAAAGACAGCATTTTCTGTCATTGCAGCCAACCTCAAAATCATATGCTTTTCGCTTGTCTTCGCAAATTTCTTATGATTCTGAAAATCAATCTGGTAGAGTTCACAAATCTCCTTCTCATCATCTTCCGAGCATATTAAGCCATTTTCATCTGTATAATTTGAAATGTCACAAATCAGACCATCCACTTGACACATCATGATAGAAGTCGCACCATAATAGCATCCAGAGTTGTGAAGATTAACTGCCTCCTCCAATAGCAGCAATCTCTCTGAATCATCCTTCAATAGTTTCCTCCATCCGTCTACTATATTATCTAATTTCTCAGAATTATAGTAATTGCAGATAGATGCAGCCAATTCATCCAATGGATAGTTTTCTTTTTTATCCCCACATAGACCCGTAATGATTTCTTTTAATTCCTCATCATCTTCAAGAAATAGTGGCCATGTAATGCTTTTTAACGTATATAGATATCTTAGGTTACCTAGAGTCTTAAAAAATGACTCCGGAATCTCAATTTTAGGAATTGTAGCAGTGATAGCCGCAATTGTTTTACCTAACGATTCTAGTGCTGGCCGAACGGATTCCATTATCTGTTGCTGATATTCAAAAATGGGGCGGATAGTCTCACTAATTCTACGAGCGTTTTCCATAAAGGTTTGCGAGATACCTTGATACTGCTTCATACAATCAGCAATTTGTTTTACCGCAGAAACAACTCCCGGATATGCTTCTATGGAGCGGGATGCAATCTTTGCAGCATCTGATAAGGCCTCCATATTTTGAATATAAACAGATGGAATAGTATCCTCTTCCTCTTCGCCCATCGCCCACAGTATAAAATCAATCTTTTTGGTATCGCTGATTGATGAATAATCCGGAAAACGACTATCAAAGGATGTTATATATTCGTTATAGCTTGCCTTGTTTGCCTTAAGATCACTATACCATTGTACAATGACATCATATAACTCAATTGTTTCCTCGAGTTTTTGCTGTCCTCGTTTATTTGAAGATTTAATTCCAATTCTATCAAGAACCTTCGAATCCCAAATTGGCATATTCTCATCTATAGATGCCAGCATCTTACTCGCAAAGGATGCCTCAACTTGTCCGGTTCCTTCGTACAGTTCCGTTATAATTTCTTTGTAGGAACAATTCTTCTTTTTCTTCCTTTCGAAAATCTCAAAGAATACTTTCCGCCATTCTGCATTTCGTCTAACCTTGTAAAAAAAGTCAAATTCCCGCTGAAAATCTTGATCATCGGCAACGTTAACCGTCTTTACTTTGCCCATAATATTCATATAGTGTTGAATATCCTGTGCCCTTTTTTCAAGATTATCCAATGCTTTCTCAATGTCATGATTCATTTATTATCCCTCTGGTCAATCCTCATTCCACATTCTTCGTTCTTCCCGGCGACGCTCTTCTTCCTCTTCTTCCTCGCGGCGATACTCACTGTCATCCCAGTTATAAACGCATTCACCACGATCTATACTGAAGCCGTCTCTTTCTATATATTCATATTCACCGGAATCATAATTGAATGCATATTTTGCCATGGCTTATTTCTCCTCCAAAACAAATGTCAGCATATCATATGCTGCCTGTTTCTTCGCATCTTTCTTAGACGAAGATCTTCCATTGGTTACAGTATCTTTTTCTTTTATAGAGCATTTACAATTCCAAACCGGATTACCATCTTCGTCATGCGTTTCTTTGAAGTCATATTGAGGGATGGAGAAATAGCCTCTTCTGGCAAGGATCTCCAACTGCCCGATGGAATCATTATAATTCGGATCATCAATCTCATCTCTAATAGAAAAGAGCATATCCTCATCTTTCAGATATTCATACGCCAATCTCGATGCGTCCATCCTGGCCAGATTCTTTGATCTACCGTATCCGACGAAATGATAATCAATTCCCGGTATTTGAACTTCACACGCAAAGTGCGTATCCTGCTCCGCTTTTCCATATATACACATATGATACCTTGGCATATACCATGTACCCTGCATGGAAGTAGGATAGAAACAGTGAAGTGGAATGTTTCCTGAATTAGCCGATGACCAAGCTTGTATCTCAGCCACATAGTTTACGTCTTCATCAAACATGAGCTCGCCTGGATTCAGCATAACATTCATGCTATCCTGTAATGCTTCCATATCCCAATTTGAATCCAAGGCTATCGCACCAAGAATCGCTTCAAACAGATCCTCTTTAACCGATAGTGAATCCTGAATGTTTTTCTCGACATCTCCTTTTCCCATTATCAGATAGTAGGCTATCCCTAAGTTGTCGATTGCATCTGCAAGAGTGTTCTTTTGAACCAATTGCTTCTTAATCTCAGTTAATTCTCCCTCATCCAAATCAGAAATAAAGGTTCCCGTTTCCTCGGTCTTACCCCTCTTTTCCCAGTTCTGATACTTCTTTGAATAATGGCCGAATTCCTCGGAGAGCTGCTTCACGACAACAAAATCCAATGCCTTGTCTCCGATAAATTCAAGGACCTCATTATCCTGTCCTCCATTTTCCATTGAATAGGAGCGACGAGTAAATGCTTGAACAAGCAGCTCCTGGTTTTTGAACGTGTATCCAATTTGATCTTGGATAAATTTGATTTCTTTCTCGTCCATAAAAAAAGACCTCCTAGTATTTATACTAAAAGGCATAAAGATAGTCTGGCAGAAAATCCACGTATCCCGGGTACGCTGAATAAGCCAGACATGATAGATTAAATTTGATTCCTTGTTCTTGAGAGTTTACCGATGCTCACTTTCATAAGCAAAGATAAACATGCATAAACAATGTCTCATATTTAACTTATTATGCCTTTTTCAAGTAAAGATTAACACACGTCAAATAGAAACACAAGATATTATAAAAGCATTTAAGGGTTCGAGACATGCTCAAACCCTTAATGTATACGGATTTCAGAGTGCGCCAATTTTTTCAATCAGCATATCACACCAATCCTGCACTGCTATGACAGCCAGCAAAAGAGCCTTGATAGCTACAAAGATCAGAGACATAAGAAAGACATCTGACCATCTCTTGCAGACAAGATAATATATAATACCGCCTCCTGCAATCATAGTAAGAAGCCCCACGATAGATTCAGTGAGCTTTAACCGCTTCTGCATCAGCCTGTGTATAGGTAACCTTGTATCCTGCTTCCGGTCCGTCCAGTACTGCTCCTCCACGGTCTTCATAGCTATTGCTCGGAAGTGCCTTGACATAATCTTCATCTGCTATTGCTCCAAGATAGTCAGATGCTGCCTGAAACTGGGGATAGCTCATACCATCACCAATAAACAGAAAACATATTTCGGTGCTTTTGCTGTTTCTTCTTGTGTCTGCGTTTCTGCAGATACTTCTGTTACGATTGTTTCCTGCTCTGTTGCTGTACTTTCTGTCTGTGCCGGTGACGGTGACTCAGAAGAAGTCTGGTCTGCTGCAGGTGCTCCGGAGCATGCTGCCATAGACATTGCCATTACAACAGCAAGCATACCCTTCATCATACTCTTAATTCTCATAATCGTTTTTCCTCTCTGAAACATGTTTTGTTTTTCCTCCGCTTCACTATACAATACCGTTGTAAAAACCAATGTCCAAAGTAGGAAAAATTTGAGTAAATTCCGACACTTATTTTATGCCGTTCTATCTTTATGAGATTTCATCAACATCATAATACTTAAAATCCCGGAAGCAGGCACTTCCTCCTGTTTCCTCTGCCGCATAGCAGAACAGACCAAACCGGCAACCAGTAAAATGATCCAGTTTGAAGTACAGCTTATGCACGGTTCCGATGGGTAGCCAGTCTCCCTTATTTACCCGGTAATAGCAGCGTGCTTCATCCTTCATGTTACAGAAATCTGCTTCAAGACGAAAATCCATCTGGTGTGATTCAACAACAGTTCCTTCCGTCATATCCAATATACCATCTTCTTTTTTATCCAGCATAAGGACTTCATATTTTCCATGATGTTTTGTAATGCCAACTGCAGCATAACAGCTCTGCAACGCACACAAACCTGCGACATCGCCCTCTTTCAATGCAGAAGCATCAACAGTAACCTCAGCTGCGCAGGACGGATAACTCATCCTTTGCGTAAGCGTATTTACTGCCTGTGTAAGCTCTGTACAAACTTCCCGTGTTGTAATTGTATAGGTTCCCTGCAATGCATCCAGATGATAGTACCGTGGATCTGGATCATGATTAAACTGCCAGCGCGGAAGCAGCCCATTACAGAAATCATCACTTCCCACTAATGGCTGATAAATATATCCTGGTCTGGTACTGTGAACCTCTATTTCTTCCGGCACATGTCCGTTCTGTCCAAAAAACGGAAAATGATCCTTCCAGGTAACCGGAAGCAGAATAGGAATCCGTCCAACTGCTCCGGAATCCTGAAACAGCATTGCATACCACTTTCCATCCGGCGTATCCACTATTCCTCCCTGTGCCACGCCCTGTCCACAATATCCACGATCATCACAAAGTACATCTCCACCCGTGAATTCTCCTTCCAGAGAATCACTGTAAAAGCATGCTTCCGTCCGCATCCAGCGGTCTCTCAGGGAATGAATCAGAAAAATATAATAATAGCCGTTTATTTTTTGAATATGAGAACCCTCATAGCCTAGCTCCGGGTTCTTATGATCACTGACTAAAAGACGATGTAATCCGTCCTTCTTTGGTGCAGTCAAATCTTCATTCAATTCTGTAATCCAGATTTCATCATTTCCATATACAATATAGTTTCTGCCATCCTCATCAAATAATAAAGAGCCGTCATGATAAAAGCCTTCTATCAGCTGCTTTTTCCATGGACCATCTATTTTTTCCGAAGTATACAAATAAGTCTTACGGGTATCATTTGCCACAAAGCAGATACAAAATCGGCCTTCATGATAGCGCAGGGAAGCTGCCCACATGCCCTGTCCGTAAATATTCTGACCGCTTTTCAGTTGCTGCGCATCCGTATGATCCAACGTCTCATAGACATAAGTCACATGCTCCCAGTGCACCAGATCAAAAGACTGCAGAATCTCACAGCCTGGCATAAAGTGCATGGTTGTGGATACCATATAATAGGTGTCTTCTACGCGGATCACGTCCGGATCTGGATAATCCAATCTTGTTATAGGATTTACATTCATTGTTTATTCCTTTCTGTTTTATCTCCATATTCTTTCTTTGTTCTATTCTATTTTTACTATTTTATCTTTGTTTCTTATCCGTCTGCCTTTTCAACTCTTCTCTGCCCCATTTCACTAGTGCTAATATCACAATCTCACAGTAAAATATAATAATCGAAAACGATCCTGCACCATGTTATTCATCAGAAATTTCCGGTTTGCACAGATTTACCGGGAATAAACAGAAGGAGACCAGCATGAAGGAAATATAACATTTAATTCTGCAATACAAGGATTTATCTGCGCCGTTTCAATCCGTGTTCCTTATAATACCGGTCTTTATCCTCATACATCAGGCGCTCCGATTCGTTTAAAAGCAGATCGATATCCTTAGGACCGCGTTCTTTCCATATCATGCCAACCGCCATCGTAACCTGATGTTCTTTCATATCCATGCGCAGTTTCTCAACGTGTTCCCTCAGGTCTTTTTCCTCAATTCCAAGACAAAGTACTAAAAATTCATCGCCGCCGATCCGATACAGACCATACCCCTTAAATACACCCGCTAAGCACTCACATGCCCTGATGATCAACCGGTCTCCGGCTTCATGCCCCTGCTCATCATTGACCTTTTTCAGCCCTGTGATATCGCAGTACACTACACCGATCTGTTCCCCATTCCACTCATGCTCCACAAACCAGTCGACCGCATAACGATTGCCAAACTGAGTGAGCTGGTCACGATAACTCATGCGTTCTAACTGACGGAGCAGATTTCTTCTCCGAATGGAGGAAACAATAAAAGATCCCATGATATGAAGCATATCGGAAACATAATCTAATGATTCTGCCGGTGGATTATCCACTCCGTAAAATCCAATGATCTTTTTCTCCCAATAAAGTGGAACAACCACCAGTGAATGGATATCCTGACGTTTCAGATTCTTATACTGTTCCGAATCTTCCTCTCTGATGTTCTCCAGATTTTCAATTACAATGTTTTTATCTTCTTGAAAATTCCGATACCAGTTGTCACATAATTCTGGTGGAAGGTTCTGTAAATTATCTTTCTCCGGCTTGATTCCATTTGCAACCCACTCGTAAGTGTTGTCATCGCACCCATTCTCATTATGCTCAAAAATATATGTCCTCTCTCCATCTAATGCCTTTCCTATATATTCCAGAATGATGTCCAGCGATTTATCCGCAGAAGATGTTCCAAGGGCAAGACGCAGTCCCTCATTAACGATTTTTTCCAGTTTTTCGTAGCGGCGTACCACATTTTTCTGATGTTCCTGAGAACTTATATTCAGAGCAATCTCTATTCTATATCGTCTGCCATTGTCCTCCACAACAGTATCCTTAATTTTAAAGTATTTATTTAAAAGCGGGTTAAAATACCGCCACTCCTTAAACTGTCCCTCCTGCAGTTCATCATTATTGCAGATCGTACAGGGCAGGCTTGAATTCTGAAGCAATTCATAACATTTTTTGCCGGCAAGTTCTTCTTTTGAATGTATCCCATAAGTATCTCTCATCTTTTTATTCATATAAACCAGTTCATGGGTATCCGCATCTGCAACATAAACATATTCATTCATATTTTCAAAAAAATTCCAGATTCTTTCCATACCATTCCCCATTTCGTGCTTTTTTATAAAAACAATATTCTCATTCCTGACAAGCCTGAATACAAACTTATTATCTATTATAACTCAAAATTCGACAATATACAGTATATTTTTTCATTTAACCAGAAAAAGGAAGTATGAAAAATAAAAAATCATTTTTCACACCCCCTTTTCTCATTTAGGGCGACAGAAAGGTTCCCAAAACATTTATTTTATTGATTTATCCAAGGATCTCTGCTAAATCTGCTTCCGGTGTCGTAATCGGTGCGATTCCATAATTATCTACCAGATAATTCAAGATATTTGGTGAAATAAATGCCGGCAGTGTCGGTCCCAGTTTTATATTTTTGATACCAAGGTGGAGCAGTGTCAATAAAATGCAGACTGCTTTCTGTTCGTACCAGGAAAGCACCATGGAAAGCGGCAGCTCATTCACGCCACAGTCAAATGCCTCCGCAAGTGCCACTGCGACACGGATCGCACTGTAGGCATCGTTGCACTGTCCCATATCAAGGATTCTCGGCAGTCCACCGATCGTTCCAAGGTCAAGATCATTGAAACGGTATTTTCCACATGCAAGTGTTAAGATCATGGTATCCTTTGGCGTCTGTTTTACAAACTCTGTATAATAATTTCTTCCCACACGGGCGCCATCACAGCCTCCTACCAGGAAGAAATGGCGGATATCACCGGATTTTACGGCTGCGATCACCTGATCTGCCACGCCGAGTACCGTTCCGTGTCCAAATCCTGTCATAACCTTTGTTCCACCGTTGATTCCGGTAAATGCAGTATCCTCTTTGTAACCGCCAAGCTCTAACGCTTTTTCGATGACCGGTGTAAAATCCTTATCCTCTCCGATGTGAACCATTTCAGGATAAGATACTACCTCCGTTGTAAACACGCGGTCCGCATAACTCTCTTTGACCGGCATCAAACAGTTTGTCGTATAAAGAACCGGTGCAGGGATATTTGCAAACTCCTTCTGCTGATTCTGCCATGCGGTACCAAAGTTGCCTTTTAAATGTGGGTATTTCTTTAATTCCGGGTAGGCATGTGCCGGCAGCATCTCGCCGTGGGTATAAATGTTGATTCCCTTATCTTTTGTCTGCTCTAACAACAGTTTTAAGTCATAAAGGTCATGACCGGTAATGACGATAAACGGTCCCTTTTCCACCATCAGAGGAACTTCCGTCGGTACCGGGGTTCCAAAAGTTTCTGTGTTGGCACGGTCTAACATTTCCATGCAGGTAAGGTTTACTTTTCCTGTCTCAAGCACGAGTGGAAGCAGATCTTCCATCTCGAAATCTTCTCCGACTGCAAATAATGCACGGTAGAAAAAGTCGTTTACTTCCTCATTTGTATAGCCGAGTACCATGGCATGATAAGCGTATGCTGCCATACCGCGGATTCCGAATAAGATCAGGGATTTTAAGGAACGGATATCCTCATCTGCCTCCCACATCCGCTTCATATCATAATCGCTGGTATTGCCGCACGGTGACATGCAGGCTGCACATCCCGGCACCACTCTTCCTTTTTCTTCCCGGACATGGGCGATCATCTCACGCAGTGTCTCATCATTAAAATTCACATTCGTGATCGTTGTGAATAAACCTTCTATTATAATGCGGTCTGTCTGCTCTGTCTTTGGATTATTCATGCAGGCATGTGCAAGTCCCACAAGTGCTCCTGTCAGTTCATCCTGTAAATCCGCTGTCACGCTTTTCTTTCCACACACGCCGGCTGCCCCTGTACATCCACTGCATCCCGCTGTCTGCTCACACTGAAAACAAAACATATGATTCTCCCTTCTACTATCCTTCTTTTTAATCTAAAATTTTTCCGTCAATTGAGATCGTTACAACATTCCATGGAATGAATTTTCCACTGTTCTTTAATGCGGTCACTGCTGCATGTTCCAGTCCGCCACAGCAAGGCACTTCCATTCGAACGACCGTCACGCTCTTGATATCATTATTTCTGATGATCTCCGTCAGCTTTTCACTGTAATCCACATCATCTAATTTCGGGCAGCCGATCAGCGTCACTTTTCCACGGATAAAATCCTGGTGGAAACTGCCGTATGCGTATGCGGTACAGTCTGCTGCGATTAAAAGTTTTGCCCCGTCAAAGTATGGTGCATTGATTGGTGCAAGTTTGATCTGTACCGGCCACTGCCGCAATTCGGAGCTGACCGGTAAACCTGCATTCTGATTTTCTTCTGCAGGTTTTCTTTCAAGCTGACGCATTCTTGAACCCGGACATCCGCCGGAAAGTGCCTGTCCCATCGCCTGCATTTTTTTCTTTTTATTTTCCTGTACGGCTGCCTCATCATAAGCTGCTGCCTCACGCTCGATAAAAGAGATCGCTCCGACCGGACAGTTTGGCAGACAGTCGCCAAGTCCGTCACAATAATCATCACGAAGCAGTTTTGCCTTTCCGTCCACAATGCCGATCGCGCCCTCGTGGCATGCCTCCGCACAAATTCCACAACCGTTACATTTTTCTTCGTCTATCTGGATCACTCTGCGTACCATATGAATTCCTCCTGTTTTCCGCTTCCATTTTCTTTTTCTTTCGTTCTGTTCACAGGTTACTGTTCACAGATTCAGGCTACTCATCCTGTCATCTGTGCCCTTGACATTACTCGTACACTATACTAGAATTTTTTTCAAAAGTATGTTGTCATAACAACATTTTTAAAAATTTTTGAAAAAAGAAGGTTTTCTTTTATGGATTATCAGTTTTTAAGTCAGACAATGCTGTTTTCGGGCGAATCGCCGGAAGAAATCAAAGAAATGCTCTCCTGCCTCGGTGCAGTCACAAGAAGCTACGGAAAAGGTGAGATCATCTATCATGCCGGAGAATGCGTACATTCGATGGGACTGGTGCTCTCCGGAAATGTTCAGATTGAAAGTGATGATGTCTGGGGAAATCACAGTGTACTAGATGACATAACTCCCGGCTTTTTCTTCGCCGAAACTTATGCGAGTCTGTCAAAAGAACCTCTGATGGTCAATGTGGTCTCTGCGGCTGCAAAGACCGAAGTGTTATTTTTAAATATAGGACGGCTGCTTACCACCTGCACAAACAGCTGCACACATCACAACCGCCTGATCCACAATTTATTTTTTATTTCGGCACGGAAAAATCTGCTGCTTTCGCGCAGAATCTTCCACACCACACCAAAGTCAATCCGCGGGCGGCTGCTCTCTTATCTGTCTGCGCAGTCTGCTGCCGCAAACAGTCTTGATTTTACAATTCCGTTTAACAGACAGCAGCTCGCAGACTACCTGAATGTAGACCGCAGTGCACTTTCTGCAGAACTCTCAAAAATGCAGCGGGAGGGTCTCCTTACAACGGAGCGCAATCATTTTACCCTCTGCGAAAATCCTTTAGAATCTTAAACCATATGTACGCAGTACCAGTCTTCATCCACCTGTCTCACTTCTTCTCCGACAGAAACGATCGGATGATCCATATCGTTTAATGGGATATATTCCACGCACCCTTCCCTGCCGTCTGACATGATGACCTGCTGTTGTCTGTATACTTTTACCATATTTTTGATAAATATATTGAGAAGATTCTGGTCAATTCCTTTGCTGCCCTCGGTTACAAACCATTGCAGTACATCAAACGGAATCTTCTCTTTTTTGTAACTGCGTGCAGAAAGCATCGCATCATAAATATCAGAAATCGTTGTGATCCTTGCAAAATAAGAAATAGATTCTGCCTTTAAGCCGTCCGGATAACCTTTTCCATCCAGCTTTTCATGATGCCAGCGTACTGCATAGCGTACATCCTCGCTGATATCCTCCCCAAGCAGTTCAAAAGAATATAGCGGATGTCTTTTCATAACCTCAAATTCTTCCGGTGTCAGTTTCCGCGGTGCATTTAATATTTCTTCCGGGATCTTCGTCTTTCCGATATCATGAAGCACACCTGTTAAAATCAGACTCCGGATATCTTTTTCATCGAGTCCTAACCACTGTCCCATGATCCCGTTTAAAAGTGCAACGTTTAGGGAATGTCTCTGTAATGCCTCGTCAACCGGTCTTGGCACGGTAATACACTGGAAAATCTCCCCGGCATCCACGGATACCATTCTGCCATATACTTTCTCCATCATGCCTTCCACTTCAGCATGATTGACAAACATCGCATTTTTACTCATCTGAAGCACATGGTCGATGCCTTTGCGCAGTTCTGTATACCCGGTCCTGTTTTCCAACATTTTCTGCTGTATTTCAGCCGGACGGTCTTTTCCCTTCATGATATACTCATAAGATCCGCGGAATGTTGTAATATAATTGTTGCCATCACTGAAATTGATCAGTTTATCAAGTTTGCTTTTCGTGATAACTTCTCCGCTTGGCACTAAAAGTACGCTTCCATTATAATTGTAAAGATTATCTGATAAAACAAGTCCCTCCCACAAATACTCCATCGGTACTTTTTCGAGACGTTCTGTTTTTTCGTATTTTGCCATAACCGGTACTAGACCCTCCTTGTCAACCTTGATTCCTTTTAAATCTGCCTCTAAAACCTTCATGCTGCTTTTAATGTCATCAAGTCCCTGCTCCACACCGTTCATCTGCTTATGTTCTGTCGTGAGTGTCAGCATCTCATCTAACTTCATATCCGGTGCCTCATGTTTCTGCTGTTTTTCCTTTGCACGGTCCACAGCCTCTTTGGTGCCCTCGATCAGAGCTTTTTCTACCGCACGTTTTTCCTCTAAGGCATCTAAACGTTCCTGACGCTTTTCTTTTTCGTCTGCGACATCCTTTGCATCCTCTTTTGCCTCTTCCATCTTCTCATCAATGCCATCTTTCACATCAGAGACAAGCATGGAGACCACATCATCGTTTGCAGCATCCATGATATCATCGGCAGCATTTTTCGCATCCACCATTCCATGTGTCTTTAATTTTTCGATCATAATACGCTTCACATTGCCGACGGCAGCCTGCATTCCACTGGTTGTATCGCGGATCGTAACCTTTTCTTCTACCGCCTGGGCATGGATCTCAAGTGCCCGTTTCTGGTACTCTGTGAGTGGCTGCTTATCGATCTCATTTAACTTTTTCCACTCATCCCTAGTCAGTTTCTCACCCACACCGCGCCTGTATTCCTGTCTCTTTTCCAACAGGTTTAAATCCTGCTGTTCTTTGGAATCGTCTGCTACGTTGCACTGTTCCTTCAATGTTTTTTCCTGGTCTTCATAACCGGCAAGTGCCTTCTTTGCCTCCGTCCGCTGTGCGTCTAATTCCGCATAGCGTTGTCTTTGCGATGCGACCGTTTTTTCCACAGCCTGGTCGTTATCCCACGCATCTTTCACCAGTTTTAAGGCACTTTTCTGTGCCATCTTTTTTCGCTGTTCGATCTGATTTTTTGTTGTCAGTACCGGACTTCCCGCAAAAAATGCGCTTTTTCCCTGTTTATTTGCCTGCTCTGCTTTGTGCCCTGCCGCTGTATTCTGTACATTTGAAAAACCGTTTGCATTGATCGATAAATTCATAAACTCATTCCCCATTTATTGCATCCGTGAAAATCGATTCCTTTATAAATGTATCGGCATTTTTTTCTGTCACATTAATCAGAAATCAGGATCTGCCGCACTTTTGCCAGATCCATCTGCATCAGCACATGATCTGCGTCCGGTTTCTTCTCTGTGTCCGGTGAAATATTTGAATGAATGTAGAATGTATGCAGTCCGACCTCTTTTGCTCCTTTGATATCACTGACCGCATCGTTTCCGATCATAATACTCTCTTCCGGCAAAATGTGATGTTTATCCAGCAAAAGATGAAAGAAACGCGTATCCGGCTTTTTCACTTTGCACGAGGATGACAGAAAGATATCATCAAAGTAAGGCTCCAGTCCCAGAAGTTTCAATTCATACGCCGTAAAAATACGCTGTGCATTCGAAAGCAGATATACTTTTTTTCCTGTTTCACGCAATGCCGCAAGAAGTTCCTTTGCCCCGTCATAAAGTCTGATATATTCTGTGGAAAGGATCCGGAAAAACTGTCCAGCATGAATGGCAAGTTCTATGTCTGCCTGTACCCCTTTTTTCTGAAACAATGCAAGAAAAACCTCCTCGATCTCGATCTCTGGATGTGCTTCATGTGCATCGTCTTTTTTCATGGCTGCATCAGATCCCATCTCCTGCCGCAATGCATCCTCTTTCTGCCCCGTGAGGCACGCATACGCGTTTTTCAGTTCCTCTGCAGTATAAACCGCACCATAATAACCGTAAAACTGCGCCAGTTTCTCCCAGAGTTCCGTTTTTTCTTCATCTGTGTGGATATCCACCAGAGTTCCATATAAATCAAATATGTAATTTTCGTATTTCATGTCAATCCTCTCTTTTGTACAAAAGTCTTATTTTCACAAAATTCTTATTTTTTCATGCCGTTTTCCACTTTACACAGCTTTGCTGCACACAATCCTGTGCATTTTATAAAATTTAACATGTTTATCTGGGAAAATCAACCGGATACATCACGAATCACACGATCCTAAATTTTTTCTGAGACACAACAGAATCTTTTTTTCAAGCCTGCTGACCTGCACCTGTGTCATTCCCAGTTCTTTTGCTGTTTCACTCTGTGTCCTGTTTTCAAAATAACGGCACCGGATGAGATTCTGTTCCCGCTCATCCAGCAGTTCCATGAGCTGCTCGATCACCATCCGGTTTAATACTGCCTCTTTTTCCGGTTCATCCTTTCCGTTTTCTTCCTTTTCACACAACTGATCGACCATCAGTAACTCGTCCCCGTCTTTCTCATAGACCGGCTGATAGATGGATTCCACATCTCTTGCCGACTCCATTGCCATAATGATCTCACCGCTGCTCAACCCTGTCCGCTCTGCGATCTCAAGCAATCCCGGTTCTCTTCCAAGTTCCCCCCACAGTTCTTCCTTTGCCCTCCCTGCCTTATAAGCGTTTTCTTTTAATGTCCGGCTTACTTTTACCATACCGTCATCTCTTAAAAATCTGCGGATTTCCCCCATGATCACCGGAACTGCATAAGTGGAAAATGCAAGATTTAACGAGAGATCAAATTTATCAACCGCCTTCATCAATCCAATACATCCAATCTGAAACAATTCTTCCCTCTCATGTCCCCGGTGTTCAAACCGGTTTGCGATAGTATGTACCAGTCCCAGATTTCCTGCAATCAGCGTATCCCTTGCACCTTTATCTCCTCCATGTGCCTGCTGCATCAGTTCCTTAAAACCCTCCATATCAGACGCCCATCCCTGCACCGATCTTTTTTTTCATCGTAACAGTTGTTCCTTTTCCGGGTGCTGAATGTACCTCGACTTCATCCATAAATGCTTCCATAAAAGCAAATCCCATGCCGGAACGCTCCAGTTCCGGTCTCGTCGTAAAAAAAGGTTCCATGGCTTTTTGTACATCCGCAATCCCGTGACCATGATCTTTCACTGTGATCTCTGCATGGTTTCCGCACAGTTTACAGGACACCTCCACCTTCTCCTCCGGACTGTCATACCCGTGGATGATCGCATTTGTTACTGCCTCTGAAACTGCTGTCTTAATGTCAGAAATCTCATCCAGTGTCGGGTTTAATTCCGCCACAAACGCAGCCACCGCCATTCTGGCAAATCCTTCATTCACGGACCGCGCATCAAATTCCAGTTTCATTTCGTTTTCATTAATCTGATCTGCCTGCATATCGATTCTCCATTTCCTCTTTTTATTCTTATTTTCTTCCAAAATCCCACATATCCCATTTCTCTTACCGGACATTCCCTTGTCTGGTCTATTTCAACTGTTCGCGTAAATTCGCTGATTTCATCTTTTCCTGGCGGATATTCCCTGCCTGGCCCATTTCCAAGCCAATTACATGTGTCTATTTTTATACCGTATCGACCCGGATCAGCTTTTGCAGGCCTGACACCATAAAAATCTTTTTTACGCGCTCATTCATATTGGTTGCTGCCACTTCGCCGCCGGAAAACCCCATGCTCTTGCATCTTCCAATGATCACACCGATCCCGGAACTGTCCATAAACTCTGTTTCCCGAAAATCAAACACAAGCCGTCTGACATGATATGCCCCGATCAGAAAATCTGCCTCCATCTTAAGCCTGCCCGCCTCATGATGATCTAACTCTTTTGGCATCTGTATCGTCAGACATCCTTCTTTTAACTGATACTTTTCTTCCATAAATGCTCCTTTCCTGTTACTTTTTTAATTGGTTTAAAAGTCACCTTTTGCTTTCAATACCCTATGAATAAAAAAAGACGCCTAATATCACTTAGACGTCTTTTGTATCATCTTTATTTAATTTTTTTAATGATTTTTACTCTTCAATATTGATGTAATTCTGTGCATTCGCCGCGCGCTCTGTACCCGGATACAGTTCTACGATCTTCTGATAGTAAGTCTTTGCCGTTTCAAGATCATTATTCTTACGGTAAGCCTGTGCTAAATAGTACAGTGCATATCCATCTTTGTAGGTTTCCTCCATGTCCACAACTTTTTGCAAGCTGGTGATGGATTCCTCAAATTTCTGACTGTTATAATCGCTGTATCCCTGATTATATAAGGACTCCAGATAATCAGCATTGACCTGCGCATTAATCGTCTCATAAACACTCTTTGCGCTGTCACTTAAGTATTCCTCATTGACATTGCCAAGCGCATTGCCTGCTGCCTCAATATCTCCATCCGAATAGGATGCATATGCGGATAATAACTGGTCATATGTGCTGATCTTATTCTCGGAACCTTCTGCGCTGTCCTTGACCTCAGTGATCTGGCTCGTCAGATCATCAATCTGCTTCTGCAGTGTACTGATCTCCTGATTCTTGGACGAAACAGTGTTATTCGCATCGAGCACCTGCGCTTTGGCATCATTCTGCACCTGACGGCGCACACCCGGTACAACCAGAAATCCGGTAATTGCCGCACCGATTGCGATACCGATGACCATATTAAGAATCGTACTCATTGCGGAATTGTCCTTTAAATACTTCGGCTGGATAATCGTCTCATTGCCGCTCTGGTAGGAAATCTGTTCCTCCTTCTGTTTCTTACCCGGCGTATTCTCCTTTAATCCTGCATTCACTTCTTTTAAATAACGAAGTGTGATCGTGTTATTTGCATCAATCTTTCCGGCGTTGCGCAAAGACTTCTTGGCAAGATCATATTTGCCCTCCTGAATATAGAGCAATGCTAAAAGCTGATGTCCACTGACTAATTTCGGGTTCAGTGACAGTACCTTTTTCAACTGGATAATCGCAAGATCACGGCTGTCCTGTCTGCAGTACAATAACGCCTGATTGTATTTTTTAATGGTCTGATTGATTGTCTCAAGTCTTGATCTGTTATTCTGTATTTCATCCAGATAACGGCTTGCGGCATTCTCAGCAGGCTGATAGTTCTTACTGATGACCCACTCTGTCAATGCCTCCACCACTTCGCCCATCTCAAAGTAGATGAGTCCCAGCAGATTTCTTGCATCTATATTTAATTTATTGAATTTCAGGCTTGTTTTCAAGCTTTCTATTGCTCCTGAAAGATCACGGACACTCGCCTTTGCCAGTGCATCATTGTAATATTCATTGGATGCCATGACAATTTTTTTATATATTTTTACATTTACGCCGCATTCAGGGCAGATATTTTCCCTTCCAAGCTTTGCTCCACAATTATAGCACTTCATTCTTTCCCTCACTTCATGAATTTACATTCGACTTTTCCAAAAGATGTCTTACATATTATGTTTTAACTCCTGCATCATCTCTTTTAAAACATCTGTCATATCTGTTAATTCATGATTATATATTGCCTGTTCTGCCTCTTCTACCTCTAAGCTCGGTTTAAAATTCTTTAATTCTTCTTCAAAATTAATCATAATCGACCTGTCCTTTTCTGCCATTTGTTTATGGCAAACATCTATTTTAAGATTCTTCTCTCCACCACATAATTAAGGGCAAAAAGAATCACCACTATATTATAATATAGTGGTGACAATAATCAAGTAAATTTATATTAAGTTTTTCGTAAAACTTCTGCCATATTCGACAGCAGTTTTATGAGCATTCTCTCGTCTTGATCTTATCCTGCAGCTTGTAAAACTCAGCTGCTTTTACATAATTCTGTACAAGCAGCTTGGTATCCTCGATCTGGATCACAGCTCCCGGATAAGTCCCCCGCAAAACGGTAACACATGCACCGCTCGCACTCTCGATCAGATTGCGCAGCTGCTTTGCCTCTTCTTTGCTGTGTGCTAATGTCGCAGTATCACGGATCTTGATACGGAGCAATGTCACTCGCCTCGGATCGTCTTTGTAGCTGACTCCACGCGCTTTTTCCAGCTCTTCAAACTTGCGCAGCCCCTCTTCAATCTGTGCCAATCCCTGACTCAACTCCTGAATCGTCTTTTCTAACTGTCTGAGTTTTGCATATCCTTCCGGACTTGCACCAGCCATAATAACGGTCTTTTTCTCGGCATCATTTCCTAATGTCGTAACCTCGATTCCACACACTCCATGTGTAAGGCCACCGATGATGCTTCCGCGTTTTCCATTCATGATGATCTTTCCAAAGCACTGTACCTGACAATCCATCAACACATCTGCACGGATATCGCCTGCACATTCAATACGGGTAAATTCAAAAAACTTTGCGGTAATACTGCCTTTTGTCTTTACTGATGCCTTATTTCCACCGAGCATTCCACTTCTTAAAATAATATCTTTCCCTGCCTCTAAAGTACATGCCTCGACGATTCCATCCACTGTGATCGTACCGCTTGCTTTTACTATAACGCCGCTTTCCACGCTTCCGTGGATCACAACATCACCATGAAAATCAATGTTGCCACTGGAAAGATCTGCATTGCCGGACAATTCATGTACCGGAAGGATCACAACCCTGTCATTCTGTGTCTCGATCTTACCACTCATCAGCGCAACATAGGTATTATCATCCTTGCGTTCAAATCCTTTTCCTTTCAGTGGAAGCTGTTCTCTTCCCCGCTTTGCAGGTATCGGCTTTCCAGTGACTGTCTTGCCGTCCATTCCCTCCACACAAGGATGGTACTCAGCGATCACCTGATCCTGCACCACAGACTCTATCGACTTTACAGACCAGTAATCCACGGTTCCATCCGGCCGCATCAACGGTTTTTTATCAAAGTTGCAGTTAAAATTGTAATCATAATAACCGTCTTTTCCGTCTACCGGCTCTGTTCCCTGCGCAACTAACGTCTCCACACCATATTTTTTTTCATCAATCAGCTCCGTCAACGCTGCTTCATCTATTCCGTACTTGACACCTCTGTCATCCAATGCTTTCTGCAATGATTCAATTGTATATTCTCCCCCATCGTCTGGTGTTATAAGCATAACATACGCTTCCATGCTATCTGCCGTCATCCGTACGATTGGTTTTTCTTCTGTTACCATAGGCGTGCTCCCCAATTCTTTCTGATGTATGTATATATAGTAACGTAGAATATTCCTTATCTTATATAATACTAGTATTTTTATGCTTTTTCAAGTAAATTCTTTAACACAACGCATCCTTTTTGGTGCTATTTTACCAAAAAGAGCTATACAAGGCAGGCACCACTTTACCGGCTGACCAGTAAAGATGATACCCATCGTGCATAGCTCCTTCTTATTATATCATGAAGCAATGCTTCATGATCATGATCTACACGAGCTTCGCTCGGCAGTCTTATTATATCATGTGCAAAATCAGCACATGATACAATTCGCCGTTCTTGCGCTCATTATCTTGCAATTATTTTGACATCTGTGCCAAACGTTCTTTGACCTGCTCCATCATCTGTTCGTATCCGGCAAGTTTGTCCTTCTCTTCCTGCACTTTTGCTTCCGGTGCTTTGCTTAAGAATTTTTCATTCGAAAGCATTCCCTTAGAACGTGCAAGCTCTTTCTCTAAACGTGCCTGCTCTTTTAACAGACGCCCTTTTTCCTTCTCGAAATCAACCAGATCTTCTAATGGCAGATACAGTGTAGCGCCAGGGATCACAACAGATACTGCATCCTCCCCGATGCCTGTCTTATCCTGCTGCACCATGACCTCACTTGCTCCGGCAAGGTTTGCATAAGCCTCTTTGGTCAGTTCAAAGGAATCACGCAAAGCGGCATCTTCAGCAACAATAAAGATTTTCGCTTTTCTTGATGGCGGAACATCCATCTCTGTGCGCACATTACGGACACCTTTTACCAGATCCTTGCAGTGCTCTAACATTTCTTCCTCTGCCGGGAAATTCCAGTCAGCACGGTACTCCGGCCATTTTGCAAGCATGATCGTGTCTTCTTCCGGATGCAGTGTGCAGAAAATCTCTTCTGTGATAAACGGCATGAACGGATGAAGCAGTTTTAATTCCTCTGTCAGTACGGTCTTTAATGTCCAGAATGCTGCGTTTGCAGATGCCGGATCATTTTCTTTATTATAAGTACGAGTCTTAGTGATCTCAATGTACCAGTCACAGAATTCATCCCAGATGAAATCATAAACTTTCTGTACGGCGATTCCCATCTCGTACTTATCCATATTTTCTGTCACGTCTTTTGCAAGTGTGTTTACCTTGGATAAGATCCACTTATCTGCCGGTTTTAACTCATCCAGTGACGGCTCCTTGATCTCGCTTCCCTCAAGGTTCATCATGATGAAACGGGATGCATTCCATACTTTGTTGGCAAAGTTTCTGGATGCCTCAACACGCTCCCAGTAGAAACGCATATCATTTCCCGGTGCATTTCCGGTGATCAGTGTCAGGCGGAGTGCATCTGCGCCGTATTTATCGATTACTTCGAGCGGATCAATACCGTTTCCTAAAGATTTACTCATCTTGCGTCCCTGGGAATCACGAACCAGTCCGTGGAACAATACGGTATGGAACGGTGCTTTGCCCATCTGCTCATAGCCGGAGAAAATCATACGGATGACCCAGAAGAAAATGATATCGTATCCGGTTACAAGTACATCGGTCGGATAGAAGTAATCCAGATCTTCTGTCTTATCCGGCCAGCCTAATGTGGAGAACGGCCAGAGTGCGGATGAGAACCAGGTATCTAAGGTATCCGGATCCTGCTCCATGTGGTCACATCCACATTTCGGACATTTCTCCGGTGCAGTCTTTGCTACCACCATCTCACCGCAGTCCGGGCAGTAATAAGCCGGAATGCGGTGTCCCCACCAGAGCTGTCTGGAAATACACCAGTCACGGATATTGTCAGTCCAGTTAAAGTATGTTTTCTCCATACGTTTTGGAAGTAACTGGATGTCTCCGTTTTTCACTGCTTCCACAGCCGGTTTGATCAGTTCGTCCATCTTTACAAACCACTGCTGTTTTACCATCGGCTCAACGGTTGTGCCGCAGCGGTCATGGGTTCCTACGTTGTGGGAATGCGGCTCTACTTTTACAAGCAGTCCCTGTTTTTCAAGATCCTCCACCAGTGCTTTTCTGCACTCGTAGCGGTCCATGCCCTCATATTTTCCGGCATAATGGTTCATTGTTGCATCGTCGTTGATGACGGTGATCTCCTCTAAGTTGTGACGTTTTCCAACCTCAAAGTCATTCGGGTCATGTGCCGGTGTGATCTTTACACATCCGGTTCCGAACTCTTTGTCAACATAAGCGTCTGCGATCACCGGGATCTCGCGGTCTGTCATCGGAAGTTTTAACATCTTTCCGACGATGTCTTTGTAGCGGTCGTCGTCCGGGTTCACTGCAACTGCGGTATCACCAAACAATGTCTCCGGTCTTGTCGTTGCGATCTCAACAAATCTTCCCTCTTCGCCGACAACCGGATAGTTGATGTGCCAGAAGAATCCGTCCTGCTCTTCGTGCTCTACCTCGGCATCTGAGATGGAAGTCTTACATACCGGACACCAGTTGACGATACGGGAACCTTTGTAGATCAGCCCTTTTTCATATAATTTTACAAATACCTCAAGTACTGCCTCAGAGCAGCCCTTGTCCATCGTAAAACGCTCTCTCTCCCAGTCTGCGGAAGATCCCATTTTCTTTAACTGGTTGATGATGCGGCTGCCGTACTCGTCACGCCACTCCCAGCATTTTTCTAAGAATCCTTCTCTTCCAAGATCACGCTTGTCGATGCCCTGTTTTTTCAGGTTCTCGATTACTTTCACTTCTGTTGCGATGGAAGCGTGGTCTGTACCCGGCTGCCATAATGCGTTGTAACCCTGCATTCTCTTATAACGTGTTAAAATATCCTGCATGGTGTTGTCGAGGGCATGTCCCATGTGAAGCTGTCCTGTGATGTTTGGCGGCGGCATCACGATGGTAAACGGCTTTTTGCTGCGGTCAACTTCGGCGTGGAAATAGCCGTTGTCTTCCCATTTTTTGTATAAACGGTCTTCAATGCTTTTTGGATCGTAGGTCTTTGCTAATTCTTTGCTGCAATTCTGACACATAATCTGTTCTCCTTTTTTAGTTCTGATAGATAGGCGGTTTTGATTCACAGGACATAATTTCCTATGAATTAAAAAAAGCCCTTCGTATTCCATACGGAATACAAAGGGCGAATATGATCGCGGTACCACCTTTGTTGGTGCTCATGTCCAGCCAGTTCCATATCTGACCGGTCATCCTGTAACGTGGATGAGTCGTGAATACCTGTGCATATCTGCAATGCCTGTTCTTATATCCTGTCATACAGCTATGCTTTCTCAGCATTCCGGTTCAAAAGCTACCTTCCACATATCTTTCTCTGGGATGTCTTTCAGCCGGTGAACTTCCCTCTCTGCAAAGAGTTTATGTGTACTCCTCTTTCTCACAACCTTTGTTTTTTGCTGTTTTTATCATACGAGGGGACGCAGGGTTTGTCAACTGTTTTTTTAGATCTCTTCCTCCACCATACTCTTGTTCCTCGTAAACAGATCATAGATACAAGGCACCACGATCAGTGTCAGCAGTGTTCCATATAACATACCTCCCTCAGTCACGATCGCCATCGGCTGCATCATCTCTGAACCGCTTCCAAGTCCCATCGCCATCGTGGACATTGCAAGGATCGTGGTCAGTGCCGTCATTAAGATCGGGCGCAGTCTCGTTCTTCCGGCTGTGACAATCGCCTCCTTTTTATCCATGCCCTCTCTTCTCAGCTGATTGATATAATCGACTAACACGATTCCGTTATTGACGATGACACCCGCTAACATGACAAATCCGATCATGGATACCACGCCGACTTCATTGTCTGTCACAAACAGAGCAAAGAAACCTCCCGTAAATGCAAGCGGAATCGTGAACATAATAATAAAAGGCGACAAAAATGACTGGAACTGTGCAACCATGATAAGATAAATAAATACCACCGCTAAGATCAGCATCAGATACAATTGGTTCATCGCATCCCGGATCGTCTCATCCTCCCCGGTCATGGAGATCTCATATCCATCCGGCAGCTTGATCTTATCTAATTCTTTCTGGATCTGGTCACTTACCAGCGTCACATTGTGATCTTCATCCACACCGGCTGTCACGCTGATATAGCGCGTCTGCGAGCTTCTGTTTATCACATTTAAGGACTCACCTTCCTCAAACTCTGCGATATCTTTCAGGGGAATATCTGTTGTCTCTCCGCTGATACGGTCTGTATAAGGAAATGTCAGCTTACGGATATCCCCTGGCGTGACATCCGCCTGTTCCCCACTCTGCACATATACTTTATAGTCTTTTAAATCCGTCGAGATCGTTGTGGATGACGTATTCGATGCAAGCTGTTTATAGACAAGCTGATACACCTGCGCTGTTGTCATGCCATATTTTGCAGCTTTTTCTTTGTCCACTTTTACCGTGAAAGACGGTGTCGTATCTCCAAGACCATCGTCCACATCTACAGTGCCCTCCGTCTTTTCCACGACTTCTGCGATCTGCCCTGCGAGTTTCTGCAGCTTATCTAAATCTTTTCCGCTGACCCGCACGGAAATACCGCTTCCGAAAAAGGAACTCATATCCGACGCAGAGCTGTCCGTATTCACGTCGCAGTCAAGATCCGCTGTAAGCGCCTGTATCGAGGCAGTGATCTCACTGCCAGTCGCCCCGGAATCATCGATGAGCACGTACATGGTCACACTGTCCGTACTGCCCATCGACATGATTCCACCGCCGCCTGCCATGGCTCCGATCGAATCCACACCGGAGATGCCAGAGATCTTATCCACAACCTCATCCGCGCGCTCCGTCAGTTCCTCAAATGTCAGCTTTTCATCCTCTTTCGCTGAAACCGTGACCGTGAGCTGCTCTGTCTCCATATTCATGTCCATAAAGGTAAATCCTTTGGAAACGGAAAGCGTCACACTTGCCACCAGAAAAACTACCACACAGATCAGTACGATCGGTTTAAACCGCAGTGCCACACGCAGAACTTTTTCATATCCATCTAAAATGCGGTCAAACCACGGATGTTTGATTTCTCTGGTATTCTTCAGCGCACCGGATGCCATCATCGGTACAAACGTCAGCGCCACAATCAGACTTGCAGCTAACGTATAGGCGATCGTGAGTGCAATATCCACAAACAGCTGCCTTGTGATACCCTCCGTAAAAATAATCGGTGCAAACACGCAGACCGTCGTGAGTGTGGATGCAAAGATCGCACCTGCCACCTGTCCTGCTCCCTCGACTGCTGCCTTCCGGATCGAAAATCCCTGATTCCTGAGACGGTAAATATTTTCGATCACGACGATCGAGTTATCCACGAGCATGCCGACACCGAGCGCCAAACCGGACAGTGAAATGATATTTAACGATATTCCGGTAAAATACATCAAAACGATCGCAAAAACCACACTGAGCGGGATAGAACACGCGATCACCAGTGTCGGTTTGATATCCTTTAAAAATAAGATCAAAATGAGCACGGCAAGGATCGCACCCAAGATCATATTTTCCATGACAGACTGCACAATGGTATCAATATAGACGCCCTGATTCATCAATATCGTCATGTGAAGTTTGTCATTTTCTTTTTCCAACGACTCAAATCGTGTCTTGATCCGCTTTGTCACATCTCCGGTGGAGTATCCGGTCTGCTTTTCAATGGAAAGCATGATCGCCGGATTTCCATTTACTTTGGAATAGGAATCCCCTGTATCATCCACCACTTCTGTCTTTGCAACATCTGATAAACGGATCGGCGCGATTCCATCCATTCCGACATCCACCAGCACAAGATTTTCAAGTTCTTCCACGGATGAAACCTCGTCGCCGACACGCACTAAATACTGTTTCTTATTTTCATTGACATAACCTGCCGGCATGGAAAAATTCTGTGCTGTCAGAATTTGGCCTAATGTTTCCACCGACAGGATCTGATTCAGATCCGCAGACTCAAGTGCACTCTGTTTTGACTCTTCTAATTTTTCCTGTCCCTGCTCTAACCGGGCTTCCCCGACCGCAAGCTGTGCAGACGCTTCACTCATCTCTAAGATCCCGTCGATCTCCATCCGGTTTAACGTTACATACGCATCATCTAAGGTAGTTTTTCCATCTGTAACCTGTTCCTGTGCAGTCTGCAGAGCTGCCATTGCTGTTTGGATCTCAACCTGTTTTTGTGACAGCTGCGTAATCACCTGCGGAATATCATCGATCGAACTAAGACTCACATTTAACGCTGCTAACTGATCTGCCCACTGCTGATTTAAGGATGTATTCAGTTCTAACAGTTCTTCCTGTAATAATTCCAGACGTTTTCCTGCTTCCGCAATGCTCTCCTGATTTTCCCCGGTCATCGCAAGGATCTGATTGATCTGTTCCTGATCTCCGGAAATCTTCGCCTCCTCTAAAAGTTCTTCTATACGTCTGCTTCCATCGTCACTGTTCATCTGGGCTTCTTTTTGTGCCTGTTCAATGTCTGCTTTTAATCCCATTCCCTGTTCATAAATACTCTGGAGTTCCGGGATTGCCCGCTTTATCAGCTCATCGGTCGCTTTCAATACTGTATAATTCTGACTCAGATCTGATTCTGCCACAAACGCCTGTGACTTACCATTGATCACTTCATTTTCTGCCTGTCCAAGCTGGTTTGCAAGCTGATCTTTTCCGCTTTCCATCTGCCTGCGTCCACTCTCCACCTGCTCGGCAGCCTGATCGAGCTGTTCCTGCGGTTCAGTAAACTGTTCCTCGATCTTACTCTGGATCTTCTGATTCAGTGCATCGATTTTATCCTGATCTAATGTGACATGAATGTTCTCTTCCACAGTTCCGGTTGTAGAAACAGATGCCACACCGTCGATACTCTCAAGCACCGGCGAAAGTTCATTTTCCACATAATCCGAAATCTCTGACTGCGTCATGCCTTCCACATCGGCAGATGCCACCATTACAGGCATCATATCCGGGTCGATCTGCATGATCATCGGCTTCCCGGCACCATCCGGAAAACTGCCCTCTAACTGGTCTAATTTCTGCTGGATCTCGATAATGACCGAATCCATATTGGCATTCTGCTCATACTCTAAGATCACCATCGAATAATTATCGTAGGAGGCAGAACTCACATTTTTGATGCTCGAAGTCGTCGCCATGGATGCCTCGACAGGTGCTGTCACATCGGATTCCACTTTCTCCGGGCTTGCCCCCATATCCGTCGTAATGACTAAGGCATATGGCAGACTCATATCCGGCAGTAGCTCTGTGGTCATTTTGGTTAGGGATACGGCTCCTAACACAATGACTAAGATCACGCCTACGATCACAGTATACGGTTTCTTCACACTTAATTTTGACAACACTCTCTTTTGTCCCTCCACCTGAATACGCAAGACATTTGTAATAAACACCTGGCAGCAAATATTTTGCCACAATATATTTAGTTTACCTGTTTCAAAATGGATTGCAAGACTTTCGTACCAGTTTATATTTTTTTAGATTGCTGATTAAGGCAGAATCCTGTGCACAAAAAAGCCCCTGTCAGCTATACACCTATACAAAACTGACAAGAGGCTTTTCTCTTATACCTGCTGTATTCCTACTCTTCCTCTGATTCCTCATCATCCACGATCGCTGCCGTAGCACCTGATACTGCTGACACTACTGCAACCACAGTCGCTATGATGACTACTACAAGTAAACAAATCAGAAAAATCCATAATCCTGTCTCTGTCATATTCCTCTCCATTTCTATGTGTATTTTACAAAGATCCAGCCTGTCCGTTCTTGTCTGCACCCATGTACCCCAACACATCCGATCCTTTATTTCTACTAATCATAGATAATAGTATAGCACACAACCGGCTTATTTACCAGTGACATTGTCAAAGATTTTCATCAAAAATAAGAGTTAAAAAATGAGACCACCCATATGGCAGTCTCATTTTTATGTAGTACAGCAATCCGTTTATTAACCCTTTACGCTTCCAAGTGCAACACCCTGTACGATGTGTTTGGATAAGATCAGATATACAATGATAACCGGGAAGATGGAAAATGCGATCATCACATATACCTGCCCCATATCAAACTTGAGCCAGTCAGCCGCACGCAGCTGTGCGATTAAGATAGGCAGTGTTTTTTTCTTGTCATCATGTAAGATCAATGCCGGTGTGAAGTAGTTGTTCCAGCTGCTTACGAATGTGAAGATCATCTGCACAGCAATTGCCGGTTTCATCAGTGGCATTACAATTGCATTGAAGGTACGGAATTCACCGGAACCATCGATACGTGCTGCCTCGATCAGTGACAACGGCAGTGTACTCTCCATATACTGTTTCATATAGAAAAATGTAACCGGAGCCGCAATCGTCGGCACGATCAGAGGTATAAAGGAATCCTCTAAGTTCATGTTGGAAACAAGTTTGATAAATCCAAGTGCAGTTACCTGTGTCGGAATCATCATGATCATCAAAATAAACGGATAAATGTATTTTTTCAGTTTGAAATCATATGCATGGATCGCATAAGCTGTCATCGTTGAAAAATATACGCTGAGTACTGCACTGAGCGAAGAAACGATCAGACTGTTGAACATACCGTTCCATACCGGAAGCGTTCCATTTCTCAAATTCTTCCAGTTTTCCCACAGATGGCTGCTCGGAACCAGCGTAAAACCTGACTGTAACTCACCGTTTGATCTGGTTGCATTGATAAACAGTACATAAAACCAGAACAGACACAATATGGAAACAATGATCAGTACGATATATGCGATCAGTCTTCTTGCATGAATTCCTACACCTTTTTTCAGATTACGATTTTCATTCATGATCTTCACCCCTTCCTCTTATCATTGCCGGTTATCTTAAATACTACCAGGCTTAAGATACCTGTAATGATAAACAGAACAACTGACAATGCACCAGCCATACCATAGTTCTTGCTGTAGAGATGTTTATTTAAGAACATGATCAGCGTCATGGTAGAACGCATCGGGTCACCGGTTCCATTGGTTAAGATCTGCGGTACATCGAATAACTGTAAACCACCGATCAGAGATGTAATAACCACATATACAAGAATCGGACGTAACAATGGCAATGTGATCTGCCAGAATACCTGGGAAGAAGTTGCACCATCAACTTCCGCTGCCTCAAACAAAGAGGTATCAATACCCATCATACCTGCCATTAAAAGGATCGTTGTATTACCAAACCACATCAGACAGTTCATTAACGCGATCAGCCCTCTTGCACTGCCCGCATTGGATAAAAATTTGTACGGTGTATCAATAAATCCGATCTGCATCAGCATCGAGTTGATGGGTCCTCCATCGGAGAACAATGTAAAGAATAACATGGAAAATGCAGATGCCATGATCAGGTTTGGCAGATATACGACTGTTTTAAAGAAACGGGTTCCTTTTAATCTGAGACGTACATCAGAGAACCATGCTCCAAGTACCAGTGACAAAATGATCTGCGGTATGAAACACATGATCCATAATAACATGGTGTTTTTGGTATAAATCCAGATATCTCCATCGGAGAAAAGCTTTTTATAGTTTGCAAGTCCGACGAAATTCGGTCCGACCTGCGTCAGTCCTGACATATAGTTTTCAAAGAAACTGTTGTAAATAGTGCTGATCAACGGAATCAGCTGAAAAATAACATATACTACAATAAAAGGAATCAAAAAGATATATCCCCATTTATTGTATCTTACTACCTTTCCACTGCTTTTTTTCATAACAACCTGACCTCCTTTTCCAGAGTGCATAATTTTCGCCCACAGAGCTCACAGCATCCCTCACCTTTACCCTGTGTAAGTCTGCTGTCAGCTCTGCGCTTACAGTTTTTACACAAATTTGGATATAAAATGAGCCGCGCCCGCCTCCCTTACGGTCCGGCAGGCGCGGCATCAAATCATTTTTTATACCATTCGTCTGCTTAGTATGTTAACTCCGGATATTTCTCTACAACTGCTTTGTAGAACAGATCTAATGCCTCTTCTTTTGTAGCAGTTCCCTCAAAGTAGTTCTTCATTGCGTTCTGGAACTCTTCGTTACATCCCTGATCGTATGCAGAAAGGTTGCTTAAATCAAGTTTGGAAACGCCTGAGCTGTAAATGCCAAGTGGGTTCTGTCCACCTAAGATCTTGCTTGAATAGGAGCTGTCTGCCATCTCAGCGATTACATCCTGGTTGTTTACAAAGTCATCATCTTTCTCGATGATCTCTTTCATAACATCATCATTGGTTGTCATCTGAAGCATGATATCTTTTACAAGGCTCTGGTTATCAGTTCCTGCTGCTGCACAGATCCATGTACCACCCCAGAAGAAGCCCTGCGGTCCTTCGGTTGCTCCCCAGCCACCGTTGTAACCGATACTGCCTTCGGTATCTGCTGCCATTGAGAAGTTTACTAACC
>OLSF01000538.1_pt1 | contig 38895 bp, 30 predicted proteins | sample 1672301 | NCBI WGS metagenome assembly OLSF01 (sample SAMEA3136669, study PRJEB25190) | human gut metagenome | biome: human gut; feature: human-associated habitat; material: faeces | place: Austria | collected 2013
CATTGCGACACAGAAATCCATCCTCACGGATTATGTGAAAAAGCAGGGATGGCACTTAGCAAAAACGTATGTGGACGATGGTTACTCTGGCACAAATTTCCAAAGACCAAGTTTCCAGAATATGATTAAGGACATTGAAAACGGACTGATAAACTGCGTTATCACAAAGGATTTATCCCGTCTGGGGAGGAACTATCTTGATTGCGGACTGTATCTGGAAGTCTTTTTCCCAGAGCATAACGTGAGGTATATAGCGGTCAATGACGGCGTGGACACGCTCAATAAATCCGCTATGGACATCACGCCTTTCCGCAACATCCTAAACGAAATGTACTCTGCCGATGTGTCGGTCAAGATAAAATCGGCGTACCGTGCGAGGTTTCAGCAGGGGAAATTTATGGGGACGACAGCACCATACGGATATGTCAAAGACCCTGCCGACCATAATCACCTATTGGTTGATGATAAAGTTGCACACGTTGTAAGAGAGATATTTGACCTTGCGTTAGCGGGCAATGGAATCTCCAAAATCCGCAAGCACATCAACAAACAGCACGTTTTACGCCCTGCCGCTTATGCGGTGGAGCAAGGGGCAACAGGCTATGAGCGGCACTTTGAGGGTAACGAGGAAAACCGTTATATTTGGAGCGAGAACAGCGTAAGGGGAATTTTAAGAAGCCCGATATATGCGGGAAACCTTGCAGGCTACAAGCGGATTGCCGCCAACATGAAAAGCAAGAAACGACCCTCTAAGCTGCCCGAAGAATGGGAAGTTGTTATTCGGCAAATTAAACGCTGCCTTTTCCGTTAGATTAAAACAGGTCTTTTGTGGTGTCTGATTATGGTATGAAGCATATAGTTTTGGGGATTTTCGGCATACTATTTTATGAGTAAAAACCATCATGCAGATTATTTTACATGATGGTTTCTAAAGCTATCCGAGTTCACAGTCATTGATTGCCTGCATAACGGCATCGGCGGTTATGATATTTGAATTTGAGCTGTTTCCAACCAACAGACTTGCATTGCACAGTTTGTTGATCATACGTGGAGTCCCATTCGCAGCATTGAGGATCGCTTCAAGTGCGTTGTCTTCAAATACCGTTTGGGTGCATCCGGCACCATTCAGTTTGGCAGTAACATAAGAATGCCCTTCTGCTTTTGTCATGCCTTCCAGGTTATAATTCATGACAATTCTCTGGCGGAAAGGTTCGTGGATACTTAGGCGCAGGGTACTGTTGAGCTGTGGCAGGCCACAGAGGAGGACAACCGCCCGGTCTTTGGAATCCATTTCAAAGTTGAACAGCATTTTTAAGTCATTGAGCACAGTGTTTCCGATATAGTTTGCTTCATCTATGATGATGACAGGCGTCTGTCGTTTTTCAAGTACCAGACGGTTGATCTCATCCTGGATGATCTTGAAGTTATCGGTCTTGCGGAATGCAGGCTGGGCTCCAAGTTCCTCGGCCAGATTCCGGTAAAAATCATTTACCGTCAGGGTGGAAAGACTGGAATAAACTACTTTATAAAGGGAAGTGTTCAGTCCACAAGCCCAGTTTCTGACAGCAGTGGTCTTTCCCCTTCCGGCACTTCCGGTCAGGAGTCCAAAGCCTTTAGTGGCAAGCAGGTAGTTCAGACGGAACAGAACCTCCTTGTATTCCTGTGTTTCTACAAGGACTTCCTTTGAGTTCTTTAGGAAAGGATTGAATTCCAATCCGTATCTTGCAGTGTATTCCATGCTCATTTATCTCCTTTGCATAAGCGTACTTTTTCTCTTTTTATCAATGCATTTTCGGTTTTGTTGAGAAGCCGGATCGGTGTCAGTGTCCCGTCAGCTTCCACAATGAAGATATCTTTCATATCCGGGGAATAGCGCAGGCGGATACGCTGCCGTGCAAAACGATAATCAACTTCGTATTCGACCTGGTCGATGACGATCACACTGTCAGCAGATACCCGGCGTTCGATCTCCAGAAGGAAATTTTGTCGGATGTCTTCCTCAGAAAGCCTGCGGATCTGCTCTGGTTCCGAGAAGAAACGGTCCTGTGGGGAACATCCACGGAGGGAAGAATGGGGGGATTGGTTGTATTGCTGGACAAAAGCATACAGACTGCCCCTCAGCTCTTCCAGTGAATGGAAATCCCGCATGTCAAGGGTTGCCATCCACTGGTCCTTCATTGTCCGGAACCAGCGTTCGATCTTGGCTTTTCCGGTGGGGGTGTAGGGCTGGCAGTAGCTGAGTGTTGTGCCGATTCTTGCGGCAAGGAGTTCCATCTGTCTGTTTTTATAAGATTTACCATTGTCAAAGTTGAAGACTTTTGGGCGTCCATACTTTGCTATGGCTGATCTCATGACCGACATCAGGTTGATAAAGTTATCATGATAGAACACATCAATTCCGGTAATGAACCGGCTGGCATCATCAATCAGGGCAATGATATAGACCCGGTGTTTTTTGCCATACAGATCTGTAAGGCGGGGACCGACACTGCTGTCCCCGCACCAGACTTCGTTGATATGTGGGCGCTCATAGCGGCGCATATCCTTGTTTGGTGTCTGCCGGAGTTCCAATTGAAGCCGGTTCACAAAGCGGCTGACGGTGGATTCGGATACCTGTCCGTTTATTACAGAGCCATCGGATTTCAGCTGCCTGTAAATAGCGGCCGCAGACATGCGCGGATAGTTGGTCTTGAAATACCGGATCCTTTCCTGGAGTTCTTCGTCAAGCTTGCGGCTCATGCCGGCATCTGACCGTCCTTTCGGGACGAGACCTTCAAAACCATGGTTCTGATAGTCCAGATACCATTTTTCAATGGTGGCGGGAGCATAATGATGGAGCTTCCCATCGGGGCCCAAGAGTCCTTTTGCAGAGATTTCTGTGTAAAAAGCGGTCTTGCTAGGATAACGTTCATCAAGACCAGCAATAATAGGTGCGATGGCACCATAGCGCATCAGTGCGATTTCCTGTTGTTTTTCCTGTTTCATAAGTTTCAACTGCCTCCTTTTTCTAAAGGATAAGGGATAAACCAGGATCTGTCGTGTAAGGTTATGTTGGAAGAACAAAAAGTTTATTGGAGACGGATTTAATCTGCATGAACTGTCTGGAAAAGAAGGAAAAGCATGCGGAGATCAGGCTGGGGAGGTCAGGGAGGTGGAGCCTCATGGAGAGCAGCCGCTGTTTCCAATGCAGCCGGTAGTTCCGGATTATGGATTTCAGGTTGTTTTCATCCACACAATACTGTTCTGCCAGTATGTTCTGGAATCCGGTGTTATGTTCATAAGCCTGGATCAGACGGACGTGCAGAACCAGAGGGATCTGTGAATAAGGGATCATAGATGAAAGGAACAGTGCGTGGGTATGCCCACAGACTTTGCAGTACACACGAACGATTGAAAGAGAGAGGATCCTGTCAGTAAGCTGGATCTTGCGTCTGTAAGAGCCATAACGGATGAGACAGCCGGAGTGGCCGCAGATACAGGAAACAAGGTTAAGATCAAGAGAATCTATCGTTTTATTGTAAAAATCCTGAGAAATAAGGTTGTAGTTTTCTGTTTTAATTGTTATCATAGGTATGTATAAATGTAGCGTAAGCTATATTTGGGTGAAAGCAGGAATCAAACTTTGGTCGGGGAGATTTCTGCTTTTTTTATTTCATGGTTACAAAACTATATGATAACACAAGAGGTCTCAGGATAAAACAATCTGATGGAAAATACGTCAGATTCCCTTATGCCAAGACCTCTTTTATTATGCCTTAAAAGCGAAAAAATAGTTTGTTATAGTGTGCCTGATAATAGGAAGTGATACCAGACACCCATGAGGGGATAGTCACACAGGAGGAGTTTGATACCGTACAGCAGCTTATTACAAGCCGCAGATTACCAGAAAACAAGGGTGGCTTTGAGAACATCTTTGCAGGCGTTATTAAGTGTGCGGACTGCGGCTATGCGATGCGGGCTATGAGTGCCAACAGGAGGAAACGCCCCGACATCATCGACTGCGTACAATATTCCTGCAATAATTATGGCAGATACGGTAATATCATGTGTACCGCACACAGCATTGAAGCGAGGGACTTGTTCAACGCCGTCCTTGCCGACATCAACCGATTTGCGGATATGGCGGTCAATGATGAAAAGGCAGTGAGGGCGATTGAAAAGCGACTCACGGAAACAGACCAGAGCAGGGCAAAGGCACTGGAAAAGGAGCAGAGAAAGCTGAACAAACGCCTTGCGGAACTGGACAGGCTGTTTTCCTCACTCTATGAAGATAAGGTGATGGAGCGTATTACGGAGCGGAATTTTGAGATGATGTCGGGGAAATACCAGAAAGAGCAGATTGAAATTGAAGCAAGGCTGAAAGAGGTAACGGAAACGCTCAACGACAGCTATGAGAAGTCGCAGGGTGTCCGTGATTTCCTCTCCCTAATCCGCAACTATCAAGGCATTAAGGAACTGGACGCAACCATCATAAACGCACTCATAGACAAGATACTTGTTTCGGAACGTGAGAAACTTGCAGACGGGACAGTAAGACAGGAAATCAAGATTTATTATAAATTCATCGGCTTTGTCGGTGAATTACATATCACACCCACAAAGCGGTGGACAGCGTTAAAGCCTAAGAATTGTACGGTGTGCGGTGTTGAATATGTTCCCCGTTCTGGCATATCGAAGTATTGTCCTGCTTGTGCCAAGAAGATACAGAGGGAGAAATCAAACGAGAGCAAACGCAGGAGCAGGGAGCGAAACAGACAGGCATGTATTGAACTGTCCGCAAAAAATGACCGACTGAAGTACGTCTCCACGCACATACAAAAGAACGTCCGGATTCAGGTTACACTCACCCGCCATGTATTCATCGCAAGAACTGTAAGGTGACATGCTTGTGTGATAAGATGTGTGGCATTCATTGTAAGCTTTGCAGAAAACCATCCTTTCGCTGCACTGATATATGTCCCGCATATGAGACAGCTGAATGTGAGAAACTGAATAAACCTCCCTACGTATGTAATGGCTGTGGTAAAAAGACCCATTGTCTTATGCCCAGAAAGTTTTATTCATCCAAATATGCCCATGATGAGTACCGTAGCGTGCTAGTCGATTGCAGAGTCGGCATTAACCAGACTCCGGAAAGCATTCAATCCATGAATGATTTATTGGTTCCATTGATCAAGGAGAAGCATCAGTCCATCGGTCATACTTATGCTACTCATGCAGAAGAATTGGGTTGCTCCAGAAGAACACTTTACTCCTACATCAATGATTGTGTATTCGATGTCCGCAATGGTGACTTAAGACGTTCTGTACGTTATAAGAAACGCAAGAAACCTACACAGACCAGTGCAAAAGATCGTTCTTATCGTCAAGGTCATAACTACGAAAATTTCCAGAATTATATGAAAGATCATCCAGATATAAATGTTGTGGAAATGGACTGCGTGGAAGGAATGAAAGGCGAAAGCTGCGCCCTCTTGACCTTTACATTCCGCAACTGCAATCTTATGCTTATGTTCCTGTTGGAATATCAAGACCAGGAATGCGTGTTAGAGGTCTTTGTATGGCTTGAAACAGTGTTAGGACAGGATGCATTCAAAAAGCTTTTTCCGGTGATCCTCACGGATGGAGGTTCAGAATTCTCAGCTCGTGAAGAGATGGAGGAATTCTGTGACGGAAGTAAAAGCACGACGGTCTTTTACTGTGATCCATACAGCTTTTGGCAAAAAGGTGCCTGCGAAAAGAACCACGAGTATATCCGCTACATCCGTCCGAAAGGGAGTTCATTCGCTGATTTAAATGACGAGAAAGTCAGACTTATGATGAATCACATAAACAACGAAAAAAGAGACAGTCTTAATGGACATAGCCCATATGAACTCTCTCTTTTACTCTTGGACAACAAACTGCACAAAGCATTAGGATTAAAGGCAATCGCACCTGATGATGTTATGCTTAGTCCAAAACTTATAAAATAAAATAGTAAAGCACAGGCAGATTTCACTGCACCAGAATTTAGTCTTGCACATAAGGCATGTGGAATTTAGTCTCGCACACTATTTTCAGATGCCCGGTTAGTATGCATAAAAACATAAATCATGAGTGCTTACAGGTTTATTATAAGACAAAAAAATAGAATTGTTAAGGTGCATTACAGAATTTAATCCCGCATAGTTACTGAGATAATCCACAGCTGGAATTTAGTTTTTCATTTAAGTAATAAGTAAAGAAACAGGTGGCTCTTCATGTGATTAGCAGAGAATGGGGGATGCTGTATGCCAAAGGTGATGCAGGATTTAATTGAACAGTACATAGAGGCTGTTAAAAAGATTTATGGATCTCATGTACGTCAAATTATCTTGTACGGTTCTTATGCAAGAGGGGATTTTCGCTCGGATTTAGATGTGGATATCATGATTCTGCTTGATTTATCTGATTTGGAATTAAAGGCATATGGACAGCAGCTTTCTTATATGACGTATGATTTTAATATGGATCATGATCTGGATATTAAGCCGATTGCAAAAAGCGAAGCGCATTTTAACAAATGGATTGTGAATTATCCATTTTATGCCAATATTCATAGGGAAGGAGTAGTTTTGTATGGAGCAGCTTCAGCGGTAGAAAATGCAGTTGAAGTGCAGGTAGCGATCATCTCAAAACACTAGGAGTGCATCATCAAGGGCTATGTCATGGACGGTGAACTCTTGAAAGAGTCGGCCGTTATGCTTTTGCATAGCGGCCGTTTTAAAACGCATTTATGATCGTTGACGGGCGCAAACAAACAGTATCTTATTTTCTTTCAGTAACACTTGATAAATAAAAATCACGATAATCTCTAGGCGTGAGGTTTGTACATTTCTTAAAAATACTACTAAAGTACTGAGGCTCGTTAAAACCAACAGAATAGGCGATATCAGCAATTCGCATTTTCGGATTTTTGAGTAGCTCAATAGATTTCGAAATTCGTATTTCATTGACAATATCTGTAAAATTTTTCCCGGTCTCGCCAGTTATTAAGGAGCTTAAGTATGAAGGAGAGAGGAAAACAGATTTTGCTACAGTAGATAGCGACAATTGTTCCATGTAATGATTCGAAATATAGTCGGTAATTTTATTTACAATGTCTTGCTTTGTACTGGTTTTGATTGAGCGAAAATCGCTAAGGTCAATTATCATATTTACAAATATATCTTTTAACATTTCAAGTGTATCACATCGGATGACTTTTTGAAAATTGGCATATTTTTCAAAAAGCAGAGCAGTCTGTTGTTTATCAGATCCGATAATGCTATTAATAGATAGAACAGATAATACAATGAAAGAACTTTTTATTAAGGATACATTTTTATTAAATACAGATACCCATTCATAAAATAATGAAGAAGCCTGCTGATGTAAATACACTCCTTGATAAGTTGCTATAGATGTTTCTATTTTTTTTTGATAAAGATATAAAGTATGGTAGTCGGTATAACCTAACTCGTCTTCACTATTTTGATCTAGAAAAAAATGGATACATTGATTCCCTGTGAAGAATTGTTTTCCGAGAGCACGTAGACTTTCGGTATATGCAGTATGCAATGCCTCATAATTTGAGTGTAGGTTACTAATACCAACAGATACTGTTGTATGAAAAAATTGATAAATTCTATCTTGCAGTTGTTTCATTAATGATTGTAATTCTTGAGTTTGTGTGCTCATTCTGCCTACAATAATCAGGACATAATGTAGTCCGCTGGCTTTTACTGAGATATAATGATTAAACTGAATAATAGATTCACAAAATTTTGCGAGATTGTGGATCCGGAAAATATCATGCTCTTGATTGTCATCAAATTGAAAAGCGCACACTCGGAATTGCTTGAGAGAATCAAGCAGTTGTAAGATTCTAGGTGAAAAATCTATACTACTATAGACGTGACCACTCAATAAATTGCTCAGAATATAGTCTTGTTGATTTTCAATTTGCTGTTGCTCTTGTGAGGCGAGTATTGTATTTATTATTTTTTTGAGATGATTTTCCAATTCTTTATAATTTACAGGTTTAAGCAAAAAAACGGCTGCTCCGAGATTTAATGCATCACAAGCATACTCAAAATTTCTATGACCGGTAAGGATAATAAATTGAGTATTCGGATATTTTTCTTTCAAATAACGAAGAAAAGTGATGCCATCAATTCCGGGCATGACGATATCTGATATTACTATGTCTGGAGGAGTAGATAGACTATACTCTAGAGCTTGAATACCATTTTGTGCTAATCCAATAATTTCACAACCCATATTTTCCCATGAAAAAGCATTTGAGATACTGTATAAGATCCCTTCTTCGTCTTCTGCAATTAATACCTTAATCATTAGTATTCTCCTTAGAAGCTATTGATGTCTGATATGGAATTCGTAATTCAACACGTGTTCCGAAAGAAAGCTGACTAGTTATTGTAAAACCATAATTTTTCCCATATAGAAGCTCTAACCTGGTTTTTATGTTAGATAAGGCAATATGGTGCCCGTTTTTATTTGGATTATCAATAGATGTAGCTGGTGAATCTAAAGAACGTATATTTTGTAGTACTTTATTGTCTATACCAACTCCGTCATCTTCAATGATACAAAGTAAATCCTGATCGCATTGTTCAACCGAAATAGATACTACACCGGGTGTTGGCTTTGGAGCTAATCCATGGTTAATTGAGTTTTCTAAAAAAGGTTGAATGATCAGTTTTGGTATAATACAGTCAAGAAGATGCTCTGGAATAGAAGTGTGTATGGCTATTTTGTTATTATACTTGCAACGAATAATTAACGTATATTGTTTAATATATTCCATTTCATCACGAAGAGTATAGACTTTATTTTCATTAGAATATAAATCTGTTTGCAGCATATAACTTAAGCTGGAAATCATATCACAAACTGGATAAGCCTCATATTCGTATGCCTTCCAACTGATTAGTTGAAGGGTGTTAAAAAGAAAATGAGGATTCATTTGTGATTGAAGATTTTTTAGCTGTGCTTCTTTTTGTGCAAGCTGAACTTTATAGACTGTATTAATCAGCATATCAAGCTTTTTGCTCATTTTATTAAAGCCATGATTTATTAGTGAATATTCTTTCATAAATGATGTTTCTGGAAGAACGAACTTAAAATTTTCGTGGGCTATCTCTTTTAATGCTTTAGTAAGATCATAAAGCGGAGCAGTAATGATTCTGGAAAACATATATATGGATATAAAAGAAAACAGAATCAAAAGAAGAGCAAGGATATAGAATCTGGTTGAAATTTGGCGAAAACCAGATAGTAATTTATTATGATCAATTTGTATAACGGTAACCCATTTATCATAGGAAATTGCAGGTACAGCACTGCGCATATCAGCATAACTATATAACTTACCAGCGCTTGAATATGATCCACAGGCATTGGTTGATAGCTCAAAGCCATCGAATACATTGCCCAATAGACTAATATCCGTAGAACAGATGATTTGCCTGTTTTCATTAAGAATATACATGCAATCTGCATTAATAATGTTAAGATTTTGAAACTTGTCTAATAAGAAAGACTGAGACAATCGGATTACAACAATTCCTTCTAAGGAATAGTCAGTATAATTATATATGCACATTGAAAGTTCTAAACATTCTTCCTTTTGGTTGTATGGGAGCCAGTTTAGATTAGTTGGATAAATCAGAGCATTTCTATAATAAGGACTGGTTTGAATGTCGCTTAGTGATGTGTTTTTATAACCATAATGAAGACTGCCTTTTTTATGAAGCAAATATAAGTCTAGGCCTTCCAGATAGTATGCATCAAGACTATTGACCTGAAAATAACTTTCGATAATATTTTGAAAAGAGTATTGGAAATCATCAGTACTCTCATTTGAGATAATAAAATTACGAATTTCAGGATCATCTATTAGGTTTTTTACTTTTGTTTCGAATTGATGCAACGATTGGGATATACCAAGATTTGTTTGACGTATAATGTTCTGGCTATAATTTTCGGCTTGTGCTGAAAATAAAGCAGAATACCTTATTGAGGGAAATATAAATAGAAGGATAGTGATTAATGTGATTGCTATTATGCAGGGAATGATGATTGAACTTTTGAAATCAAGTTGCCATTGTGATTTATTAAGCTTCATATGTCGCCTCCTGTTGTCATGCCTCATCCTATAAGTAGCGAAGCGGATTGTGCATATCCGCTTTGACTTAAATGTATGTGGGTTTTCTAAAATCATTCAATTGTTACGATTATAGTATAAAATACCATATGCGTCAATGATATAAATAAAAAAACAACGAAAACATGCACAAAAATAAAATGGAATATACAAGAAAAACAATCAAAATGTATAAAATAATACGATTTAATCTATATCGTAAGATTTTATAAATTATATGAGTAAGATATTGGGTTTTAATTTATAGTTTGGCAAAGTATAATGTACCTATCAGAAAAAAGAACGGCAGGAGGTATTAAGAAGATACAAACATAAAATGTAAGAAAAAGTGAACGTGAACTAGTAGAGAGAAAAACAAAAATTATTATTGGGAGGCGTAACATGAAGAACTTATTAAAAACAACGGTATGTTTCACAACTATGTCTTTGACAGCGATATTATTACCAATGAATGTGATGGCAAATGAAGGAGAGGCCAAAACAATCACCATAGCCTGGGCTAATATTAAGGAAAGTCAGCAGGAAATATGGGAAAAATACATTTTTGAGCCGTTTGAAGAAAAACATCCTGAAGTAACAATTGATTTTCAGTGTCTGCCGGATCTTCAGAATACAGTTCGAGTTCAGGTTGCAGCAGGAGCAGGCCCTGACATGTTCTATATGGATAGTGTTGATATTCCGGATTATGCTTCTACTAATCGTATTCTTAGTCTTGAGAATTATAGGAAAGAATATAATTTAGATGACAGCATGTATGACTGGGCGATTCGTTCTTGTGTTTACGAAGATGAAATGTATGCGTTACCAGCATCTGTCGAAGCGACTGCAATGACATACAATAAGAATCTTTTGGATCAATTAGGAAAAGATGTTCCTACCAACAGAGAGGAATTTGTGGATGTATGTAATGCGGCTCTGGAAGCTGGTTTGATTCCTGTTTCGTTTGGATATTCCGGGTTAAATCTTTTGCTGACCTGGCCATATGAACATTATCTTACGTGCTATGCAGGCGGAGAGAAGACAGCTCAGCTCTTAAAGGGTGAAATTACATTTGATGATCCGGATATTAAAGGTGCATTTGAGTTATTGAAAGCCGACTGGGATGCAGGGTATATCAATGACAAAAAGAGTGGAGCTATAACAAATGATGAGGCCAGAATATTATTTGCAAATCAGAAGGCGGTATTTAACTATGAAGGACCATGGATGATTCTGGCAGATGGTGCGGCTAAGACATGGGATTTTGAATGGGGACAGTGTGCATGGCCATCTATGAAAGACGGTACACCGGCTGGATCAGCAATTACTCTTGGTGAAGCGATTGGTATTAATGCAAATTCACAGGTTTCTGATTTGTGCATGGAAATGATGATGGATTTTTATAGCAATGAAGAATTAATGGCTCAGGCTGTTGCAGAAGGATTTTCAACACCGGCAGTGCCAATTGATTCTGCTGCTTATCCGGAAGATATGGATGAAAATATAAGAAAAGCACTTGATGCACAAAATGAAAATATGAATCTTGAAACAGTTGGATATGCGCCATGGGGATTTTTCCCTGCCAAAACAACAACCTTCCTTGATGATAATCTGGATAAGGTATTTTATGACAAAATGGATTTAGATACCTTTATTGATAAGGCAAACGAAACAATCGCTGAAGATTTCGCAGATGGTTATGTGTTTGCAGGTTAAGTAAATCAAAAAGAACTGTGTAAGTAGGTTCTTTCTAAGGCTTCACACTGTTATAAAACATTAAACGCTTATAGTATGTGTGAAGTCTTAGTTCTTTTATAAGGGAGGAATAAAATGTCATACAATACGAGGAAAAAGTTAAAAGGTACATTTTTTATTCTGCCAGCTTTTTTAATACATGTGATTGTAATTGTAATTCCGGCATTATCCATGATTTATTATGCATTCACAAAATGGAATGGATTATCAGAACCAGTGTTCATTGGTCTTGATAATTTCAAGAGAATGCTTAAAGATTATGATTTCTTATTTGCAATGAAAAATAATTTGATTTGGATGGCAATTTTCCTGATCGTTCCTTTTATCCTTGGACTGGGAATGGCCTTAGTATTTACCAAGATAGGAAAAGTGCAAATGATTTTTAGGACACTTTGCTTTCTTCCATATGTTATAAGCGCAACAGTGTCTGGAAAAATTTTTTCCATATTCTATAGCCCATATTCTGGTTTAGGATCAATATTTGAAAAATTGGGAATAAAAGCATTGGCAGGATTTGCACCACTTGGAAATGAAAAACAGGCACTTTATGCAGCGGCATTTGTTGATAACTGGCACTGGTGGGGGTTTGTTCTTGTTTTAATGTTGTCTGCGTTACATCAGGTGGATACTTCGTTATATGAAGTAGCTAAAACAGAGGGTGCAAATGCATGGCAAACTTTGATACACGTTACAATCCCGCAGATTAAGCCTACAATAATATCGTATTTTGTGTTTGTTATTATTGCAGCATTTACTACCTTTGATTATGTGTGGATTATGACGCAGGGGGGACCAGCCGGTTCAACAGAGGTGTTTGCTACTAGAATATATAAAACCACTTTTATTAATTATGATGCGGGTTATGGTGCAGCGATGAGTTTATCGGTTTGTATATTGGCACTGAGTGTATATTTCGTTTTAAAATTCATTCAAAAAAGGGGGCGTGAATAGAAATGACAATGCAGAAACGCAAAAAAATGACTCTTTATATGAAGGTTTTTTTCGCAGCGTTAATATCCTTGATTCAGATTATGCCGATTGTTGTGGTGGTTGTGAATTCGTTTAGAGGAAACGACGAAATATCAAAGCTTATGCTGGGGTTTCCAACAAAATTTCATTTTGAAAACTATGCTGTTGCTTGGACTAGAGGGGGATATGCATATGCTTATGCAAGCAGTCTGATTATAGGTCTTGGAACTGCGTTCAGTGTGGTGTTGCTTGTTGGCCTGGCCGTTTATGGATTGTATAAGACAGATTGTTTTTTTAAGGAATTTTTTAAGTCATATTTTGTTGCGGGACTTGCGATTCCAACGTTTGCTGTAATTGTACCACTGTTTTTTTTCTTTTATAAAATTAATCTGATTAACACCCATATTGGAATGATTTTAATATATATAGGGATCAATATTCCATTTAACTTCACCTTTATGTCTGCATTTTTTGAGGGAATGTCAAAAGAACTGGATGAAGCGGCCCGCATTGACGGAGCATCAGAAATGCAAAATTTGTGGCATATTGTTGTTCCTCTTGCGAAACCTATCATGACAAGTGTTATGTTAATCGTATTTGTGAATACGTGGAACGAGTTTCTTTTTTCCAATACCTTTTTACAAAAAGAAGAAATGCGAACGGTATCTTTGCGCTTCTTTAACTTTGTAGGAAAAAACGGGGCAGATTATGGTTATATTTACGCAGCAGCTATTATTTCAATACTTCCAATCATTATAATATACTTTTTGATGCAGGATTCATTTGTAGAAGGAATGACAACAGGAAGCGTGAAAGGATAAAAGATTGTGGTAGAATTTCCAAAGTATGTAAAAATCAATGATTTGGATTTGGTAATGGCTATTCGTGAGGGAATGAATCCAATGCTGGAGTGGTATGATAAAAAACATAACAATCTTCCCTATTTTTGGAATTATATTTCTGGTCCCAAATATGGAAATAGTCATCATAAAAGTTATAGCTGTGTTCATTCCATGGGGCGATGGCTTGATGCTTTAGTTAATGCAGAAGCGATTACAGGAGAAGTCGTACCACAGGAAATATATGATCAATTGGCATTTTGGGCATATGAAATCTTTAATAATGATACTGGAATGATGGCTAATTTAAATGTAAATACATTTGAGTGGGAAAAGGTATGTGATCTGCATAATCTTAGGGAGGCAATGTATGCCTTTGTAGCATTGTTAAAGAAAAATCCAAATGATCAGAAGGCTAAAAAAGGCGCAGAACATTTGATCGATATGGTCGATCGATATACAGATTTTGAAACGGGAAATTGGAAGACAGACCTGTATGAACGTGAATGCGGAGGAAAAGTTGAATGTGGGGCTAGCAGTGAACGGGAAGTATATAGGTTTTCTTCTACGCTTGGAAGGTATATTGGGGGATTAGTCAGACTGTATATGGTATATCCGTATGATAAGGCGTTGGACCAGGCTATCAGGCTTACGGATACAGCATTAAAAAATGTTTTGCTTGATGATGGAGAATTTGACAGAGAAAGATTTGCAGAGCATCTTCATTCAACAAGTTCTATGATTTCAGGAATTGCTATGTTAGGCAGTTTGATTCAGAATCAAGAAATTTTATGCCGGGTAAAAAAATTTATGGAAAATGGATACTACCAGGTTGCTACCGATTTTGGATGGTGTTTAGAAAATGACAAAAGGGTAGATAATTGGGTGGGGGAAATTAATAACACAGGTGATTACCTGGAAGCATGTTTGTGCTTGGGCAAAGCAGGTTATGAAGAGTATTACGATAGAGCTGATAAGATGATAAGATGCCATCTTCTGCCATCGCAACTTTTGGATGTCAGTTTTATTTCAGATGAAGAATCTGAAGATGATTCCATTTCCAAAATGGCAACTAGGATGAAAGGAGCGTTTGGCTTCCCATGTCCATACGGTCATGAATATGAGCCTGGAAGCGAGATATCCTTCAATTGGGATATCGTTGGTGGAGGGGTTAGCAGCCTCTGTTGGGCATATAATCATATTGTGACAAATGTGAATGGAATTATCAGCGTTAATTTGCAGTTTGATTATGAAGATGAGAAAATTTGCTATAGAACGCCATATTCATGTGGAGAAATGAAAATTTTACTCAAAGAAGATCGAGTAGTCAGATGCCTGATGCCAAAAGATGTAGATTGGAATGCATTAATAAAGGAACTAAACCGACAGTCAATATTATTTTATATAGAAGGACAATGGTTATATCTATATGGAATTTATCAAAAGGGTATGTTGAGATTGCCGGTTAAGTATTTGAAGCAACGTAAAAAATACTCATTTAGAAATAATGAGTTATTGGTAGACTATGTAGGAAATAGGATAGTTGGAATGAGTTCTGAAGGAAAAAGATTATGCTTTTTTAAGGAGGTAAATAAATGATTGAGAATACATTGTGGATGACATACTTTGAATATCTTCCTATCGAATTGAAGCAGGCAGAGGAAGAAGGAAAAAATGTTGAATTATATAGAAAAGAGATAGAAGAAATTATTCAGACATCAGGTGATATGTCATTTGAAGAAAAAGAAAGAAAAGCCTGGGAAATACTGGATAGAATTGAAAAAGAACCAATTAAAAGAGAGTTCCCATATCAGGAACCAAATGAAATAGAAAAAATAGAGGAATTGAGAAATACGGAACTTAGAAGGAACTTTACTGTAGATCAAGCGACAATAGAAGACAGAGTTTGGGGTGCATGGCTTGGACGTTGTATTGGATGTTTGCTGGGCCAACCTATTGAAGGTTGGAAAAGAAAAAGAATTGAAGGGTTCCTTAAAGATACCGATAATTATCCAGTTGAGAGGTTTTTGTCATCTGATGTTTCAGAAGAAATAATTCATAAATATAATGTAAGTAATAATGGAGAAAATGCATTTTGTGATACTGTCACTCACTGGATTAATAACATTGTAGATATGCCAGAGGATGATGATACAAATTATACAGTCATAGGCTTGAAAACTCTTGAAATTTATGGAAAAGATTTTACGAGTGATCAAATTGCATGGATGTGGCTTACAAGTCTTGCAATGGGTCATGTTTCTACTGCTGAAAGAGTAGCGTATAGAAATATTGGCAATCTGGTGCCTACCTCTAAAAGTGGCTGGTGGAAGAATCCATATAGGGAATGGATAGGTGCACAGATCAGGGCAGATATCTTTGGTTATGTGTGCCCAGGGGATCCGAAGAAGGCAGCTGATATGGCATGGAGAGATGCAAGAATCTCTCATGCAAAAAATGGAATATATGGAGAAATGTTTGTAGCAGCTTTGCTTGCGGCAGCATATGCTGAAAGCAACGTTGTCAAATTAATTGAAACGGCTTTAGGCGAAATCCCTGCAACATCGAGACTTTATGAAGTAGTATCGGGAATAGTATCAGATTATTGTAATGGAGTATCAAAAGAGAAAGCTATTAATAAACTACATAGTAAATACAATGAAGATGATAGCCATGATTGGTGTCTCACTATTACCAATGCAGCTGTAGTTGCTATTTCGATTCTATACGGGGAAACTGATTTTACCAATGCGCTTGGTATAGCAATGGAATGTGGCTATGATACTGATTGTAATGGGGCTACGGTTGGTTCGATTATGGGAATAATGATTGGAGCAAAGAACATTCCAGAATCTTGGAAGAATAATGTGACTGGTATACTTAGAACAGGAGTTTCAGGATTTTATCAGGTGAGCATTGAAGAACTTACGAGACGAACATGTGCAATCATAGATAAAAAGTAAAAGAACTGATAGAGGGTTTAATACTGAGGTGTAGAATATGAAGTATGGTATTTATTACGCTTATTGGGAAAAGGAATGGAATGGAGATTACAAATATTATATAGATAAAATTTCAAAATTAGGTTTTGATATTCTGGAAATTTCTTGCGGCGCTTTTTCTGACTATTATACGAAAGATCAGGAGTTAATTGATATTGGAAAATATGCGAAAGAAAAAGGCGTAACATTGACAGCAGGGTATGGACCTCATTTTAATGAAAGCCTGTCATCTTCAGAACCCAATACGCAGAAACAAGCAATTAGTTTTTGGAAAGAGACGCTCCGGAAATTGAAGTTAATGGATATTCATATGGTTGGAGGCGCACTCTATGGTTATTGGCCTGTAGATTATTCCAAACCTTTTGATAAGAAAAGGGATTTAGAGAATTCCATTAAAAACATGAAAATTATTAGTCAGTATGCTGAAGAATATGACATAATGATGGGGATGGAAGTTCTTAACCGTTTTGAAGGCTATATGTTGAATACATGCGATGAAGCGTTGGCATACGTTGAAGAGGTTGGCTCTTCTAATGTTGGTGTTATGTTAGATACTTTTCATATGAATATAGAGGAAGATAATATAGCAGCAGCCATTCGTAAAGCAGGAGATAGGCTTTGTCACTTCCACATAGGAGAAGGAAATCGTAAAGTACCAGGAAAAGGTATGCTTCCTTGGAATGAGATAGGACAGGCATTGCGAGATATAAACTACCAACATGCAGCAGTTATGGAGCCATTTGTAATGCAGGGAGGAACAGTAGGGCATGACATTAAAATATGGAGAGATATCATTGGAAACTGTTCTGAAGTTACATTAGATATGGACGCTCAAAGTGCGTTGCACTTTGTAAAACATGTATTTGAAGTCTAATCGCGAAAAGTTTGATTGATTGCGAATGTCCGCTTTATAAAAATCTGATCATAGCATAGGGCAAAAGAAAAAAAGTACAGAACAAATGTTTGAGTTTGCTCTGTACTTTTTTTTGCCTGAATGGTATACTAGTACATACTTAAATGAAACTTAAATGAAAAACTAAATTCCGGTTTTGGGCCAAATGCAAGAGTAAATTCCATATAGGTCGAAGTTACTTTTGCACACATATTTGCCATATTGTCTTTGATAATCATTACTCCGTATAATGTACTTGCAGCTGATTGCCTGCCTGTGCAGATTGGAGATAATTATGAAAAATAAAGGCAATCAGAAACATTTAACATTTGAACAGCGTGTTGATATCGAGAAAGGTCTTACTGAGAATAAAAGCTTCACTGAAATTGGACGGATTATTGGTAAAAATCCATCTACCATATCAAAGGAAGTACGTCTCCACGCACATACAAAAGAACGTCCGGATTCAGGTTACACTCACCCGCCATGTATTCATCGCAAGAACTGTAAGGTGACATGCTTGTGTGATAAGATGTGTGGCATTCATTGTAAGCTTTGCAGAAAACCATCCTTTCGCTGCACTGATATATGTCCCGCATATGAGACAGCTGAATGTGAGAAACTGAATAAACCTCCCTACGTATGTAATGGCTGTGGTAAAAAGACCCATTGTCTTATGCCCAGAAAGTTTTATTCATCCAAATATGCCCATGATGAGTACCGTAGCGTGCTAGTCGATTGCAGAGTCGGCATTAACCAGACTCCGGAAAGCATTCAATCCATGAATGATTTATTGGTTCCATTGATCAAGGAGAAGCATCAGTCCATCGGTCATACTTATGCTACTCATGCAGAAGAATTGGGTTGCTCCAGAAGAACACTTTACTCCTACATCAATGATTGTGTATTCGATGTCCGCAATGGTGACTTAAGACGTTCTGTACGTTATAAGAAACGCAAGAAACCTACACAGACCAGTGCAAAAGATCGTTCTTATCGTCAAGGTCATAACTACGAAAATTTCCAGAATTATATGAAAGATCATCCAGATATAAATGTTGTGGAAATGGACTGCGTGGAAGGAATGAAAGGCGAAAGCTGCGCCCTCTTGACCTTTACATTCCGCAACTGCAATCTTATGCTTATGTTCCTGTTGGAATATCAAGACCAGGAATGCGTGTTAGAGGTCTTTGTATGGCTTGAAACAGTGTTAGGACAGGATGCATTCAAAAAGCTTTTTCCGGTGATCCTCACGGATGGAGGTTCAGAATTCTCAGCTCGTGAAGAGATGGAGGAATTCTGTGACGGAAGTAAAAGCACGACGGTCTTTTACTGTGATCCATACAGCTTTTGGCAAAAAGGTGCCTGCGAAAAGAACCACGAGTATATCCGCTACATCCGTCCGAAAGGGAGTTCATTCGCTGATTTAAATGACGAGAAAGTCAGACTTATGATGAATCACATAAACAACGAAAAAAGAGACAGTCTTAATGGACATAGCCCATATGAACTCTCTCTTTTACTCTTGGACAACAAACTGCACAAAGCATTAGGATTAAAGGCAATCGCACCTGATGATGTTATGCTTAGTCCAAAACTTATAAAATAAAATAGTAAAGCACAGGCAGATTTCACTGCACCAGAATTTAGTCTTGCACATAAGGCATGTGGAATTTAGTCTCGCACACTATTTTCAGATGCCCGGTTAGTATGCATAAAAACATAAATCATGAGTGCTTACAGGTTTATTATAAGACAAAAAAATAGAATTGTTAAGGTGCATTACAGAATTTAATCCCGCATAGTTACTGAGATAATCCACAGCTGGAATTTAGTTTTTCATTTAAGTATCACTACTACAATATATTTATGAAGTAACGAGAATGCGACACACAGTTATTCAAATTTAATCGTACCGCCCATTTTCTCTATTAGTTTTTTTGTAATTGGCATACCAAGTCCTGTTCCTCCATAAACAGATCTTGCACCGCCTGTTTCCTGAGTAAATGGTTCAAAAATGTGATTCTGAAATTCTTTACTCATTCCAACTCCGGTATCCTTGCATTGAAACTCAAACAGTATATGCCTGTCATCCACCTGTGTTTCATAATAGCTGAGCAGTATTTCTCCTTTTTCTTTATTATACTTGACAGCATTACTTATGATATTCATAAGGATTCTTTTTAAATGAACCGGACTCCCATTCAAATATCTGTATTTCAGATTGTATTCTTTTTCAGATAAGCTGATTCCACGTTCATATACCTGTTTTTCTATCACTTCTCTTATTTCATGCAATAGCCTGTTAATATCAAAATCCTTATTTTCCAGCACGATTTCCTCTACTCTAATTTGCTCATATCAAGCATTTCATTAATAAGCTCCAAGAGGTATCCTGAAGCATCCCATATTTTCCTGCGGCACTCATCTTGCTTTTTTTAATCATCTTTATAATAATCAGCCACTTCGATCATGCCACGGATTCCGTTAATAGGAGTTCGGATATCATGACTCATTCGCTGCAGAAATTCTGTTTTTGCATTATTTGCCATATCAGCTCTTTGAGCTTCTTGCAAAAGTTTCTGCTTATAGGCTTCTTCCTGCATCATCTGAATCTTCAACAATTGTGCTTTTGATCTCCTGCGGAAGGCAAATACGGAAGCAGCCACAAATATATACAACAGCAACACGACCAACAGGTTTTTGAAAACAGAAGCAAACGCCATCTGCTCATCTATAAACATAGTAATCGCGTCCCTTAGTCATTCTGCCAATATATCTGCATTTTCTGTCTGAAACACGGACCAGTTTGTTAGCTGGTTTCTGTTTTACCTGTTGGATAATATTAATACCTCCAGAGCTCTGTCCGATCAGATCTTCGTCATTTGAAGCAACCACATTTTTTCCATCTGTTACAACGATCATTCCGCTGGAATATGTATCATAGCCACTAAGGAGGCTCTGGATCGTAAGATTATAGTTTCTGGCATACTCAGCCGATGTATGATAAAAAGTGATAATTATGCCTTTTTCGTCAGAGCGTCCATATGCAGCCAGATCCACCTGTGACCCATCCTCAAGAACGATACTTGCAGCATATGTTTTCAGCTTATCCTTCGTAACTTCATCCTTTGTATACGTCAGATTACGATTAACCTGCTGAGCATTTTCAATTGCACGCATTAAACCTTTTGTTTGGGATGCTTCATTATATCTGTTATAAATATAACATTGTTCTTTCACATATTTCAGAGTCTCGTCCATTTGCCCGGCAACTGCTCTTATGTCGGTTTTTACAGAATAAACTATAGTTATCAGAAACAGAATCAGTCCTGTAGTAATAATGATGATTTGAGTCTGCCGTCTGGACAGTTTAGTTATTTTCAATTTTGTCCACCTCCAGATATCCACTGGTTTCGGGAAGATATTTTTTTAGGATTTTCTCTTCACTTCCATCTTTTCTCATTTCTTCAAAGACTTTTGTGAGTTTTTCCGGAAGTTCACTATCCGTGTTTTCAGGAAAAGCTACTCCAATTCCTGTAGTCAGGATAGCTTCGTCCAGGATTCTTATCTTTGCCCGTAATCTTTTATATACTGTTGTACGGAGGTTTCATGAGCTGCTATGGCATCAACATAACCTTTTCCAAGAGAGGTAAAAAGCAGTTTTCGGTTTTCTAAGCTATACACATCTTTTACCAATGGAATAGCAGGATTCGTCCTGTCAAGAAAGATATCCTCAGGCTTTGTGGAAGCCTGTACTGCGATTACTTTTCCCGACAGATCACTAAGCTTCTTTATATTGCTGTTTTTATTGACTGCAACGACCTGCCGGCTCACCATATATGGACCAGCCCACTTATAATCATTCTCCCGGCCATCCATGGAAAAGCACCCCCATAAACAGTCTATCTCCTTATTTTCCAGATCTTTATCTTTATCATCCCATACAATCTTTGTAAATACCGGCTTATAACCAAGGCGTCCCAGAGCTTCATTTGCAATGTCAACATCAATCCCTGCCGGCTCTCCATTTTCATCGGAATAATTAAAAGGTGGAAAATCGTCATTTCCAATGATTATCTCTGGCATATTTTCCTGTGAAGATGTACTTTTCTGTGTTGTAATTGAACATCCTGATATCAGTAATACCCCAAAAGCAAACAAAAACGGTATTACTGCCATGTATTTAGATTTCATGCTATGGTACCTCAACAATTTTCTCTGATTTTTTTGGATTTTACGTCATTATAATAACTCTGTTTATACTGAATTTACATAAAAGATATAATACAAAACATGCACAAAATTTTATATTTTTTACAAAGAACAGGTGATTTTTCAAGTGAATCATGTTATGTAAATTTCTCTCAGAGTGGTGCTCCATCACTTTCACTCTGAAACTCCATCTTCATTTTTACTTTTGCCAGTTTTATTTCCGGTATTCCTTCAGAAATGGACATAAAAAGCGCCATAGGTTTTTTCCAATGCCTATGGCGTGTAAATAATTTTCTACTCTGCGGATACCTTGTTTATGATTGTCTGCCTGAACAGGCATCTATGCCAACAGATTTCTCTATACTTTTGAAATTTTATGATACTCTTTTTTCTCTGGAAAATACAAAACTATACAATAAGTTAAATCGTCTGCGTTAACTTCCATTCGCCCATCCATCTGCTCCATCATAATAGAAATATTCTGCAACCCAATCCCTGTTTTTTGATGCTCAGAATCAAACCTGGTAATACTATTTTGAATACTGATTCCTACTTCTTCATTCCCATAACAAAGCTGTATACATACCTCATTTTCATGTTTTCCATATTTTTCAATATTAGAAATAATATTATTCATAATTCTGCCGATAAAATCTGTATTTATACATACAGATATCTGTCTCCACTCCAACCGATCTGTATTTACTTTAAAGCCTTCATATTCCAGTAAAGCACACAGTTCAGAAAGATAATCTCCAAAAGCACACATAATATCTTCTGCAGGTTCCAGTTCTATATGGTGTCGTGAATTTACAAAAAAATATTCAAACATCTGCTCCGACAAATCTCTGATCTGAAGTACACGATCAAAGGCTTTATTTATATATTCCTGAGTAACCGCACCTTCTTTTTGCTGCTTTTTTAGAATCTCAAGATATGCCATCAAACCAGTCAGAGGAGTACGCAGATCATGTGACATTCCTAACACCAGCTTCTCCTGTGCGCTCTTCAGGTCATACTCTATCTGCTCTTTTTTCACCAATGTTTGTCTCATATGTTCCAGTCCACTGGCTAACTGTGCAATTTCATCTGTTCCCTGAACAGTTACATTCCCCTGCAAATTTCCTCTGCTGATTATATTTACCTCTTTCATAAGGCATTGTATATATTTTACATTCTCATACATTCCAGATACAACAATTCCAATACACGCCGCGACTCCAAGTACAACAGAAAAGACCATCAATATGTTAAAATATTTATCCGCTGTTCCTTCATATATATATACATCTGCCGTTCCATCCTTAAATGAAATTCTGTGGTACATTCTCCATGTCAGATTTGGTATTTCTCTGCTGCCATACATAATTTTTCCGTTGTAGGAAATATCAAACAACAGCCATTTTCCCCTTGAAATCGTGAAGTCATCAATATTTCATTCTGTACCCCATTTTTTTAACATTTTATAATCAGATGCACTCAACTTATTTTGTGTGACATATTCCTGAAGTTCTTCTGCACGTTCTGTCTCTTCAGCATAAACATATCCTGTACGAAAGAAAAAGCGTTGCAGTAACCCCTTTCCCCCGAAATATGTCACGCTTAACACTAATAAACCTGCTAATAACCCCTGCATAAGATAGCAAATTATCTTGCCTGTCAAACTATTTCCGCAAATTTTATCCAAGGCGATATCCCTTTCCCCATACAGTTTGAATCATCTTTGGCTTTTGTGGATCATCTTCGATTTTCATTCGTAATCTTCGGATATGCACCATAACAGTATTTCCAGATGAATATAAGAACGGCTCCTCCCACAAACTCTCATAAAGATTTTTTACCGAGAATACCTTTTTCGGGTTTTCCATCATAAGCAATAAGATTCTGTATTCCATTTCTCTGAGACTGATTTCCTTTTCATTGCGGAATACCTCATTACATTGAGTATTCACTTTTACTTTTCCATATTCAATCCAATGTTCTTTTGTCTTCTCACCTTGTAATGTCTGACTATATACATGATATCTTCGTAGTAACGCTTTAACCCGGGCAAGAAGTTCCGCATACGAAAATGGTTTCACGAGATAGTCATCACCTCCTGCCATAAGTCCGAGTAATTTATCAGATTCCTGACTTTTGGCTGTCAGAAACAACACTGGAACATGTGAGATTTTTCGAATTTCTTCACAAGTTTTTATCCCGGATATTCCCGGCATCATAATATCAAGAATAACAAGGTCAATATCATCTGATACTTTTTTCAAACACTTATATCCATCCTCTGCTTCCTGAACAATATATCCCTCACCTTCAAGAAGTATCCTCACTCCTTCTCTAATTGCTGCATCATCTTCTACAACCAAAATATGATTATCCATTTTCATCCTTTCGTCTTCTAAACTGCATATACCCATATTTGCTGACATTGAGAAATCAGGGTCGTATATTCCCATTTTTTTGAACTGTTTGTATAGCTGAATGGATCGTTTACAGAAAATTTCTTTCTGAAATAATCATAAATAACAATAAAATGCCCTGAATTTGTAAAATCTCCGGGACCCATAGCACAGATTATCAGATTTCCATCTTTAAGTCTGTCGGCCATTTCCTGTTCTCCCAGCATATCAAATTGCGAAGCAATTACACCGTAATCCAAAGCAGCTTCTCTCATGAATTTCCAGGATGTTCCAATACCCTCTACATAATATCCCTCGTTCATGGATTTTTGCGCAAGCACGAGTGGTGTTGCCTCTGTATTTCTGGTTAAACTGTATATTACCATTGCCATGCACGTCGGACCACATCCGGAAATTCCTATATCACTTGTTCCATAAGGTTCATATCCCCATCTTTTATCCCATTGAATAAATAAAGGAACTTTTTTCTTCCGTTCCTCAAATGTAAGTCCTTCAGAAGACTTCTTATGTACATCATTGTATCCTTCGACAAATTCCAGCATTTCCGGATTTCTTTTTAAATCCTCTAAAAGAATATCCGGGTAATTTTCTGTATGTAAAAATATCTTCTTCCACTCTGCACTTTCCATTATCTGTTTTTTGTAAGCGTCTGTCAATATAATACCCTCTTCAGTTTTTTTCGCTCTTACTGTCACAACTATCCATGCTGCCAGAATTAAAATCAGAAGAATAATTTTACTACAACTTTTTCCCATATGTTTTTTTCTTTTTTTCATCATAAATCACCATTAATATGATCCCGGTAAATCCTGCCATTGTTGGAATTGAAGCTGTAAACCCTACCGAACCATTAATTCCTGTAAGCAACATATTTTTACTGTTTACAGTATACATCCATATTGCAGGAAAGTTCTGTGCCACATCAATATGAAAAATCTGGCTTTCTCCTGATAGAATATTATACAGACAATGAATCATAACCGAAGACCATATAGAACCTGTCTGCTCTGTAACAAGTGCCAATGCAATTCCTGCAATTTCAACAGAAATAATCATCATAATTACTTTTTTTATATCAGAAGTATCAATCCCATCAAAATGATAAACAGCGAATAAAAAACTTGAAACAAACACTGCACATATCTTTCCAAAAGTATTCTGAAGCAATCTTAAAATCATACCACGAAAGACAATTTCTTCTGTTACTGCCGCTTTAATACCTGATGATAAAATAGAAATTGTAACTACATCTATGATTTCTTTATATGTAAGGTTTCCTTTTTCAAATGTTCCCTTTGTAAAAAATATATAAAAAAGGCATATTAATACCGGCATTAATACCGCTGTTATACACCACTTTTTTTTCGGAAGCGGCATTCCTAAAAACAAATCCTGCATTTGAATTCTTATAATATACTTCGTATATAAATATATCATGGTCAGCAGGCTCAAAATCGCAAATGTCACATATAGAATTCTCACATATGGATTCTTCTCACATATCCCATATGCAAATGCTATACTAAATTCATCCGTAAGCTGAATAAGAATGAATGCTATTGCAATATGGAACGTACATTTTATTTTCATAAATGCTCCTTTACTTTTCTCCTCATGTATTATTTTCTAAGAGTTATCTCTTAGAATGTACTTATACAATAACATTTAATTCTTACCTGTTCATTTAACTGTACCTTAACTATTCTTAACTATCTTCAAGCAGATGCAAGGCCTATGACGAAAGCTTTGCCTTAGAAGCTATAGCATCATCCATGGTCATGTTCCCCATAAAATTTGTTTTTCATGTCTACCATCCGAATGCGTCCCGGATCAAAGCCCCGGTTTCTCCGTCTATATAAAACAATTCCTGTTCTTCTGGTGAATCCTTCCATTGGTAGGGACAGCAAAAACTCCATACAGGTCTGTAAACAATTCCATCTGCAGTTTCATCAATATAATATTTCAGGCGGATTTTCGTAACTGGAATCGTGATTGGTTCTGTTTTCTCCGTCGTGTCCTCTTCCGTAAAAAATCCGATTTTTCCTTCTTTTACATATTGTTCCACCGATTTCATAATTTCTTCCATGGGAAGCATAGTAACTGTTTCTTTCTCTTTCACCTGAAGCGGGATTGGTATTTTGAAATAGCAGTCTTCAGGCTTGAGACCAAATCCTGTGCTTCCCTGATAATGATACTGAGAAAGTCCACCTGCCGGTATTCCATTCAACAGAACTTCTATGTCGTAATAATCATATCCTTCCGTCATGTCGCTAATTGGTTTTCTTACAGAAGTTCCAGATAAATCAGCTTTGGAAAACAGTTGATTTATAATATTTAATTTCTCATCTTCCGTATTCTCGCCTAAAAATCCCAGATCTTTTTCACTTAATCCATCACACTCTATCATCCCATCCGAAATAAATAACTGCAGTCCTTTTTCTTTATTTTCCCAGACCGTTTCATCTGTTACAGATTTTTCCCATCCATCTTTCCCGCCAAACCAGGAGCAGATGTCTTTCTCTGATATATTGCATTTTTTCAGAACTCCCTTTGAAACGTCATCAGTATTTCCGGTAATATCAGCTTCTATTGTAAGGGTTCCTGATTTCCCTGGCAGAGAAGCTGTTACATGGTTTTCCTTTACCTGCAACATTGTTTTCTCCGGATCATATTTTTCATTTACACTCGTAGTATTTGACGAACTTTCCAAATCTGTTGTGTTCTGCGTACTCTCACCCGAAGATGGTTCTACTCCGGTGTCAGCAGCCTGCAATTTCCCTTCTTTTCTATATTTTTCAATGATATCCTTTACTTCATCCTTTAATGGAAGGGTTAACGTAAGAGTCTGAGGCGTATATCCTCTGTAAACGTCCTCCGCAGGAAGTGCATAAGAAACCTTTCCTTCTGAATCTGTAAAAGAACCAATTTTAAAAATCTTTTCGTAAGCTTCAGTGTCTTTCCAGGTATAATAAATCTTACCGTCATAAACAGGATATGCCTGAATAGTCATGGAAAGTTCTACTTCAGAATCTTCTTTTAATATTTTCTCAATCAAAGCGTCATCATACAAAGTAATATGCCCATAATAAAGATCTTCTCCTTCTATTTTATTTAAAGAAGCCAGTGCATCTTTTCCATTCACCGTTGCATGATCACGGCAAGTGATCATATAATTCTTTGCCTCATTGGAAGGTTCTCCGAGAAAACTTAAACCGCCGCCATCAAAATACGCTTCTTTAACAGTCAGCATGGACTGATTCCAATCGACCGTCTCGGGAGTTATTGGATAAGAAGTAATATTTTCCACATTTTCTGCAGTTGACTCAGGTTCTGTGACAACCATTTGAGCTGCCTCCTGTTCAGCGACCCCCTGTTGTTCAAGTTCTTTATACAGTCGTCCGATATTTGTTGCAAGTACGCCAGTACTAACTCCTAATATAGCAGCTACCGGAAGAAGAATCCGAATTATTTTTTTCTTATTTCCTGAATTTTTCGTTCTTTCTCCATTTGTTTTTTTACTTAAAGCCCCCGTTGTTTTCTCGTCTGGGGAATTTAAAATTCCGCTCAGAACATCTTCCATGGCTTTATCAATATTTTCCGGTATTGCAGTTTCTTCTTTTAAAATCCTTCTGATTTCTTTCATATAGTCTCACCTCCTGATCACCTTTTTTAATTTTGCTCTTGCCCGGGAAAGTTTGGTTGATACGGTATTGCTGTTCATTTCAAGAAGGGCACTGATTTCCTTAACTGAAAACTCATCAAAATAATAGAGTTCCACGATTTTCCTACTTTCTTCATCCAGGCATAAAAGCAATTGTTTCCATTCACAGAGATTCAGTTCTTCACAATGTACACCTTCTGCAAAATCATCCAGTTCTGCTGCATGGTTCTTTTGGCGGAGAATGTCCTTGCACTCATTTATAAGGATCCGCATCAGCCAGGTTTTAAAATACTTCGATTCTCTCAGTCTCTGTATATTTTCATAGCAGGATAGGATTGTATTTTGCAGGGCATCTGCAATGTCCTGCTCATCCCGAAGATAAATCCAGGCAGTCTTATACAGGCTCTGCTTATTCATCCGGATTAATCTGACAAATGCTTCTTTATCTCCATTTTTAGCCTCTGTTATTAAAGCATCCATAAAGTACCTCCTTTTCTTCTTATAATTATTAGACTTGAAAAACAGCCATTTGCTTTCAAGAAAAAATTTTTATAAAAAACGCCATAGGTTTTCGATACCTATGGCGTGTAGATATAGGGAAAAGCTGTCTTTTTTATCGGCAGTGGAATGTTTTCTGTTATTGCATATTGTTGAATTGGTATAATTACTATTCCTCTTCTTCTACCTCAGTAATAACCCCTAATTCGAGCAATGCCAATCCAACAAGTGACAGAAGTGAAAATGTGTTCTCTCCCATGTATTTTTGTTGTTGATTATCATATACTTCCAATAATGTTGGTGCCAGATCATCCAAATCATATGGGTGAATGCCTAATGCTTCTAATCCATTATCCATTTCATTAATAGAATGAATGAGCCGCTTTTCCATTTCCTCTGCTTCGTTCGAGAATACCAGATTGATTGTTTTTAAATGCAGCTCTGTTTTGTCTTCACAGTCTGCAGTACATATTTCTCTTGCAAGAGCCGCTTTTGCATCCTTTCCCAGTTTAAATGACATTTCAATAGTATTGTCTTTCACGCATGACAATAGATAAGCTTCTATTGCAGGATAACTTAATAACAGCTGTCCTTGATCTCCGGATTCAGTACCATAAGGATCTGTATATTTTTTAACATATTTCTTGCGTAACTCATTTCGTTGATAGCTGAGCACATCTCTGTCATATAAATAGAAAATAGGACAATCTTCTGGTTTGATATGAAATTCTTCTCTTAATTTGCAGAATAACTCGTCCATTGCCTCCTCTGTTAATTGCGTTAATTGATTTTTGGGTAAATTTAGCGCAAATACACGAAAGTTCGGATTTTGTCCATACCCAATAAATTCCTCACTGCCTCGTCTTAGTTCCTGAACTTCATATCCCAAAATATCTGCGAATATTTTTTTCAATAGCCTGAGTTCTGTACCACCCGTTTCCGGTCTTCCTCCCTCAACAACAAAAATCACATTTCCAATATTCTTCGTCTTATCAATTCTATACTTCTTCATATATTGGTAAACCCTCGAACATACCACCCAGATACATTTTTTCCAAATTTTGTGCTTCCCTTGGCTTAAACTGTGAAAGTCGTTTCGCATTACTTCCTGCCGTATTAAGAAAAGTAATCAGGTTAATCTGATCCGGACGGAATACTGAATTTGAAACCAGATTTGTATGATGAGATGTAATGAATATCTGAGAGTTTTTTGCATTTTCCATAAAAAAACTAATAATTTTTTCCGCCAACTTATTGTGAAAGCTATTGCCAAATTCATCAACAATCAACATCCCGGCATTTTCTATCACTCTAATTAAATGAGGCAGTAAATCGGCAAATACCTGATTGCCCTGAGATTCGTTAATAAGTACATTTGGAAAAGGAAAACTCTTTCTTTTCAGGAAAACCATTTTATTATCAGCACCAAGGGTCAGTTTCAATCCTGCTCCCTCACTTTCAGAACCATATTCCATAGAAAAATCATACTTAAACGCAGTAAGATATTTATTTATTTTTTCAACACCAAACTCCTCTGCATACCTGGTTATCGTACTTCCTACCCTCGCATCCCAATTATACTCATCAACAATATATGAATTTTGTAAGAAATCCATAAGTTTTCTTAATGTAGGTTCCTGCGGAAAGCGGCCTGTATTAAATGATGCAGTTCGTAAGAATAATGTTTCACTGTCAACCTGATCGTCTATTGTTACACTTTGACCAATCCTTAATTCTCCTGTATTTCCCGTCCTTTTTAAAACGGTAATCTCATCTATTTTCAGATTTTCCGAAATGCTATTCGTCTGGATATTATGCTCAATCGCATATTCGACTTTTTTGCTTTCAAATATAAATTCATATTCAATTGTAATAATAGGATTGTCTGAAAAAAGGCAACGATACCTATTGAACGATACCCCTTCTCCTTTTATCATTTTTATAATAAATGAAAGACCTTTCAATGCATTCGATTTTCCAGAAGCATTTGGTCCGATAAATAGTGCACCTTTAAGAATTTCACTTTTGTATACGTTTGTTTTTCCAAGAATAGAATACTTAGATGCAGTTAAATCAATTTCTGTTCGTTCTTTAAATGAAAGAAAATTTGTAAGATACATTTTAGCCAGCATAATGTTTTCCTCCTTGCTTTATATTTTACACACTATTTTTTATGCGTCAACACTTAATGCACTTTTTTTACTTATTAAAAGTAATTTTTTTACACTTGTTTGAAAATTACCCCTTTGCTCCCCAAAACAAAAATTCCTGTTCAGTTTACACTGTTTAGCAATATGCATAGGAAGGGATTACTATGCATAAGGGTTTCTATATCAATCTCATAAAATAATGCAATCAAGACAGTTTCGCAGAGTGAGTACGAAAGATAAAGAAGAGCTACAGAGTTACCGACTTATACAACGCATATTATAGGGGGATGAACGAGGGACGCATAAACTTTGAAAAATATTTTTCAAAATAAATTCGACATCTTCCACATAGGCAATCATAATTGAAAAAAGGGAGAATACCTATCATGGATCAATTACCAAATTTTATATCCGAATATCTTAAAACATGTGAAACTGTACAAAAGTTAAATCCCAAAACCATTAAAGCATACCGTATAGATTTATCACAATTTCATACATTTATGCTACACACCTTAAACTCGTTCCTGTCACTGTTACACCAGAAATACAAACCAAAAACTATCAAAAGGAAGATTGCTACTTTAAAGTCCTTCCCAGAACAGTCCCTAATACTATTATAGAAATCTTTCTCAGAACTATGTATAGACAAAAAAACTGGTGCCTACAACATATAAATACAATTCAATCCTTCGTGATATAGCCGTAATAGGATTACTATTTGCAACCGGAGTACGTGTTTCAGAACTATGCTCACTTACTCCTGCCCAAATAGATTTCACTACTTACAAAATTATTATAAACGGGAAAGGTTCAAAAGAACGTATTTTACAAATTGGGAATGAAGATGTCAAAGAAATATTATCTGAATACTATACAGTCTTTAAAACAGATATCACTAAAACAGGATGGTTCTTCATCAACCGTCTTCACAAAAGATATTCTGAAGAATCTGTCCGAAATATGATGGTAAAATATCTGAAACTTGCCAACATAGATATGCACACAACTCCACATATGTTCCGGCACCCGTATGTCACGCCCACGACAAAAAATATAATTCTGAAAAGCAGAAATCCCAAGCTACCAACATGGATTTGGTAGCTTGAAATCTCTACTTTTTACTCACTATCTATACAAGTAGAACATAATAGGCAGAAACCTTATTCTTCAAACAACAGGCATATATTTTAATGCGAAAAATCAAAAAACAAGTGATGTATGGTTATTTCTTGATTATCGAGATTCCGCATATGCTGTGAAGAGTACTGCGGTTCCATATAGCGTAACTCCCGGGACAAATTGCTTACTGGCATAACTTTTGCAATTTCAGAAACAAGTTCGCTTACAATTTCTGGAATCTTGCCACTTAACACATACCCAATAATTGAAGATTCTGATGACTGTGAACCATACCGTCCTGAGGTATAATTTTTAACTCCTGTTTCAACATATCTTTTGATTTTATCTTTCTTATGATTATATAGATTCTTGCATTCTGCGCCAAAATAACTGTTTGAAGTATCCCAATCACGAAAACAAAAATCAATGGTGGGCTTATATCCACGCTTCTTCTTTAATGTGGAATCTTGGTATTGATGTACTGGACCAATGCTGTTTATTCGCAGAATAGTAGCTCTATTTTCACTAGTCCATCGTAGCGATATTTTCCCATACCATTCCTGCGTAATATCATCTTCTTCAGTGTTTTCAGTGATAGTAATGCTTGTATCCGCAATCATGTCATGATAACCCTGCCACAGAGTCAATAATATTTCGTTGATACCAGCGGGACCAAGTCGCTTTGCCAAATCGTCCGGCACGGCTGAGGATGCTGTTATATTTCTTATACTGCTCATAAAATCACCTCCATGCTTTGGAAATATCTTCAAATATTTCATCTGCATCTCTGCAGGCAGCAGAATATGTCCAATATTTGCGTTGCGCTGGTTTAACAATGAAAATCTTTTCACTCTGATAAATACGGAGGTTTCTTCTCACGAAAACCGTTTGTTGATTATCGACCAATGAACGGTCCAAGTTTAGGAGTATTTCATTAAGCTGCTCATTGTCAATTATAACATTTAAATCCTTTGTAGTGGAATGCTCAACATTTAACACAAGCACAGATAGAGGGGCATCGCCAAAATATAGGTCGCCAGAAAAGCCCATGCCAGTTCCAAATGTCCTAGTCAGTATCACTTTTAGAGAAGTGTAATATAGTTTGTAGTTATCAATGCTTGGTCTGGAAAAAGATACTGAACGATTTTTATTTTTAAAATAGTCGTAAACATAGTCAATAACATCATCTATTTGATAGCACTCATATTCCTTCAATCGATACATATTTCGTGCAAACTGTTCCAACAGGTAATTCTCTTTTGGTGAGTTCACTAATTTATCAAAGATGTTACAAGCTTCTGTGAGTTCGGCATTGTTGGGTTTTGGGATTGGCGTCTGCCAGATGTCCCCAGCCTCTAACTCATCCCGTTCCACTAGCCACTTTCTATTTGTAAGTATATGATAATACGAAAATACTCTTGATCCTATTATCACGCTCAAGTACTTAAGCTGTTCAATTTCACCGTGAATTCCCAAAAGACTATGGTTAAACACAGCATCATAATCCAACACTTCTGAAAGAAATGTTCCATTTTTATGGCTCTGTTTAATTATCAAGTGTGGAGCAACAAAAATCTCTCTAGCGTTTTTAACAATACACTCAAAGTCATGGAAATCAACTATCGGGAGTTCATCAGATGAAACATAATATGGTTTAAAGGATTTTGCTTCTACCAATGGAAGACCTGTGAAATCATAACATTGATGTTTCCGATTTCCTCTTTTGAACCCTTCAGCAGTTGTCATGTGATTTTCTTCAATAAATGATGCCATAGGTGCAAAAGTACTTTGTATTTTTCCTATTAATTCAAGATCTCTAGGTGCTCCCCACATTGCAATTTTCCAGATTCTATCGTCATCAATAATGTCATGCGGAATTCTACATATATCGGTAGGATCAATAGAAAACTTCCTGGTATCTTCAATTGTATAAATTGGCTTTGGTGTACAATAAATTATTGGTTGCTTGAGTTCTTCCCTTTTAGGAGTATAGATAATGGCAGCAGCGGGTCCACTAGCGTGATCAAATAAAAATTTTCTATATACTGATAGATTTACAATTGCTAGAACATTGTTATCTGAAAAAAGATTTGCTCTATACATCCTACTTTTATCTGACCTGTTAAAAAGCAATCCTTTACTAGGCATAAGGAGACAAATAATTCCGTTTTGTTTGCACAACTCTGAACACTTGATAGAAAATGCCTGTGCAATTTGCTTATCACCTATAACACGATTTACTTTCTTCAAGTACTCTTTCGTTTTTTCGGTAATGTTACTCTGCCAAGGTGGATTACCAACAATGACATCATATCTTTCTTTATTAAAAGACTTATCCTCATCGAAAAAATCACTTGAAATCAAATTCTTACCTAATAGAGGAGGAAATGAAAGCTTATCCCAGATGCTTCGTGGATCTAGGAAGTCACACATTGCTAAACTAAGACTAAACGAGGCGACTCGAATTGCCTCTTCATTAATATCTACACCAAAAATACTGTTTTTCAAGAGAAGATTTAGTTGATCACAGGTGATTGCTTGAACAGCATTCTGTGACATCCATCTGCAAACAAGTCTTCTATATGCTTCAACTAAAAAAATGCCCGAACCGCATGATGGATCAAAAAATGATATATCTTTATATTTGCCTTCCCAGGGATACACTTCATCCATGACCAAGTTGACAAGATGGAGAGGTGTATAATATGTTCCTTTCTCATCCTCTTCGTCTGACAAATGAAAAAACAACTCGTAGATACTACTGATTAACTGAATGGGGATAATATCAAAACTATAAATCGGCCATAGGGTAAGTTGTCTGCTCTCTAATTCGCTGTCACCTAAAATAAAAGTGCGAAGCTCATCCAAATCATCTTGAGTAATGATCTCTGTTTCAATTTCTGAGACTTGCAGTGTATCACCATTAAATTTATCTTTGAGTATTCTAAATAAGTTATAAGTTGCTTCTTTACTGTTCAGCACATCAGTATACCGTTTCGCTGACTCCATAAAATTGCAATAAAAATCTTGTGGAAATACGGTTTCTCCGTTTGAATCTTTTCGTTCTTCCAGATATTTAATAAAAATCGACCGGCTAAGCAAAGCGTGAACTACACCCGTGATTATTTCTTTGCTTTTATCGCATCTTTTGCTGATTTGATTGATCAACGTTCTGCGCATTATTCTCAAATTTGATATTAGTGTGGCATCAACTCGATTTTGAGCATTAAACCTCGTCATGCTTTCGCGCCAGTATTCGCCACTTTCAAGCAATGAACGATGATACTTCTTTAGGGCAAGTTGCTGTGAAACCAATCCATCTGTTAAACTTAATGTTTCAATTATTCCTGCAGTAGGATCAAGATTTCCATTCTCAATGACTTGCGGTGTTTCATAGTTGTTATAAATTAAAATTTCATCTGGAGTCACCACGAATAACAACGGAGCCTCTCCGAGATTCCAAGAAAGACGATGTAACTCTGCGACTTGTTTCGCATCATATTTTTGAATAACGGAAAAATAGATAAGCGGAACTTTAGCAATTCCGTTTGCATCGCGAAGAAAATATACAGCGTCAATTCCTATCTTTTCATGAACTTGTGTATAAAATAGTCTTTGAAAGGAAGTCATGCTCTGCAAATTGTCTTCTGTAGCTAAACCAGTACCGCTATTTATATCAAGACATTCGAATATGCCATTTAGTAACTCGCTCATATTTCTGCCTCCACATTATTTTTCAACTAATTACATGTTGCTTGGTAAAGTAAATATAAAATCAAGACAAGTATATTCCCATATTCGATTTCTCGTGCTATTGTTTCTTTGCATAATTATATTATATTTTTGCAATGTAGCAAATGCCTTAGAAACTGAATTGTATGATAAGTTTAGATACTCTGCTGTAATAGGAATACTGGTAACAGGAGATACTTTAAGGTACTCATACACACTCCAAAAACTTTTTATTTTCGGTACTTTGGCTCTTAACTTTTCTTCATCCAGTTTAATTGTTTCTTCATATTTTTTAAGCAGATCTACACTAGTTTGAGCTGCTTCATTAATAATCCGTATGAAATACTTGATCCAACGCACGTAACCGCCGCTGTATTGTGTTGAACTGAGTATATCAAAATATTCGTTTTTATTAAAGAATAGGTGTTCAGATGGACACATCCCAGATAACGCTTTGTCTGCAATTTTTTTCAGCACCATGAATATTAGAATACGTCCAACAATTCCATTAAATTTCTCAAATGGATGTATCATTTCAAATTGATAGTGTACTAACGCAGCTTGAATCAGAGGATCATCCTCACTGTCATAGAGGTAAGCAGAAATATCGGCCAATGATGGCAAAACATCTTCTGGAGCTGTTGGGTTATAGATTTTTAAGTTTGATATTGCGGGTTGTAAAAATGTTTGGGTGTTGCGTATACCTATTTGTTGCTCTGATTTATCGCCATATAAAGCGATGCTACATATTTTACTGTATTCTTGAGCTGCAAATTGCATATCGACGGCTGATTTATAAGCTGACACTAAATTGTTTATAGACTCTACAGCACCCTTTCCAGCCTCTCTTTTAACTAATATATTTCTAAAATCTAATGCGGCATAATAATCTATCATTCTGGAATAAGTGCATTCCTTTAAGAGCATCAATTCACAAAATGAGTTTTTATTTGGTGCATACTGAAGTAGCCCTTCTAATAATCCAAGATTATGATGTGCCTCAATCAAAAGCGCCATCAGTTCATCATCTATTTTGAAAAATGTATTACCTTTCAATGGACGCGGTGTGAAAGTATAGTATATAAAATTCAACTTTCCATTTTTTCTTTGTTCGGTGTAATCTCCGGTATATGGATGCATTTTTATCCCTCAGTATCTATTTTATTTATTTCAATTATAGCAGATAACTGAAAATAATAAAAGCGATATAGCAATATTAATTTCAATAATGCACCAAAAAGGTTACTGTTCAGACCCTTGCAGGGGGCATTAGTAAAAATGACGAATTTTAATTTTTTCATTGATGTCTCAAAAGCTCTTTTGTGGATAATGCGAAAGAGCTTTTTTCTATGGTGGATAACCTTCCACCCGAAACGCTTATACAGATAGCGCAGGAATACTTTTCCTGTTTCAGTCATATGGAGATCCTTTTTATCCACAAAATATGTACTGTTTTTTATCCGTCATTTTCACTTTATCCACATTCACTCGGATTCGCTTTTTTGCGGCTTTTCCCTTATAATGTGTGTATAGATTTCAACGATTTCAGGAGTAAGATAATGAACCAATACGAAAAAGAGATCCAGGCATTAAAATACAGATGCCGGAAATTAGAACAGCAGTGCAGTATGTTTGATGATACATTCCAAAAGCAGAACCAGCTTGTAAAAAGCCAGGACGATATGATCCAGATATTAAAAGAAAGAAACCATTACTTAGAAGAACATATTGCAACACTGACAAAAGCATACCGAGTCCAGGAAGAACTCTGCCAGACACAGGAAGAGATCATCCGGCAGATGAGAAAAGACCAGACCAGATAATACAGTGCGCACAGGAGAAGGCCAGATGAGAGTCAATTTTGAGTATGATATGCATCTTCAATATGAAAACAGAGCTTTGAAAGCAAGGATCAGGGAACTTGAATCTGGTGCTGCTTATGTCCGCATGCAGGAAGAATGTGAAAAAAGATGCAGGGAAATGGAACGTGAAGTCCGAAAACTCAAAACGGAACTTGAAAATGCTGTCCGCCAGCTCCGTCAGAACAGGGAACATTGGTTTCAGGTTTACGGGGACATGGAAAAAGAACATAAAAAAGTTGTGGAAAGAAAGCAGGGAGAGATCCGGAGACTGCAGAAGCTTTGTGAAAAAACTGCTATTGCCTATGAGCAGATGCATGAAAAATATCTGGGGCAGCTCCATCTGAGGTACGCGGCAGAATCTGCACTGGAAGAGGAAAAAGGAAAAAACCAGAAACTGAGGGCCCAGCTTAACCGTGATCATGAGAACTCTTCCATACCATCCTCGAAATTACTGCGCCCTAAAAAGGTTACAAACAGCAGGGAAAAAACAGGTAGAAAACCCGGAGCCCAGCCCGGGCATAAGGGTCACTGCCGTAAAAAACAGGAACCAACAGTTCCCACGGTCTTTCTGCCGCCACCGGAAGCAGTCCTTGAAGACCCGGATTTTAAAAAGACTGCCAAAACGATCATAAAACAGCTTGTAAGTATCCGTATGGTGCTGGATGTGACAGAATATCATGCGGATGTCTATTATAATGCCAAAACAGGGGAACGTGTACATGCTGCATTTCCAGACGGGGTTATCAATGATGTGAATTATGACGGCAGCATCCGGGCATTCCTGTTCCTGTTAAATAATGACTGTTGTGCCTCTATTGATAAAAGCAGAAAGTTCCTGTCGGACCTGACAGGTGGAAAGCTGAACATTTCCAAAGGTATGATCAGCAGACTCAGCAGGGAGTTTGCCTTAAAAACCGAGCCTGAACGCAGGGCTGCTTATGCAGACATGCTGTTTTCTCCGGTCATGCATACAGACTGTACGAACGCCAGGGAAAACGGAAAAGGCTGTTATGTATATATATGTGCGACACCAGACGGAAAAGCCCTGTACTTTGCCCGTGCGAAAAAAGGGCATGAAGGAGTAAAGGGTACTGTTGCGGAGGATTACCAGGGTATCCTTGTCCATGACCATGATATCACTTTTTATAGTTATGGGACAGACCATCAGGAATGTCTTGCCCATGTACTACGGTACCTCAAAGACAGCATGGATAATGAACCGGGCCGTGCATGGAATAAAGAAATGCATGGTCTGATACAGGAAATGATCCACTTCCGGAATGAGACCCTGCTGTCTTGTAACTTAGACCCGGAAAAGATCTCCGGATTTGAAGAACGGTATCTGAAGATACTCGAAACGGCCCGGAAAGAATATGAGGACATTCCGGCAAATGCTTATTACAAAGACGGGTATAACCTGTTCCTGAGAATGGAAAAATATATGCAGAACCATTTGCTGTTCCTGCACGATCTCAGGGTGCCTGCCACGAATAATGAAGCAGAAAGGCTTCTAAGGAATTATAAGCGGAAACAGGCGCAGGCCGTGACATTCAGAAGTTTCGAAAGCATCGATTATCTCTGCCAATGCATGAGCATGCTTGTTTTGATGCGCC
>OLSF01000545.1_pt1 | contig 38805 bp, 20 predicted proteins | sample 1672301 | NCBI WGS metagenome assembly OLSF01 (sample SAMEA3136669, study PRJEB25190) | human gut metagenome | biome: human gut; feature: human-associated habitat; material: faeces | place: Austria | collected 2013
TAATTATATTAACTAAAAAATTAACCACTAATCTGAAGAAATCTCCCTTTTGTTAAACAAAACATATGTCTAACAAAGGAAGATTTTCAGATTAGTGGTCAATTTTTTAGTTGCACTGCGTGCTATCTAGTACCTGCACCTACTATACCCGCAAAATGGTTGGATAGAGATAATAGTAGCCAAAACCACGAGTATAATTTCCTTTTATCATCTCATTTTTATCCGTATTTCATATAATCTAATTCCATTATGAGATTTTCCCGTCGGGCTACAATGAATTGAAATCTTTTTTGTTGTTTTGACAACTTTACCATTCATTAACTGCTTTACCGTTGCAGTTCCTGTTGCTGTCGAGCCATTTTTCTGAAATAATTTGGAACTAACTTCCCAGTGTGAATTAACATACTTAATTTTTAAAAAATTTTTTTAACATTTTACCTCTCCTCTTTTATGACGGTAATCGTTTCTTCTTTTGTAATATTTGAATTTCTAGTTGCCTGATATTCTTTATAGTAGAAATAACCGCAAAAAATATTTAAAATAATTATACATGCTGTAATCACAAAAATAGATATTCGTACATGATTTCGTATCCTTAGCTTTCGAAACAAATAGTCTTCATCTATTTCACAAAAATAATCAGACACAACAGATGTTGGTGTTCCAAATTCTTTTACAATATCTTCTTCTGCAACATCCGGATATTCATCACAATAATCTTGTAAATGCTCCTCTAACTTTTTTATATAGGCTCTTTCTTTACAACCATATACAGGAAGGCTTTGTCGAACCTTCCTGATATACTGTTTTTCAATTTTTCTGTTCAATATTTTCTCCTCCCATTGCTATTTCCGATGAAGACTGGTTCTGGGACAAAATTAATTCAACACCTAATTTTACCTGATTATACTCTTCAAGTAATTCATGGAAATATATTACTCCTGCTTCCTCTAAGTGATAGTAGACCCGCATTAACCGTTTTCCTGCCGGCTTTTTATAATCTGTCAAATATCCTTTATCCACTAATCGATACAAGATCGGGTATAGTGCCCCTTCCGTAACCGTAATAATACCATTGGATTTATCGCATATACTCTGTGTAATCTGGTATCCATAGCAATCTCCATCTTGCAAAATAGCTAATGTTAATAATTCTATTGTTCCTTTTTTAAAAGAGTTTCTTTTGGCCATCTGAATTTCCCTTTCGTTTTAAATGCAATTATACATTAGCATATGTTATATTTGTTTTCAATATATTTTATTCAAATATATTATTGACAAAATATAATTTCTATTATAATATACAGATGTCAGATATCTGAATAAATAGCGGCTACAAGCAAAATAGAGTTTTTTAACATGCTTTGAGGAGGAGATTTCTATGAAATTGAAAAAAGTTCTACCATTCTTTACATTTATCCTGGCACTATTATTTTTTAGTACTTTCCCAACACACGCTGCTCAAAATAAACCTTTGACATCCAAGAAAGCGTATCAGCAATTTCTACATAAGAAAGTTGGGAAAAAGAAATATTTTCAGATTGTAAATATCGGAAATAAAAATGCTCCTGTCTTAATCATTGGTTCAGGGAAAAAAGAAGCTGTTAATGGCAAAACATATTTTAATAATTGCAAAGTATATACATTTTCAAACGGAGCACATTCATCTACACGTGATTTCAACACTTTGTTGACTCCATCCTTATTATTGATATAGTCCCATTCACCCATTTTATCACGCTTCCACTCACTTGCCGTATTGAACAATAACGGTTCACAATGAGAGGATCCCATGACAATAGCAAAGCTATCTGCTACCAGGCGATTTTCAGGAATACGGTGGAATGCCATAGATGCATCGTGCATAGCCGGACAAAGATAATTAGCCTGAAGACGCAGCAGCAGTTCGCACACTTTTGCATACGTTCTCGGTCCGAAGTTTCCACGTTCTTTCTCAAAATTGCGTTTCGACCAACGATAAAGTCCCCAGTCCTCATCATTGATAAAGACACCTCTGAATTTGACAGATGGTGTTTTAGAGATAAACTTATCGACTTTTACACTTACTTGTTTTTGCTGTTTGATTGGAGCATCCGCCCACCAATACCAGGGAGATACTCCTATTGCCTTTGATATGGAGAGAAGTCCGTAAGCAGTACCACGCCTGTCACTTCCGGCTACAACAATTGCTTTCTTTATGCCCGGAACGGGATTGTTGACCTCCTCTATCATATAGCGTTCCCAACTTCCGGCAATGGCAGCCGTATCTATTTTGTTTCTTGATGCCAAAACGTCAATCCATCCGCTTTTCCCAATAGTACCGGCAATAATCGCATACCGCGCAGATACCTTCCCGGGCTTGCTTTCATCTATTTTTAACTCTTGTCCCGTCACACGGCGAACATCATCCACAAAAAGAGATGCACTTTTACGTACTACAGTTGCATCTTTTCCATCAAAACAGATAACTGCATTCGTTGATGAAGAAACAATAGGGAAACTATTCTTTCCGGTTCCTTTGTCGAGTAAAACTTGTGCTTCTGCCGAAATCAGGCTACAACAAAATAAGCCCAGCAATAAAATCTTATTTTTCATATATACGTTAGATTGACAATTAATATCGCAAAGTAAGGCAAAAAGCAGCAAAACGAATAAAAGAAACCGACCTATAAATAGCAGAATATGTTCAAAAAACAACCACCGCAACTCGAAATTCGAAGTTACGGTGGCTATTTATTATCAAAAGATTTCCTCATCTATCAGAATTTGTCTTCATCAGCTACAGCCTCTTGCCAGGTTTCCCATAGCTGCACATTCGGATCATAACCATCATAACCGTAGTTCTGATACAAAGGAGCCTTTCCGTTAGAAACGATTGCTTTTTCAGGGATAGGCCAATAGATGTTATGCTTACCCATGATATAGTTGATATCTGTTTTAGTAGCGTTTACGTTAATAGTAACGCCTTTGTTGTACATACCTTTCTTGATGCAACGTTGATACCAATAGCTACCACCTTCAGGATCGGTGCCGGATTGCTTGTCGAATGTTTCCACTTTATATGTATTGCCGAACTCGTCCGCTCTGCCGCTGATAGCCAAACAGAGAGATACACGGGTTAACTCTACATTACGCCATTCTTCAAAGAAAAGTTCACGCGCGCGTTCATCCATGATATCACCGATAGTAACCTTACCTTTATAAAGTTCAGTACAATGAGCGCGTTTTCTGATGATGTTTATATCATCCTTGATTGTCGGATCATCCGGATTGATATAGAATTTTACTTCAGCACGCAGCAGGTAAGCTTCCGCCAAACGATACAGATACCAATCTGCAATACTGCCATCCGTAGCTCCTTCCAGACCATTATTGGTCAGTTTAGCTTGATTGATGACATCATTCAGACAGAAAATGTAATGAGGGACGTCATACCAACGACGAATAGTGTCGGAACACATCAAATCTCCCTTGCGGGTAACCAGTTCACCTTTTTCATTGGTATAATCCTCTTCTGCGTAAAGTTTGATATTTTGCCCGAAGAATTCAGAATCCGGATTATTACATTTCAGATTTTCCATGTGCATCCAGTTTCCGGTTTCTGCACTATGCCGCAAATCGGTTTGGTCCATTTTATCATTAACCGCCCACAGATTGTCTTGATAGAAAGTGGAAGTACGAAATGTAGATATACCACGTCCCAGTCCGCGCATATAATCATATTCCTTATGATACTTACCATCTTTGCGAGTATAGTTGGATAGAGCCTGCTTTCCATCAGGCATTTTGATTCTATTATCAAAGAAGAAAGGATACATAATACGCATAGTCAACATCGGGATGAATGATTCTTTTTCCGCTCCCCGGTTGGGCATACCCATAATCACTTCTTTGTTGGCGGCAATCAACTTGTTTTCCGGACGATGCAAATCCCAGATCACATTGCGGGTAATAGGCCATGCCGCAGGTTCGCCACCTTCAAAGAAGGTTCCGAAAGGCTCTTCCATCAAAGAATAGCCTGATTCATCAATTAAGATATCCAGCTGTTCCTTTGCCTTCCCGAATTCGCCAACAGACATATAGAGTTTGGAAAGCAACATACGGCAAGCACCTTTATTTACCATACCCACATAATCCATATCTTTCTGTTCAGGAACCCATTTTACAGCAAATTCCATATCTTCTACCATTTTTTTCAGAATAGCGTCACGGTGAGTAGATCGATAGTTCTGCTTAGGAACTTCCGGAAGTTTTGTCAACAAAGGTACATGTCCAAATTGAAAGACTAATGAATAATAGCGATAAGCCCGATGGAAATAGGCACGGCCGATATATTCGTTTTTCAATGTTTCATCCATCGGTACATCATCAATAAATGAAAGTATTGTATTAGCATTTCTAACACCTTCAAAATTTTGTCTCCAGAAGAAGTATATACTGTTTGTGCGTCCCAGATTCTTTTCGTCACTTTGGTCGCTGTTCGGCCTCAGCATATTGTCAACATTATCCAGCAATCCGCTTTTATCAGTCGCAGACGGCACCATCAAATCAGAAAAAGTATATTCTGTGGGCAGCGCTATCATCTCTCTGGCATCTTCGCTCACATAATTACGTTTAAGCTGACGGTCACAAATAGCCAATACGGATTTGATACCATTTTCCGTAGAAAACACAGTTTCCGGTTCAAACATCGTTTGAGGATCCGGATCTAAAAAACTTTCCGAACATCCGGTCAACATCAATGAAGTGCCCACAAATAAAGTGACACTTTTACAAATATATTTTTGAATATAATTTTTCATATACGTTTCTGTTTAAAAGATTAGAATGTTAAATTAAGTCCAAGCGTCCAAATACGAGATGCAAAATTGCCAGTTTCAGGGTCGCCATATCCTTCCCAATCTTTAGCCCATACAGCAGCATTACGAACAGAGCCATACACTTTCACACGATCGATTTGTATTTTTTCCGTCCAAGCCCTAGGCAATGTATAGCCGACAGATATATTTTCTAAACGAATGAAAGAACGATTATATAATTTACGTGCACCTTTTGCACCTTCCGGGCCTTGCGCCTCGATACGTGCATATTTATTAGTCGGATTGTCTACAGTCCAATATTCCTTCGCATTCTTGTTCACCAATCTATAAGTCATACCACCACCGTCGTCATCATTGTTCAAATACATACTTTCCAGACTCTTATGCCCCATACGAGAGTAAATATTCACCGAGAGAGTCAAATCTTTCCACAAGGTGAAATCATTACGCAATGCCCATGTAACCGGAGCGGCAGTTTGTCCTTGGAACACTTTATCATCATCATTATAGATCACCTTTACTAAATTACCGTCAGCATCGTACTGGTCGTTAGCCGGATTGTTCCATACTTTCGGGTCACCAGGAACCTGCCCGTATTTTTTAGCTTCTTCAACCTCATCTTTCTGCCAGATTCCCGTCACTTTATAATCCCAAATCGCACTAATAGGCTTATCGATAAACCATCCGGCTGCCACATAGTCCGCTTCTCTGGAACCTACCACAGTACCATTGGCATCTACAATATCCTGACGATCACCAAACAAATGTTTGATTCTGTTTTTATTATATGAAAGACTGAATGATGAACTCCATTGGAAATTTTTCTTATCAATATTCAGCGTATTCAATGCCACCTCAAAACCACTATTGTCCACCTGTCCCAAATTGGTAGTGATATTCTCAAATCCGGTGAAATTAGACAGAGGTTGTCTCATAATCATATCTTTGGTACTCATCCGATAATATTCCAATGTACCTGTGATACGGTCGTTCAAAAATCCAAAGTCCAATGCAAAGTTCCACGATTGTGTCTTTTCCCATTGCAGATTCGGGTTCTTCATACGTTGGGCCATCAAATAACGCATTAAATATAAGTCACCCGAAGAAACGATATAACCTTGCATCTTACCCCCCCCCGGATACAGATTGGCAAGTGCTTCGTAAGGATTTTCCAATGAGCGGTTACCATTTTTACCGTATGAAACACGCAGTTTACCACTATTCATGATATGAGCATATTTTTGGAAGAAATCCTCATTGGTGAATGACCATGCTATACCTCCCGAAGGAAACCATGCATAAGGATTATTTGCTCCGAAAGCCGAATAACCGTCACGTCTGATAGTACCGGTAACCATATAACGATCATCGTAAGAATAGAATGCACGTGCCATCAATGCATCAGCCGTTTGATGATTATCATCTGTTCTGAATGAGCTGACAGCCTTATCTCCATTCTGGGTGTTATGGAACCCAAGCGCGTCAGATGGCAAAATATTACGGGCTTCAATTCGGTCCGACCAATATTGGCGTTCTTCCGCTTCTTGCACAAGTGTCAGAATGACATGGTGCTTGTTGGCAAAAGTTTGATCCCAGGTAATCGTATTGTTCAGAGACCAGTTAAAACGTTTGGCCTGTTCCCGGTTTGTTCCACGGTCGTTAGGATTGGAATTAGGTCTTTCTGCAGACGTAAAATAGCGGTCGTAGAAAAATTGGAAACGGGGTGCAATATTAAACTGATAAGTGATGTTGAAAGGCAGTTTTACTTTAGCATTGAAAATCGTATTCAAGGTAGTATACCCTTTTTCCAATTGAATGTATTGCTTTTCAAAATACCAGTTTGTTTCATTAGCACGGTCATATTGATACATCAAGTGGTCTTGTGTATAGTTTCCGTTTTCGTCTTTCAGCATGGCATACGGGCTGTTTTCCATAAAACCACCTTTATCCATGCCGATTTCACCATCCGAACGATCTTGAAAGTTTATATTTGCACCCACTTCAAACCAATCGGTTACTTTTGCATTTAGTTTCAAGTTTGCACGGATAGCTCGATACGTATCGTCGACAAACGCGCCTTCATTGCGCAGATAGCCTAAAGACATGTAATAATCCACTTTATCGCCGGCACCGCTAATGCTTACATTATAGTCCTGGTTGAAACCTAATCGGAACGCTTCATCTTGCCAATCGACGGTCTTTCCCGACAAAAGATTGTCAAGTGCAGCCGTATCATATCTAAATCCCAAACGCCTTGCCCATATACTAAGATCAGATTCTCCTTCCCGATTGGTCGAATAATTACGCCACTGTTCCAAAGACACTCCCGACAAATTATTAGGATTCCGGAAATACTCCGGTTTTGAAGTATATTCATTACCAGGTCTTGAATAAGCTGCATATTCTCCTGTTTCAGCATTCACACCATAAGTGTTTTTTTCTTTCCAGTCTACATAGTGTTGCAGATATTCGTCCGTAGTTTGCCATCTATCACGATAGGCAGCCTTTTGAGTTAAACCTACGCTAGCTGTGAAATTAACAACAGGCTTGCCTTTTTTACCTTTTTTCGTTGTGATGATGATTACACCATTAGCAGCCTGTGCTCCATAAACGGCAGCTGCCGACGCATCTTTCAAAACGTCTATTTGTCCAATATCATCCGGATTAATTTCCGAGAGTTCTCCTTGAAAGAACATACCGTCGAGGATAATCAACGGATTGTTATGACCAACATCTGTATAAACGGAACGCTGTCCACGGATTTTCATCTCACCGCCGCCTTTTGCGCCAGCATCGCCTTCACCATAACCTACCACTAATCCCGGTGTTCCGCGTAAAATGTCTTGAACAGTTTTAGGATTTTCATTGGCAATCTTATCAGGACGAACTTGGACGACCGAACCAGTCAGGTCTTTTTTACGCATCGTACCATAACCCACTACAACTACTTCATCCAGCGTCTCTGAATCATCTTTCATCGTGACGTTAATCAGTTTTTTACCTGCTACCGGGATTTCTTGATTCTTATAACCAATATAACTGAATTTTAACACAGCATTTGAAGCCTTCACCACAATGCTGTAGAATCCGTTTAGATCGGTTACGGTTCCATTAGTAGTCCCTTTTTCCATCACATTTACTCCAATCAACGGTTCACCCGATTGATCTTTCACATATCCCGTAATTTTAGAACTTTGAGCCTGTACTGTACCAAGACAAAAAGTCACCAATAGTAAGAACAATCCTACCCGAGACGTGAAACCTTCTTTTTTGTTTTTCATACTAAATAAATTTGAGTTAATATTATAAGATAATATTCAAGCTTACTTATATTGAACTTATCTACTTTCATCCGTATTATATTTAATAGCTATATTAATTAATATATAAATTCGCAACAAAAATAAAAAATGCAAGCTTATCTCAAATAGTATTTTTGTCTCAAAAAACAGAAAAATCAGGTCATAATCAATTTTGTAACATTTGTCCGTATTTAATAATTAATTTTGCTCGTCTACAGACTATCTATATCTTGACAGCTAGTTGGATAAGTATCGTTGGATATAGATGGCCAATATAGTATGGTGGATATATATGTCCAGCACGGTGAGTATATATTCAGCATGGTGGATATATATATACACGACATTGTGCATATATACCCACCAAGACTTTAGTTTGTTCGCTGTCAGCAGCAAACAAAGCAGTAGACAATATTTCTCCTATTGCCCCATTAGTTGTAACTACAGATATCTGTCGAGCACCTTCCACCAATTTTCCATCTCGAGGAGAAACAATATGCCGACGTTCAGGAGAGTCATTACCGGAGGTTGTAAGACACTCATTATGAAGAAGTATATTATTGACTTTCCATCCCGTTCCTACCGGATGATTACCTAAAGCAAGGACGGAACTGTTTCCCATATTTATCAATGCATTTTCTATCATGCACTCATTCAATATGCTTTTAATTGTTTCCAAAGCATACCCTTTGAGGAAACCAGATAAGTTGACAGCAACTCCCGGTTGTGAAAAATAGATACTATGATCTTCAACTGATAAATGGACCGATTGTATCGTGTTCTGATTGTAATTTTCTGAATGGACTGTAATATCAAAACACCCCAGAGTCTTCCCATTATATTCCAGACATAAATCGATCATTGAATAAAGTTCTTCGCTAAGAACAACAGGAGAAACAGAGGCTGTCCGGTTGAGAATAGACAATTCGCTGGCCGGATCATAAAAGTTCGCTATCTTTTCCAACCGACACAATGCATCATAAATACAATTGACCACAAACAACAATTCTCCTTCCGTTTTCTTGCTATACAGGATAATATCCACCCGTGTATGCATGGAAAGAAACCAGGCATAAAGCAGTCCATTACCTTCATGGGACGGCTTATACATATGTTGAATAGGAACTTGCATCGTATAGCAGGACAAATTAGGCACGGATTACCCGAATTACACGATTGCTATTTCATTAAAACAACCGTGAAACTCGCGCAATCCGTGCCTAAATAAAAAGTCATAAAGAATTTTAACGTATCTCCCACAATAATATGGAATACACCTTACTTCAGTTCTTTAATCTTCACGTTCTTGAACCACACTTCATCTCCGTGATCCTGAAGGAGTATATTTCCTTCCTCCGGATTTCCGAAATTAGGCCAGTTCTTATATTTGCTATATGCTACTAAAGCATTCCACATATCGTTGTTGCGATCATATTCAATCAATTTAACACCGTTCAACCAATGTTCCACATGATTGCCTTTTACGATAATGGTAGCAGTATTAAACTCTTTCTTATTGAAAGGTTTATTCTTAGGAGCCGGAATCAGGTCATACAACGAACCTAGCTTTCTGTTACCTTTCACACCCAGTTTCGCATCAGGATGTTTGTCATCATCAAGAATCTGGAATTCACAACCGATAGCAGAGCCTGCACCTTTATTCATATCCGGGTTTACGAAATATTTAATTCCGCTATTGGCACCTTCAGTAATCTTAAAATCTACTTTCAGAATAAAGTTCTTGTATTTACGGGTAGTCACAATATCACCGCCATTAGCAGATTCAGCGCCACCACTCTTCATTACTTTCAGAATTCCATCTTCTATCTTCCAGCCTTTTGCAGGGAAAGTAGAAAGCTTAGCTCCTCTCCATCCATCAGTAGTCTTACCATCCCATAATAGAGTCCATCCTTCTTTTGCTTCATTCGGAGAAATCGTGTTGGCAATCAGATTCACTTCCGGTGCAGCTTGCGCTTCCGGTGTCTGATAGCGTTCTACGTCTGTCGTACAAATGCGGATATCTTTCCAACTAACTGTTTTACCTTCATCTGCCGCATCTTTAATAGCATGCACTTGTAAAGCAATGAAACCCACAGGAGTCATATCATCCCAGATATTAGCACAAGGTACTCCGTTTATCCAAGTACGGATTGAGTTACCTACAGCCTCAATACGAGCTTTATTCCATGCATTATTCTTAAAAGCGGTTTTTGCCGACGGATTCAGCGTCAAAGGATAAAGCCAGTTTCTACGTGCCTCATCATAGATACCACCTGACCAAGCGCGTTTGGAAGGATCGATCTCAAACTGATAACCGTGTACACGACCCTTCTTATAATCTTTCTTGCTTTCACTACGAAGCTGTACTCCAGAATTTAAACCGTCATCTACCTTGAAGTCAAACTCAAGGATAAAGTCACCATAATTCTTTGTCGTTGCCAAAAAAGTATTGGGTGTTCCCATCTTAGATACACCGACAATGGCACCATCTACAATTTTATACTCGGCTTTGCCATTCAATTTCTTCCATCCTTTCAGGTTTTTCCCATTGAAAAGAGGTTCCCAATTCTGTGCGCCTAAAGAAGCGGCACAAAATAAAAGTAAAGTTAATACGATATTCTTCATAATCATTTATTAGTCTTTCCCATCTCTTTCTCTTGAAGAGAAGGAATGAAAAAGGCTGTTTCTATTTATTATAATTTATAAAATTCATCCCAACCCTTACGCGGCGGAAGTCCCGCCAACATTGCATTAGCAAATTCATTATTTGTAATCTGTTTCATACGTGAATCAAAGAACAGTCTGGTGTTCAAACGCTGTGCTATTACTCCCAATGAGAAGACCTGGCTCAGCACTCCGTTAATTTCAAATGGAGAACGAGTTTTCTCCTGTCCCATGCAAGCCAATAAAAAGTTTTCGAAATGATTTGATGGACTTTTTGGTATTTCAGGAAGTATGCCTGCCATTTCTTTTGCTTTTTCTTCCGGTATAATAGAAAGAGTACTGCCATGGCTTCCTCCTTTAAAAACCAGGTCTTTTGTATAAATAATCTTTCCCGGGTTTAATTTGGCAGCCGGTGTGTCTCCCTGATTTGTTTTGGGAATATTGGGATCAAGGCCTGACACCCCATAGCCTTCCGGAATGGGAGGTAAATTATCCAAACCATCATACCAGGTGATATCTACCGGCGGCATTCCTTTACGCTGTGGAAAACGGAAGAGAATGGTAGAAGAGTAAGGGAAAAAATAGTCGTTATGCCCGTTAGCATATTGCATTGATACTTCATATGGCAGGCCCAGCTCTAAGAACTCATGAACCGTATCCAGAATATGCGCTCCCCAGTCACCTAAGCATCCCATGCCAAAATCATACCAGCAACGCCACTGTCCCAAATGATAATCCTTATTATATTCGTGGTATGGGACAACTCCCAACCATGTGTCCCAGTCCATATCATTGGGTAGCTGCTGCCCTGATGGAAGTTTATAAATACCGGAATCCCAGCCATGCCAACGGCGCGGGTTATTCATGTGTGCAGTCACAGCAGTCACATCTTTGATTATACCCGCATCCATCCAAGCCTTAAACTGGAAATAATTGGCTTCCGAATGCCCTTGATTTCCTACCTGAGTTACCAGATTAGGACGTTTCAATGCAGCCTGCATAAGCAGTTCCGCCTCATAGAATGTACGCGCCAGAGGCTTTTCCACATAGACATGCTTACCGGATGCCAAAGCCAGCATGGTGATAGGAAAGTGGGAGTGGTCGGGGGTGGCTATAGCCACAGCGTCAAAGTCATTGCCAGCCTTATCAAACATCTGACGAAAATCGCGGAAACGCTTCGCCTTCGGATACATGTTCATCACTTTTTGAGTATGGGGAGCACCCATATCAACATCACATAAAGCTACTACTTCTACCATACCCGTACGGGCAAAGTCACCAATAATTTGCTCACCGCGATTTCCAATACCCACATAAGCGATCTTCACCTTATCTGCTGCAGCTTTTCTTTGCGATACAGAAATAGGAGCTCCCAACAGATCTCCCGTTCCCAGTGCCAGTCCTGCAGAAGCCATTGTCATTGTTTTTAGAAAGTCTCTTCGTGTTGTCATATTTTTCCAGTATTTATTAAGTTATTTATTGTATGTTCTATTTTTGAGGAATACAAGAAAGGTCCGCACTCCGTAAATGACGAGACGTAATACACTCCATATTACATAAAGCACGCACGAAAACATAATGACGTAAAAAAAGGATGTTAGCACCTCCAGAAAAGAAGTCTTATAAGCAATAATTGCATACAGATTCAATAAGTTGGCCATAACGAAACATACCAACCAAGTCAGCAGTTCCACCTTTTTCCGGTGTGCAGTGATGAGTGTGTCTTTCATATTTGTTTATCTGCTTTAGAATGATGATTTAAGTAATCTATTTTATATTCATCAGGAAAGCTAAGGGTGCGTTGTTCTTGCAAGGCCCGGTCACCCAGTAAACAGAGCATACTTGCATAGTAGCCTTCTTCGGCTATACGCTTGGGTTGTTTTCGGGTAATAACTGCCTCTACAAAAGCTTCCAGCAGCAAGGATGTACCATCCGACTTAGGCCTTTCACCTAAGATGAATTCCCCATTGTTCCCATTTGCTGTTTCGGGAGCCCAGCTAGTTCCGGCAAAAGACAGGGAATCAAACACCTTATTTTCCCATTCATTGATCATCTGCAAAAAACCGGGTGCAGGAGGGACATTCTCAAAATAGTATTTACCCTTTTCAAGCTCTATTGTTCCCAGGCTGCCCATGATTTGTTCCTCCAAACCATAAAACTTATTAGAGATAACAGAGTCGAATGTCATTTTTTTTCCATTCTCAAACACATATATGCAACTTACATTATCATATACTTCCCGGCCGTCCTTCCAATAAGTTATTGCCCCATGTCCCATTACCTTAACCGGTAACTCTTGCAACGCCCAGCTCCCGATCTGCAGCTGATGACAGGCCAGTTCTGTCATCAGTCCTTTAGAATATTCACGATATAAACGCCAATTGATCAGACGCTCCAGATCTGATGAAGGTACTTCTCTTCGCCAATCTCCATTCCGGTACCAGAATGTACGGATCGCATTTATCTCACCGAAAGTGCCTGCATGAATCATCTCCATTGCTTTGATATAGCGTGGATCGAACAGCCGCTGTTGTCCTGTGAAAAACACTTTGCCTGTACTGATATGCTTCTTATAGATGCGAAAACATTCCTCCATAGTAAAGCCTATCGATTTCTCACAAAAAACATGCTTCCCCGCATCGAAAGCATCCAGCACTATCTGACAGTGGAGATTAAGAGGAGTGGCCACCAATACCGCATCAACAGTCTTATTTTCCAAGACTTTCCGATAATCTGTATATACCTTGGCTTCCCGAACCAGATTCAATGCTTTTTCCATAGAAGGTTGATATATGTCGCACAATGCAACAATCTCCACCTTAGGATTCTGCAACGAAAAACTCATCAGGAAATGCCCCTTTGACCCCGTACCTATAATCGCCAGACGGCATTTTTCACCCGATGTCTCTACAACTTCTGAAAAAACAGAAAGCCATGGACTCATGGACAATAAGGCGCCCGCACCTATAACTCCTAAGTTTCTCAAAAACTCCCGCCTGTTAATCAATGCATCTTTCATAATCTAGGTATCTGTAAAAATTAATAAGGTCGTTTATTTGAATAGTAATTATGTTAAAAAATATTATGATATGATAAATATGCAAAAGACTCCTATAATGCATAATTCCATATTTCTTGATGACATTTTTCTTTACCTCTAATTTAAGACTATCCTATCCATCGTTCTGATGGGTACTTTAATATTAGAGCTTTTCTTCAAGGGCTTTTGAATATATATTATGAATAGGTGTCATTTGCTTTTACCTTTTTATGGCCATAATTGGAGCGTTTGTAAATTACTATATGTCATTTAGAAACTTCAAGATGCCGTTCTCAGAATACGAGAACGGCATGTCGAAGTGTTACCCCTAAGATATGATCTTTATACCTGTACTGTTAATAACCATAGTTTTGTGGATTTGGATCAGCCGGATTCAGACGGTCAATGTGTCTCTGTGGAATGGGGCGGAACCGATGGAATACCTTGATATTTGGAGCTGCTAACTCACTCCGTTCCTTCACACGCTGTACGAAGAAATCAGCGCCATTACGTACCAATTGTTCAAAACGATGAAGCTCGCCTTCCATTTCGCGACCGTATTCATCCAAGAAGAAAATCAAGATTTCATCTTCGCTCATACGACTTAAGAAATTGGAAGAAACTTTCATATCTTCCACAGTGGATTTGGTGAGATCCTCTCTATTTCCACCATCATACTTATAGTAATGGAATGGTTTTTCTTCATTCTCTTTCCATGCTGCGCGTTCACGTACAATATTTAAGGCAGCTGCAGAGTTCACAAAATCACCTTTCAATGCATATGCTTCAGCTAATATAATATATGTTTCAGCCAAACGGAAGCAGAAGTAATCACGATAACCTGCTTGGTCATTAGCAGAAGCACGTCGGGTATCAAGATACTTTAATAATCCTGGGAATGTATTGCGGATACCATCACGATCACCACGTTCATCTAATCCTGGGCGGTTTATGGATTGCATTGGAATGTACCAGTAAGGCTCTTGAGCACGAGCTAAGGCCAGTTTTTCACTCATAGTACCATTCTCAAAACGGTCATCTACGTTTTCCATAGAAAATACAATAGCAGGATCTCCTATACCATAGCGTGGTTCACCTGTAGCCATACCGATATCACTGGGATCAAAATTTCCAGCTGCGTTACTGAAAGAACACCAATTATTGTTAGTGGGCTCAGCATTGCAATAGTATACCCATACGTGCGATTTATAGAGACGAGAATCGATCAATTTACCATGTTTATTGCTAGCATAATATTGAGGTCCATATAGACCATTGTCTTCATATAAGAAAGGAGTGGGCGAAGTACGTCTCCAACCGCGTCCAGTAATCAAGTCACGAACAACACCGCTTGTCTGACCTTCCCCACACCATACGACTGTTTTGTCACCGTCTCCTTTGGCCGTCGTCATAGGCATACCTTCAGCATTAGTGATAAACATCATATGTAACCAGTTACCACCATCATTCATAGCAGTAGGATTTTGATTGTTAAAAAAGTGGTCGGTAGAGAACTGAATACTAAATAGTATTTCCGGACCTGCATAGTCATCTGGTGTAGGACCACCTGTTTTGGGATCGAAACGCCACAGATCAGAATAGTCAGTAGCCAATTCGTGCAAGCTACCGCTACCGCTTTGTTCGCCAAAGTGACATACTGAGCTAGCATAATAGATCGCTTTGTCTAAGTCAGTACTTTCAGCACCACGATCCTCGTTCATATTACTGTTACTTTGTGTACCCGCCCACTTCTGGCTGTAACGGTACATATAAGCCTTAGCCAACAAGTGACCTGCTGCTCCTTTGCTGGCGCGACCATAGTCGTTCGTTACCTTACCTTCGGCATCAGCCCATGGTAGTAAATTATAAGCATCCGTAGCATCTTCAATGACTTGTGCGAGAACCTCTTTTTGAGGGGAGCGAACAAAGTTGAAAGTCGGTTTGTCCACAGGTTCCAACAACAACGGACAATCACCATAGTGAGTAATCAAGATGGAGTAGTAGTAAGCACGTAGGAATTTCATTTCTCCTTCACGCACTTTCTTTAGTTCGCTGTCCATTTCTGTGTTAGCTGCTAAATATTGGAGACCTAGATTAGTACGAGCGATACCGTTATAACAGTCTGTCCAAAAAGCGGAAAAAGTATCGTTTGACGGGTTCATCGTTGAGGTATAGAGGGCAAAGTCTGTACCACCATCACCACCGATCGTGTACATATCAGTTCCAATCTCTTGAAAGATGATGCTGTTGGGTGTGTTAGAAGTAGAGAACATGCCACGTCCATTCTGATAGCAGGAGGCAACAAGGGCTTCCACTCCTTCTGAAGTCTTGTAATAGCCATAGTCTGTATTGTATCCTTTCTCATCTAGAAAATCCGAACAAGCTGATAAGTACAACCCTATTGCACTTGCAGCGAAGATATGTTTGATATAAAGTTTCATAATACTACAATGATTTTAATAGTTTAGAAGGTAAGATTAACTCCAAAGATATAGTTACGCATAGTCATCGGGTCTCCGTAATTTGCTATCTTATGGTCCCAGGTACGTCCAGCTTTAACAGAACCTTCGGGATCATTGTTAGGATAGCTGGTGATGGTGAAAGGATTTTGCACTTGTATATAGAAACGTGCCCTTTCTAGTCCGGCATAATTGATAAGCTTCTTTGGCAAGCTGTAACCCAACGTGATATCCGAGATGCGTACGAAATCACCTTTGTTGTACCAATAAGCATCGTAGTTGGCTTGGTCGGCATCTCCTTTTTGAGGCTTTCTGAAGTGGCTATTGGGGTTTTCCGGCGTCCAGTAATCTACGTAACGAGTATTCATGCGACCGTCATGTGCCGTTCCTGGATCACAATAGATAGTATGACCGAACATGCCATACATAAATACATAGAAATCGAAGTCTTTATAGCGGAAAGTATTGCCCATACCTGCCGTCCACTTTGGCATTTTTTGTCCGAGGATGTCACGGTCTGTAGCGTCAATTTTATAATCACCATTTTTATCCACGAAACGCAAATCACCAGGTTTGTAGGAATGTCCGTTGGCATTGAACTTAGCCATTTCAGCCATATCTTCCTTAGAGTATCCCCATACATACTTGGTGCTTACATAGTTATAGTGTGTGTCTACAGGATGGCCTACAAACCACATATTAGCAGTATCTTCTTTTTGTCCGCAGGCCAACTTCACGATCTGTTCCTTATTGGTAGCAAATTGTAGGGAAGTGGTCCAACTGAAGTCTTTTGTTTGAAAGTTGACAGTTTCCAAAGTCATCTCAAAACCGCGGTTTTCCGTTTCTCCCACGTTTTCGGTAATGCTGCCGAATCCACTGACTTCAGGAAGAGCCCTCGGCATTAACAAGTCATACGTGTGTTGCTTGTACCATTCAATGCTACCTGAAATACGACCGTTAAAAAAGCCGAAATCTAAACCTACGTTGTATTGTCCAGTTGTTTCCCAAGTCAGTGAATTGTTAGAAAGTGAACTGGGCGCATATCCCAACATACCGACGGCTCCCCATGTATAGCGACTACTACTTATTTTACCAATTGTTTCGTATGGGTTTACAGAAGAGTTACCCGTTTTACCGTAGCCGAAACGAAGCTTCAAGTTACTGATTTGATCAATATGATCTTTAATGAATGCTTCATCGGAGATACGCCACGCTACGGCTACTGATGGAAAAGCTACCCATTTATGACCATCCGCCAATCTAGAAGAACCGTCATAACGCAACGAAGCGGTTAACATATAGCGGTTATCCTTAAAACCATAGATAGCACGTCCCATCCATGACATCATAGTCCATTGCGTAAAACCGCTAGTAGCACTCTGTGTGGTAGCACCGCCCAGATTATAGTATAATTGAGTTTCAAGTGGGAGACTCAAGCCACTAGCACTAAGAGGTTCCGAAATAAATTTTTGTGAAGACTGTACGGCAGTAAGATTAATGCTGTGTTGACCGAAAGTACGTACATAAGAGAGGATATGTTCCAATGTCCAACCGCGGTCAAAGACAGCTTTCTGTGAAGCTTGTGAATTACCAAATCCTTGCTGAGTAGAAGCCTTGGCATAAAATGACTGTTCTTGACCGCTATAGTAATCTGTGCCGAAGTTTACTCTGTAGGAGAGACCGCAATCCAACTTGATCATTGCATAGAGTGTAGCGTCAATACGATTGCGTTTAGTTTTGCCCTGGACACCTGTGAAGTCGTAGAAAGGATTCCACAACATTCCTTCACCCGTAGGGTGAGGCACTAAGCCTAATGCAGGATCACCATCTTGTGTAACATCACCACCTATACCGTAATTATCGCCTTCGCCGCCGGGAGAGTAATATGGCGTGCCTAGCGGATTCCAATTACCACCTACGCCAGTACCATTAAAATACTCCCAGTAGGCAAAATTAGTGGTAGCGCCCATTGTAATGTACTTGCCCAAGTTCTGATCCAAGTTTAAACGCAGAGTGTAGCGTTTTCTAAACGAACGCGGAGTAATACCTCTATTATCCATGAACGAACCAGAGAGAAATACTTTAGTATCCTTGCTTCCGCCACGAATACTTATATTGTGGTTATGTGAAATTGTCTTATCTCGCATACCAGCACCTTGCCAATCAAATGTGCGCAACTTTGAAGGATCATATGTACCACCCTCCCAAGCACGACGTACAGATTCAAGTACATATCCTGAATTATCTTTTTTTACATACTCCATACGCTGGTCATACTCCCAGTTCGGTTCCATAGAGGGATACCCACAACTAGGGTCGATACTGTAACCGCCTTCACCATCATAAATATAGCTACGTTCAGCTTCACGTAGGTACTCCAAATACTCGGCACCGTTACGCACACGACGATAATTATCTACTTTACCGATTGACAGATAGCCACTATATTCTACATTAACCTTGCCACTCTCACCTTTTTTGGTCGTTACCAAAATTACACCATTAGCACCACGAGCACCGTAGATAGCTGTAGCTGAAGCATCTTTCAAAACTTCGATAGAAGCTACATCTGCAGGGTTTACTACATCCATACCACCGTTCACAGGCACTCCGTCAATAACAAATAATGGATCATTGCTGGCTGAAATAGATCGATTACCACGAATACGAATCATGGGACTTTCGTTTAGTCCGCTACCAGCTACCATTACACCAGCAGCTTTACCGCGCAATGCTTCTTGAATAGTAGTGGGGGCGGTTGCCATTAGATTTTCTGATTTTACTTGTGTAATAGCACCTGTCAAATCACGTTTCTTTACGCTACCATAACCTACCACTACCACTTCATCCAAAGTTTCAGTATCTTCTTTTAATACTATTTCCAAACTTTTTCGTCCGGCAACATCTACGGTTTGTACTTGATAACCAATGAAAGAAATTCGAAGTTTTCCTTTGGGAGAAACATTCAAAGAAAAATCACCGTTAATGTCTGTAATAGTACCATTAGTAGTACCAACTTCAGTTACGTTGGCACCAATCACAGCTTCTCCTAAAACATCTTTTACTGTACCTTTTACAACTTGATTTTGCGCATTTGCCCATATTGCTACAAAACAAAGCAAAAATGACAATATCAATTGTTTAAAATAAAAAATAGTGTTTTTCATCGTTAATTAAAAAAACTTAGTTAATATAAAAATATATATTATGTAACATTTTTGTCACTATAAAATGTTACATAATTTCCATGATAAAATATGCTTCATCAAGGAAATAGAGGAAATAATATTGTTAAACTTTTTATAGGTGAACTTTGGTGTAAATATAAATAAATTAACAATATTATTAAAGAACAAACAAAATCTCGTATGGCAGAGATTCTGTATCACGTAATCATTTAATGAATGTGTGAAAATTAAGTCTGTCTCATGTTTAAAATGTTATAGTTGATTAATAAACTCGTTATTTTATTCTCACTAAGAAGTACTTACTTCTTTAATTTCTGTTTGCTTGGTGCTTTATTATATTACAAAGATAGAGAACGTGAAATTAAGATGGATTAACAGATGTGTCTAATTCGTCAGCTTTTATAACCATGCATACATCTATGTACTATATTCATTCATTTTTGTCACATTATTCAAAAAAAATAGCAATTTATCCTTTTTTTTAGGTATAGGAAGGCAGTTTGTTTTTTTAAAGACATAACTTTGTCGTGAGAAAAAATCTATAAACTATGATAAAAAAGCAACTGATATTTTTATTGCTTTGTATTACACAATCAGTATTTGCACAAAATGCAATCTTTTACGATAAAGCAACAATAGGCAGCCAATGTATAAATGTATTATGTCAGGATCAAAACAATTATTTATGGATTGGTACAAGAAACGGACTTCGCAGATTTGACGGTTCGCAGTTTGTGTCTTATTATCATGCAAAACAAGATTCCACTTCATTGGCCGATAATGAAATTCACTCCTTATATATTGATGATGAAAATAATCTTTGGATAGGCACAGCCAACGGCTTGCAACGTTACCTTCCGGAAAAAGACAGTTTCCAGACAGTCACTCTCCATACTATAAAGGCAAAAGGGCGAATTACCGGTATCTTTCAACGGAATACGGGTGAAATTTTATGTAATGTATCTGATGTGGGCATTTTTTCCGTGGACATTCAAACAATGGTGGCACATCCTGTTATAACTGAAAGTAAACTTTTTCATCCGCCTTTTGTAACTTGCCTCTTTGAAGACAGCCGGCGACAACTCTGGCTGGGAACTGACCGGCAAGGCATAGTCCGTATCGATTCCACCGGCCAGGAAGAAAAAATATATCCGCTAAATAATATGGCTGTGCGTAATATACTCGAAGATTATGACCGGAGGGTTTTTATGGTTACCGCACAAACTGTTTTCTTGTGGGATCAAGAAAACGACAAGCTTGTGCCGTTTCCTTATTCCGGAAAAAAGAAGAATATCCGTTTCCATTCTGTTGTAATCACTGCTAATGGAGACATTATGCTGGGTACTTATGGACAGGGAATCACTTGCATAAAGCGTGGAGACAAGAAAATTACAGATGCAGATGGCATTCAAAGCTCATTTATAAATATCAATCAGGCTAAGGTTAGTAGCCTTTTCGAAGATAAACAGCAGAACTTATGGATTGGATGTTTATACCAGGGCTTTCTGATGCTGCCTCATAAACCATTGCCTTTTTCTTTTTGGAACCAGCCCATCATGCTTTCCGATATGCCGGGATGGCTCAATGCGCTCTATTGCGATAAAACAGATACTATGTGGTGTTCTGTTGAAGATAATGGTATTTATCAACTGGATTGTAATGGTAATATCTCCCGCCATATTTATACGGATGGGGTTGTCTTTTCAATGTTTGAAGATAGTGACGGTGTGTTTTGGGTGGGAATCAATGGAAAAGGACTGTATTCGTTTAATCGAAAAAAAGGAAAGTTGGAATTGGAATATCCATTACAGGGGGATTTCAGCATAAGATGTATTACAGAAGATAAGCATAAAAATTTGTATGCAGCTATTTTAGGAGAGGGTATTTTGCAATATCATTTGCCTACAGGAAAGTATCAACTACTTTCAAGGAAGAATCCTATTAAAGGAGAAAATAATATTACAAATTATTGGATCATTTCTATTTTATGCGATTCTGAAGATAGAATCTGGTTCGGACATTTTGGAAATATAAGCTGTTATGATACCCGGAACGAAAGATTTCTAGACTTACCTTTTGAACCAGAAATAAAGTCCAGTTCTTTCTATACAATTATTGAAGGAAAGGACCATACGATTTGGATGGGTACTAAGAATGGGCTAGTTCATTATAATCCCCAAAACAATCAATATTCGGTTATCACTACTGAACAGGGACTCCCAGATAATGTTATCTGTGGACTGGTGCAGGATAAACATGGTAATTTATGGTGTAGCACCATACAGGGAATTTGCCATATCCTTGTAGACGGAAAACAAGTTATTAACTATTATACAGGGAATGGACTGCAAGAAAAAGTATATTTAGAAGGACGTTATACTCAAAGTAAAAAAGGAAAAATTTATTTCGGAGGAAATAGGGGAATTACTAGCTTTAATCCTGATGATATTCAGTTAATAAAACCGGACACTCCACCTATCATTACCGATATGTATATTCGGGATCAGAAAGTGACTATGGAGACACGCTCGGGAAATAAACGGGTCGTTGATACAGAATTGGTCCATGCTGATTGTTTCAATCTTTCTTATATGGATAATACATTCGTATTCATGGTTTCAACAATGGACTTTCGTGATGCTGGAAATGTCCTTTATGAATATCGGCTTGAGGAATTTAATGAAAACTGGAATAAGACACAGCCTGGCGAAAACCGGATACAATACCACCATTTGGCTCCTGGGAATTATACTCTCCAAATACGTGCTTGCGAAAATGGATTTCATTCACCGATAAGATCCGTACGGATTCATGTTATCCCGCCTTGGTATCTGAGTACTGGTGCCAAAATTGTTTATATTTTGTTGGTTATCTGTGCCAGCTATTTGTTATATACAGTTTACAGACGGAAAAAACAGGAGGAAATTAGTGAAATGAAGTTGCAGTTTTTTATCAATATTGCACACGAGATACGTTCACCGCTTACTCTTATCCTCGGTCCGCTGGAGAAGTTGCAGAGAATGCAGTGTGAGCCGGATGTTAATAAAATGCTGTTAACGATCAAGTATAATACCGGCCGTATTTTAAACCTTATTAATCAGTTGCTTGATGTACGGAAGATTGATAAAGGCCAGATGCCTATTCTTTGTGAGGAGGTTGATATTCGGTCGTTTGTCAATGAACTGCTTCTTGTATTTACAGAGCAGGCACGCCTGAAAAAAATCAGTTTGGAAACAAAATTTCCGGAAAAACTTCCAACGGTGTGGATTGATCCGAATAATTTTGATAAGGTGCTGGTCAACCTGCTTTCAAATGCTTTTAAATATACGCCTGAAAATGGTGTCATCTGCATAGAAGTAAAAACCGGCAGTAATCCGAAAAGCTCCGGCCTTTTGCAAAAGTATATGGAGATTTCTATTTCAGATACGGGCAAGGGAGTGAACGAAAAAGAACTGAAAAAAATCTTCAATCGTTTTTATCAAGGCGATGGTAGCCATACTATGCACTCCTTGGGTTTCGGCATCGGATTAAACCTATGTCAACTGCTTGTGAAATTACATCATGGTATCATTTTTGCTGAAAATAGGACGGATACTCAAGGTTGCCGTTTTGTGATACACCTCCCTTTGGGGTGCAAACATTTGAAAAAGGAAGAAATGGTAAAGGTGGAAACCGGTTTGGTTCCACATGGCGTAATGGCAGACCAATATATTCCTTACCATCCATCCCGGGAAAAAGTAAAATATAGAAAGACCAATTATAGTGTTCTTGTAATTGATGATGATGATGAACTACGGAGCTTTTTAAAAGATAACCTGGCTGCATATTATCATGTAGATGTGGCTATAGATGGAGTGGAAGGACGGAAAAAAGCGATTACTCAACAACCGGACATAATCATTTCAGATGTTATCATGCCCAATATGGATGGCATCCAACTGCTGAAAGAATTGAAAAAGAATGCTAATACTAGTCATATCCCCATTATCTTGCTGACTTCTCAAGTTGAATTTTCCAACCGGATTGAAGGCTTGGTACAAGGAGCGGACGGGTATTTATGCAAGCCTTTTAATATGGAAGAATTGATGGTGCTTATAACCAATCTGATAGCTAATCGTGTGCGGCTAAAAGGAAAGTATTCGGGTAGTCAGACTCAGGAAGGGAAAATAGTCCCGGTCGAATTACAAGGAAACGATGAGGCATTGATGGAACGTATTATGAGCATTATAAATGAGAACTTGAGCAACCCTAATCTTAATGTAGAGATGCTTACGCAAGAAGTCGGGATCAGTCGCACTCATTTGCACCGACGTATGAAGGAAATGACAGGAACCGCTCCTAGCGATTTTATTCGCAATCTACGCCTTCAACAAGCTACCGTGTTATTAGAAAATAAAGATCTTTCAATAACCCAAATAGCTTATGCGGTAGGATTTACCAGTCAGACACATTTTTCAAGCGCCTTTAAGAAAGTGTATGGCCTTTCTCCTATGGAATATGCCCAATCAAATAGAAACAGGTAACATTATTTGAAGAACACACACTTTCTAATATTACTCATTTATCTTTTTCTTTTAGAACACAGACAGCTCTTCCTATCTTAAAAGAAAAGAGATAGTTTGCTGTTGGTATTGAGTAATGTGACAAAAATGAATGAATATAGTACATAAATGTAGGCGTGGTTATAAAAAATGATGAATTAAGTATATCTGTTAATCTGATCTAATCTTACGTATTCTATCTTTGTTAGCAGTAAGACAATATAAAATGATTGAGAATAAATCCCAATAAAACATTTTAATTTATGCCGACTTCGACAGGTTTGAATACAAAGAAAATGGATAGTAAAAAGAATCTTTTTATATATAAAAAAATGAAGATTAATTTGATTGTTTTGTTTTTTGCTGTTTGCGCAGCAGGAGCATGGGCACAGGAATACAAGGTACCTGTAACTAATGAGAAAGAGCAGATGGTTGAGGGACAGTATAAGCCGCAGTGGGAATCACTCAGAAAACACAAGACTCCGGAATGGTTCCGCGATGCCAAATTCGGCATCTGGGCTCATTGGGGACCGCAGTGCGTGGAAGGTTCGGGCGACTGGATGGCACGCAATATGTATAAAGAAGGCACATACGCTTACAATTATCATAAAGAACATTATGGCCATCCATCAGAGGTGGGATTCAAGGATATTCTTCCACTCTTCAAAGCAGAAAAATGGGATCCTGACAAACTCGTGGAAAGATACAAACGCCTCGGAGCACAATATATCTTTGTCCTCGGTAACCACCACGACAACTTCGACCTTTGGGATTCGAAATATCAGCCATGGAATTCTGTGAATATGGGGCCGAAGAAGGATTTGATTGCCGGATGGGCAAAAGCGTCAAAGAAGTATGGTTTGCCTCTCGGCATTAGTTTCCACGCTGACCACGCATGGTTGTGGTATGAGCCTGCACAGCGTTACGACATAAACGGACCTAAAGCGGGTATACATTACGACGGCAAACTTACCAAAGCCGACGGAAAGGGCAAATGGTGGGAAGGTTACGATCCGCAGGATCTCTATGCGCAAAACCATCCCATGAGTGAGAAGTCTTGGGCAAACAATCGTGTGCACGTACAGTGGGCATGGAGTGGCGGAGCCTGTCTACCTACACTTGAATATGTCACCAACTTTTATGACCGTACTCTCGACGCTATCAACCGCTACAATCCCGATCTCATCTACTTTGACGTCACCGTTGCGCCCTTTCATGACATCAGTGACTGCGGATTGAAGATTGCATCGCATTTCTACAATAAGAATCCGCGTGCTGTGATGTTTGGTAAGATGCTCAACGACGAACAGCGCGAAGCCCTCACATGGGATGTGGAGCGTGGTGCGCCCAATGAGATTGTCGAAGAGCCTTGGCAGACATGCAACTGCCTTGGAAACTGGCACTATAATACCAGCATCTATGAGCGTGGTAGCTACAAGAGTGCAACGGAGGTTATAAAACAACTCATTGATATAGTTAGTAAAAACGGCAACCTTTTACTTAGCATTCCTCTGCGTGCCGATGGTACGTATGACGAGAAAGAGGCTGCTATACTTGATGGCATAGAGGCTTGGATGACAGTAAATAAGGAAAGCATCTTCAATACCCGTCCGTGGGTGAGGTTCGGCGAAGGTCCAGTTGCCGAGTCTGACATCAAGCTTAAGGCTCAGGGATTCAACGACGGTATGTACAGCAATATGACATCAGCTGACATCCGTTTCAACCAGACGAAGAAATATCTCTACGTCACCCCTCTCGGATGGCCTGAAGACGGCAAAGTAGTCGTGAGGTCTCTCGCCAAAGGTAATCCCCATTTCAAGAAAAACATCACCACAGTGGAACTGCTCGGTTATGGTTGTCTGAAAGTCGTGCAGACAGACAATGGGCTTGAAATACAGTTGCCAATAGTCACAAATGCCATTGCTCCTGTTTTGAAAATATCAAAGTAGCTCATCTTTTATACAAACGATAATATGAAAATAATATTGTCAGTTATTCCTATGGTTATATTAATAATAACCAATGATCAAGAGAAAATGAAATATGTACTTGACATGGTACATAACACTTCTGGCGAGAAACCGTATGTTACAAAATATAATGATCCGGAATTTTTAGAAAGCTAGAAATTCAGCGGAGCGGTGACACACTGGCACGTCAATTTCACTATTACATACGACAATGTAAAAAGGAACTTATAAAAGATAGGCAGGAAAGGCAGTGGATAGAGCAGCGGGCGAAATACATAGACAAACAGCTCGCTAAGTTTCACAAGGTGGGAGTAAAGGTATATCCTTTTACCAACTTTGTCGTGTTTCTCAAGTCCCTGTGTACGGCATACGGCGATGAGATATGCGCTGAGAAGAACAAACTGAAATCTCACTTTGCTAATTACTAAATTTATAGATAGTTGCAATTTGTTGAGTTTGTATTAATTTACCAATAAATAAAAAATAATTTTATGAAAAAAAAGATGTTTTGTTTAGGGATACTATTCTTGTTTGCATGTGACTTGTCGCTCAATGCACAACAAACAATGAGTGTCATCCCTCCTATTGTTCATGACTATGCTACTGCTACTAAAGATTTTCCTGTGGTAGACGTCCACCGGGAATGTGCAACCATCCGTTACGATTCACATGATTATAAAGGAGTAATTCGTGCTATCAACGATTTACACAAAGACATCGAACGCGTGACCGGTGCAAAAACCAATGTATCTGCCGATGCCGTTTCCGGGAAGTACGAAATCATAATCGGAACGTTAGGAAAAAGCAAGGTTATAGATGCTCTCGCCGCTTCCGGCAAGATAAAGCTTCGGAACTTGCAAGGGAAATGGGAAAGCTTTGTAATAGCAACTGTTGAAAATCCGAGTCCCGGCATCCGACAAGGGCTGGTCATTGCCGGCAGTGATAAACGAGGCACCATATATGGTATTTATGAACTTTCACAGCAATTAGGTGTCTCCCCATGGTACTGGTGGGCAGATGCTCCTGTGCAAAAGCGCAAGTCTGCCTATATCAAATCCGGCTATTACGAATCAGGCGAACCTAAGGTGAAATACCGGGGCATCTTTATTAATGACGAGTGGCCTTCCTTCGGCAACTGGGCTACCGAAAAATTTGGTGGCGTCAACTCCAAGATGTATGTACATCTTTTTGAGCTGTTGTTACGTTTGAAGGCTAACTACCTCTGGCCCGCCATGTGGGCAAGTGCATTTAACGAAGATGATCCGATGAATCCGATTTTGGCCGATGAGTACGGAATTGTCATGGGAACCTCCCACCATGAACCAATGATGCGCGCCCATAAAGAATACACCCGAAGAAAAGAAGAAGTAGGTCCTTGGGACTATAAGACAAACAAAGAACGGCTTGATAACTTTTTCCGTAAGGGTATGGAACGGAATAAAAACTTCGAAAATGTCGTAACTATCGGTATGAGAGGTGATGGAGACGTGGCGATGAGCAAGGAAGGCGATGAGGCTAATATGCAGGTACTGAAAAAAGTTATAGAAGGTCAGCGGCAGGTATTAAAAGAGGTGTATGGAAAAGAACCGTCTGAGATCCCCCAGCTATGGGCTATATTCACCGAAGTGCAACGTTATTATGATGCAGGTTTTACAGTACCCGATGATGTAATGCTGCTTTTCTGCGATAACAACTGGGGGTATATTCGGCGTACAGGTCCCGACAAAGAAAAGAAACGCAAGGGAGGGATGGGATTGTATTACCACATAGACATGAACGGTGGTCCATGGAATGACCGGTGGGTTACCACGACTACCATACCTAAATTACGCGAACAGTTCCATCTGGCATATCAATCGGGCATCGATGACCTTTGGGTGGTCAATGTAGGTGATATCAAGCCTAAAGAACTTCCAATCGATTTCATTATGCGTTATGCGTGGAATCCCGACGCTATACCGGCAGATAAAACAAAAGATTATATGATAGATTGGGCACGACACATTTTTGGGAAAGAATATGCCGGAGAAATAGCCGATATCATATCTAAGTACACCAAATATAACTTGTTACGCAAAGCGGAAGTGCAACTTCCCGATGTGTTCAGCATTGTCAATTACCATGAAGCCGACCGTATGTTGGCCGCATGGAAGGAACTTACAGTAAAAGCCGAGGAACTGGAACACAAACTATCACCAGAAGCCAAAGATGCTTATTATCAACTGGTACTCTATCCGGTGAAAGCCTCTGCCGGAGTGGCTGAGATCTATCTTTCAGTCGGCAAAAATCGTTTATATGCAAAACAAGGGCGTGTCAGTGCCAATGATTATGCAGACCGCGCAAAAGAATTATTCAATCTCGACTGGCATTTAAGTCATCGCTACAATAATGAAACAGCCAACGGAAAATGGAAACATATGATGTCTGACAAACATATTGGCTATACGAAATGGTATATGCCCAAGGACAATGAATTACCTGAACTGTCAATGGTGAATCCGCTGGGTTCTCCAAGTCTCGGTGTTGCGGTGGAAGGCAGCGAAGCAGCCTGGCCACTTATGGCAAAACAGCTTTCATTGCCGGTGTTCGATGCCCTGAACAATCAGACTCATTATATAGAGGTTTTCAATCGTGGAGTAGGAGAAATTGAATATACCGTTCTCACCTCCCAACCGTGGATAAAGGTAGATGAGTCCGAGGGCAAAGCAGCTAAAGACAATCGCCTGCATGTTTCCATTGACTGGTCCAAAGCACCACAAGGTACGGTAGAAGGAAATGTAGAAATAGTATGCGGCAAGAGTAAAGCAGAAGTAAAAGTAACGATTGTCAACACAGCACTCCCCCATAGCAAAGAGACGTTCTTTGGAACACTGGCCCATTCCGAATTCTCCATACCGGCACACGCTTATAATGCCAACATTTCAGGGAAACAGGCAGCTTGGGTCTTTATTCCGGATTTGGGTAGAGGCAAAGGCTGCATGGGAATAACGCCAGTGACGGCGTCCAGCACATTGACACACAAGAAAGCTGCCCGTCTGGAATATAAGATATACCTTCCTTCGGCAGGAAAAACAACAGTAGCTTTAGGTATTTTACCTACCCAAGATGTCAATCCGGCACGCGGACTCCGCATAGCGGTAGGCATAGATGAAAAAAAGCCCATAGTACTGGATGCTCGAAAAGGTTTTGTCGATACTTTTGAAGAATACAATTCCCAAAACCTTGCTCTATCAAAAGTATTGAAAGCACTCCCCACTAAAAGTACTTTGGCCCTAAGCGGTAAAGGCATGTATTTAAGAAATGAAGTATTTGATAATATACGCTGGTTGGATGTAGAAATAGATGTGGAGAAACCGGGATTCCATACACTGAAAGTTTATATGGTTGACCCTGAAATTGTATTGGAAAAGATTGTGGTGAATCCGGATAACAGTCGGCCGAGTTATTTAGGAGCACCATCCAAGCAACACAGCATTACAACTATAGAAGAAAAGCCACTATCTACTATTTTGTATAAATAGAAAATTATAGGATTCGAGTTTTATACTTGAATCCTATTTTTTAATATAATTATATTAGTGACTGATCTATGTTTATATAAATGTTTATTTATGGGGGACTGAATAAGCAACATCTGACTTAGTGTGCCAATATTCATTATTTATATATAGAACCTGAAAGGAAGCAGGTAATTTAGAAATGCAGGACCTATAAAGGAGGTGTTGCCTTTATGCGTAGATGCCTCTTTTAAAAATTATAATAGATCCTTCTCCGAAGGGAGCATTATAAAAGTCTTTCGTAGAGAGCGTTTGATATCATTATATACTATAGGTTTGCTCGGATCGCAATGGCATTACTGAAAGAAAAGCCTGTAATTATCTTGTAAATAGATAGCTATGGGCTTTATTATTTGCTCCTTGCTTGTGGGCTACAGAAAGTTGATCAGCAAATCATTTACGATTGTTGGATTGCTACTTTTATGGGATTAATGCTTGCTGTAATTTTTCCCAATTTTCGTTGAGTGCCTGCATTGATGGAAATAATAAATTGGCTCCTGCATCTAATAGCACTTGTGCATCCAATGGACCGGTATTGACGGCAATCGTGAATATCCCCGCCGCTACTCCGGCTTGTACACCGATAGGAGCATTTTCAACGACGATGGCTTCATTGGCCTTTATCCCGGCCTTTTCCAGTCCCATGAGATAGGGCTCAGGGTTGGGCTTTCCATATCTTACGTCAAAGGCGGTCACCATATGTTCACGTTGGAACATGCCGGGAAAATTGTGGGCAAGGCGATCCAGTAAAGAGAGTTGACCAGAACCGGTTACCAGTATGGGAGTTAATCCTTCTGCTTTTATTTTCTGTAATATTTCCCAGGAACCGGGCATGCGTCCAGGCTCGGGATGCTTGTTGAATTCTGCACTTTTTTCTGCATAGATACTTTCTATCAGTTCGGGAGTGGCATCCTGTCCGTACTGGCGTTGATAGACGATATTGATTGTAGCTGCTCCGGTACGTCCTTCGTGCATGTAGGCTTCTTCACGACTCAGATGCAGGCCGCGACGTTCCATGACCTTGTGCCAAGCGTCGGCATGATAGGGCATGGAGTTGAAAAGTACACCGTCCATATCGAAAAGTACGGCTTTCAACCGAATGTCAGAGTGCCCATGGTGTTTCAGATAACGGGAAATAGCGACTTCAAACATAATTTGTTGTTGTATAGGGCACAAAATTACACAAAATCTGTATTCAAACTTTGAAAAAAATAGGAATATTGTCATTTATGTATTGAAATTACAGATTTATTGATTTTATTTCATAACTTTACTATTTATTAGGTATATCATTGTTCTAATACATCCACTATGAGCATACAGGAAAGACTGAATTTAGAGAGAGAAAATGTGCAATTGAAGAAAGAACTAAGCGTGCTGAAAAGAAAAATGGAACTACTGGAGTCCAATCGCTCTTTGAATTCTTTTTCTCAGCATCTGATAGATAAGATGCAGGCAATAATTTTTATAAAGGATGTAACAAATGGTTTTCGCTATTACAGAGTTAATGATGCTTTCTGCTCCATACAACATTTATCGCGCCAAGAGGTTATAGGGAAAACAGATTATGACTTGTTCTCACTTGAAGAGGCAGAGAAATATCGCAGGGACGATGAAGCGACAGTGAGCATGAGAGGAGATTTTACATTGCGTGAAATGGTGCATTTTCAGGGAGAGGAGAAGATTATATTGCAAACGACTAAATCGTATGTAGAAACTTCTGAAGGAAATCAGTTGTTGGTATGCGTCTCTTACGATATAACGGAGCATATTCAAAAAGAAAGAATGATGGAAAGTCTCATGAAAGATGAGCAGGAAGCGCATCAGATGATGAAAGCCATTTTTCATAAGTTACCATCCGCTATTCTTATTAAGGATATAGAGGATGATTATCGTTTTTATATTATCAATCAAAAGTTTGAGCAGATGTGTAATATGCCCAAAGAACTGTTGGTAGGCAAGACTGATTACGATATTTTTCCGAAAGAAGAGGCTGACAAATACAGGCAAGATGATGTAGCGGCTACTTCCTGTGAAGAGAGTGACCCTATGTTGATTCATGAAATTGTTACTTCTCCCGACCGGGGTACACATACTCATTTGCAAACCATAAAATTTTCTTTCACTTTCAAAAGGAAGAAATTGTTGGTGTGTGTGGGAAACGATGTAACTTTGCAATACCAGATGATGGAGCAATTGCGTGATGCTTTGAGCAAGGCGGAGCAGGCAGATACGTTGAAGGCGCAATTTATAGCTAATATGAGTCATGAGATCAGGACGCCGCTGAATTCGATTATTGGTTTTTCACAGCTCATGGCAGAGGCTGAAAATCAAACGGACCGGGATGAATATAACCGTATTATCAGCCTTAATAATAACTTGTTGCTGAATCTTTTTGAAGACGTGCTGAACCTATCGATGCTGGATTCGGATAATATGTCTTTTAAAAACGATGAATTTGATTTCTCGGCAATGTTCGATGAGCTTGCTGTCTTGATGAGGGAAAAAGTGAGTAATCCGGAAGTAGAGTTTATTTGTGAAAACCCTCTTCAAACTTTAATGGTCAAAACCGACCGGGAACGTTTGACGCAGGTTATCGGTAATCTGATAACCAATGCTGCTAAGTTTACCGGACAGGGATATATTAAAATGGGATATGCCCGTAAAAATGACGGCGTGCAGATCTATGTGGAAGATACTGGGTTGGGTATTGAAGAGAAAAATCTGGTGGAAGTGTTTGACAGGTTCAAGAAGTTAAATGTTTTCATTCAGGGCACAGGCTTGGGACTACCTATATGCAAGTCCATCGTCAATCAGATGGGAGGTGAGATTTGGGTGGAGTCCGAATATGGGAAAGGAAGCACATTCTATGTATGGCTTCCTTGTTTATGCTGAATTTATGGTGATCGGACCTATGTAAAAATGAAGCATTTCTTGAGGGTGGCTGATACTTCATCTTGCAGCTTTCGGGCGTTGAGTGGTTTGGACATATAACCTGTGAATCCGCTTTCCATTATTTTTTGTTTGTCCGAAGCATAGGCGTATGCCGTAACTGCGATGATTGGTATGCTTTTCGATAACTCTCGTATCTGGTGAGTAGCTTCATATCCGTTCATATTGGGCATATTGATATCCATTAGGATGAGGTTTGGATGATGAAGGGAATATAGCTCGACTGCTTCTTTTCCGTCGCGTGCATGAATTAGTTGAAAATCTTTTTGCAAAATGGAATGAAAGAGCCGGTAATTGCTTTCGTCATCTTCAGCTATAAGTATGGTTATTTGTTTGTCTTTGGAGAGTTCAGATAGTTCAACGGGCTTGTCTGTACTTTCATTTGCGGTGCCTGTATGGTAGGGAAGTGTAAACCAGAAAGTACTTCCATTTCCTACTTTGGAGTCTACTCCTATTTCCCCGCCCATGGCATCTACTATGCTTTTGCATATAGAAAGGCCCAATCCGGTTCCCTGCGCAAAGTTATTCAGCTTAATGAAACGTTCAAAAATTTTATCTTGTTTTTCTGCCGGAATACCGCATCCTGTATCGGTTACATAAAAATAGATTTTCTCTTTTTGCAGTTTGTAACCGAAGGTGATTTTACCTTTTTGTGTGAACTTAATGGCATTGTTCAGTAAGTTGATGATGATTTGAGACAGGCGGTTACGTTCGGTAATCACCCAGCAGTTGTCATTGTCCGGGATCATTTCAAGGCATACATCCGGAGAGGTAATGCGCATAAGGGCGGTGCTTTCCAACTCATTCATTAAAACATTCAGATCAAGGCTGGAATAGTTGAAGTCCAGTGAACCGGCTTCAATTTTGGCAATGTCCAATACGTCGCTGATAAGTTGCAGAAGTAGTTGGTTGTTGTTCTCTATAATATTGATATATTCACTTTTTTCTTCCTCTTCTTCCGCTGTGGCTAGTATGGAGGAGAAGCCTACGATTGCGTTGAGTGGCGTACGTATTTCGTGGCTCATGTTTGCAAGGAAAGCTGACTTCAGCCGGTCTGATTCTTCGGCGCGGTTTTTGGCATTTATGAGTTCCTGTTCGTTCCGCTTGCGGTCGGTAATGATAAGTAGGGATCCGATGAGTGAGATAGGATGTCCCTGTTCATTCCTCTGTTCCACTACGGCGCGCGCCTCTACCCAGTTGATGTATTCTTTGCCGTTTTTTTTGATGACGGTGCGGAACTCTTCTTTCAGTGCCTTTACTCTACCTAAGATGAGTGCTTGGTAGTCGTCTCTTATCCGTTCTGCATCATCAGGGTGTATGTTGTTGAAGTAGTCGGCTTCGTGGATAATCCGTACTCCTCGTTCATCCTTTACACCGGTGGCAAGTTCGAAAGGAGAACGGTTGGCATCGCAGGTGATGGCATGCTTCTGCAGGTCCCAATGCCAAGGGATGATATGTGCGATGTCTAATGCCAATGCCAGTTTATTGTTGGCGGCTCGTAACAATTCCTGTGTCTGGTGTAGGGTAGTGGTATTTACGCCAAAAATGTCTATTAGATTTTCCTCAGCGGCTTGACGTATTATTACTTCATAGAAGGCGTTCTGCTCTTCAAAATAGTAGGTGAATACAATCGACCTTCTTTCTTGAAAAACAATTCTGGCAAATTGCATAAAATACTCTTCCGTCTGGTGAGGAAACATGCTTGAATTGACTTGTTCCTGCTTTTGCTTGGAGCAAAATAACTCTTTGAACAAGATGTTGGCATTGATGTAGCGCATGCTTTCGGGAATACCATTTTCATTGAACATTACCTGTTCCTGCACGTAGAATACGGGCATGTTCTCAAGAAGCTTGTTATGGCTTCTTAACAACATGATTTCTTTCTGCTGAAATTTATGTTTTATGTATGAGACGATGCCCAGTACTGAAAGAATCAACAGGCAGATGCTAATTTGTAACTTATATCGTTGCCATAGCGTGGGCGGTTTGTTGATAAATAGGGTGTTGGGTGGGCAAAGCTTTTCTGACATTCCCCGTTGTTTCAGTGCATTATAATCAATAACGGGATAGCTCTTGTCGGGAGTATAGAATGGGATGTCTCGCGCTTCTCTTCCGTTGATGATACTACGAAGGCATTGCAACAAGTGCTTTATGGTGGCATCATTGTCGTAGAAGTATCCTCCGATGAACCCGCCCTCTGCGAGGAAGGACTCTCTTAGTGTAAAAACTCCTTTATTGGCCGACATAATGAAACGATAATCTTCCGTTGACATTGTGATGAGATGTCCCAACAGATTCTCCCTTACGCAGAACCAGGAACCGAATAACATTCCTACGGTAGGGTTTTCATTGGTCAGCAGATACTTTCTCAAGTTTGGTACTGCAGGGTTGGAATTGGGATAGATGCGTTTATACTCAATGTTCGGGTAGCTGGATAATAGGTAACTTTTAATCTCTTTTTCGTGTATCCTGTTGATGAAAAGTTTGTCAGCGGCAAAAATAAATGTTTTTATGCCGGGCTGTATCTTCATCATCATGTCAATGGTTTCCTTGCAATAAGTAGGGCATAGTATGAAAGTGAAATTATATTTGTCTTTGAGCCCTGAGATGGAAAAGATGGAGTCTTTCGGTATTTCTGCCGATTCATACTCCGGATAGTTATACCGGGGCGAGGTGTAGCTATCCCGTCCGGCACACAAAATGATGGGGATATCTCCCCATTCTTTCTTGATTCTGTCACGTAAAGTAAACGCCATGTTGCCTATCAGTACGACAGAGTGGGGTTTGGTGTTTTCATAGCGTTGGAATAACGTGTTTACGGAATGCTGGTAAAGGGAGTCGTTTTTGATAAGAATGGAGTGCAAGTGGCTCACATAGGCACTGGTGTTCGACATTTTCCCCACTTCTTGCATAATGGGCACGATAATACTGTTACTCCATGCGGCTTGTTCGTTATATGAATTGATGATCAGAAGGTTATGGGAACTTTTATTCGATAGGGCGAATATAGGTTGAATGAAAAGTAAGCATAAGCAGAGGCTATGGATTTTTTTGAGTATCGGTGTGCTCATAGTATGTAGGTTTGTTGTTATTGTCGGTGATGTGTGTATCTTCTCTGAAGCACCTCTGTTGGTGTTGAAGGCCGGATTGCGGAATATGGATCCTATTTCCGAGCAATGTGTTTTGAAAAAGGTGTCAAGACTAAAACTTGCTATTAATAGCCTGGTTTAGTTTTGACACCTTGGATATAGTTGGTTATTTACAGTCTTGCCCGAATAGCTTTGGATTCTTCTTCGTAACCCGGTTTGTTCAATAGGGCGAACATGTTTTTCTTGTAAGCCTCGACACCCGGTTGGTTGAATGGATTGACACCCAAAAGATAGCCACTGATACCGCATGCTTTTTCAAAGAAATACAGCAGTCCGCCGATACTTTCTTCATTCAATGCAGGGATGACGATGCGTATGTTGGGTACGCCACCGTCTACGTGGGCCAACTGTGTTCCTAATTCTGCCATTTTGTTGACTTCATCCACACGTTTGCCGGCGAGGAAATTCAGTCCGTCCAAATTCTGGGCATCACTTGGAACTTCCAGTTTATGGTTGGTTTTTTCCACTGAAATTACAGTTTCGTAAATGGTGCGTTCGCCTTCCTGAATCCATTGCCCCATAGAATGTAGGTCGGTGGAGAAATCTACGGCTGCCGGGAAAATACCCTTGTTTTCTTTACCTTCGGATTCTCCATAAAGCTGTTTCCACCATTCGCTTACATAATGCAGTTTGGGGTTGAAGTTTACGAGAATTTCAATTTTCTTGTCATGCTTATAAAGCTCGTTGCGGGTGGCTGCATAAATAGCTGCCGGATTTTCAGCAAATGGAACGTCCTTTCCGCAAAGCTTTTCCATGGCCGTTGCGCCGGCTACCAGCTTTTCAATATCGAAACCTGCTACTGCGATGGGTAACAGGCCTACCGGGGTAAGTACAGAGAAACGTCCGCCTACATTATCGGGAATGATGAAAGATTTGTAACCTTCATTGTCTGCCGTAACACGAGCAGCGCCTTTCTTGGCATCTGTAATGGCAACGATGACTTTTTTTGCCATGTCTTTACCGCGTTGGTCTTCGCATTGCTTTTTCAGTAGGCGGAAAGCCAAAGCCGTTTCAGTTGTGGTTCCTGATTTGGAGATATTGATAACACCGAATTTCTTATCTTGCAAGTATTCGGTAAGTTCGTACAAATAATCTTCACCGATGTTGTGTCCTGCATACAGAATAACCGGAGTGGATTTCTTATCTTGCAGCCAAGTGAAACTGTTTAACAAAGCCTCGATAACGGCACGTGCACCGAGGTAGCTCCCGCCAATTCCGGCAACGACCACTACTTCACAGTTATCACGCAATACTTGTGCGGTAGCTTTCAAGTCAGCCAGATGTTCTTGTGTGATGGAAGAGGGAAGATGTAACCAGCCTAAAAAGTCATTACCCTTACCAGTACCATTTTCCAATGCATCCTGTGCGGCTTTTACTTGAGATTCGTAGGCGAAAACGTTTTCTTTGGAAATGAATCCAAGAGTCTTTTCAATGTTCAAACTAATCATAATATTATAGATTTTAAATACTGTATTTCGTCTGCCATGTCTCTTCCCGCATTATTATTAGCGGAAAGAGTCGGTCAGTAACTTAATTTCAATCATTGGTGAGATACGCTCATATAAAATGTTATACACAGCATCCAATATCGGCATATTCACGTGATAGTGCTTATTGATCTCCTTGATACACTTGGTTCCGTAGTAACCTTCGGCTATCATTTCCATCTCAATTTGAGCGCTTTTTACGGAATATCCTTTTCCTATCATCGTACCGAACGTGCGGTTGCGGCTGAAATTGGAATATCCTGTCACCAGCATATCACCCAGATAAACAGAATCACTGATACTTCTGTTCAATGGATGGACGGTTTGGAGAAAACGGTTCATTTCCTGTATGGCGTTGGACATGAGTACAGCCTGGAAGTTATCGCCGTATTTCAAGCCGCTGCATATACCGGCGGCAATGGCATATACATTTTTGAGTACAGAGCCATACTCAATACCGGCTACATCATTACTGACGGAGGTCTTGATGAATGAACTGGCCAAACGGCGGGCAAATTTGTCCGCTTTGTCTATGTCGGGACAGGCTATCGTCAGATAGGAGAGACGTTCAAGTGCAACTTCTTCTGCGTGGCAGGGACCCGCCAGCACAGCAATGTTTTCGGTCGGCACACCGTATTCCTTTGTGAAGTATTCCGACACGATCATGTTGTCGTCAGGTACGATACCTTTAATAGCTGTGATGATGAATTTGTCTTTGATTTTTGTCTTCAGCTTCTTCAAATGAGCTTTCAGATAAGGAGAAGGAGTGACAAAGATTAGTGTATCTGACTCCTTGACTACATCGTTGATGTTTGAATTGAAATTGATACGTTTTGTATCGAACTTGACGCCCGTCAAATAGGCAGGGTTGTGACCAAGCCGCTTAAAATCGGCAATGCGGTCGTCACGCCGCATATACCAATTTATAGTGTCCTCTTGAGCCAATACCATTTTGGCAATGGCAGTGGCCCAACTTCCTCCGCCCATAATGGCTATTTTACCGGGTAGCTTCATTTCTTAGATTTTCTCAACCCAACCTTCTACATCTTTCACAGTCGGATTTGCCAGTTCTAATTTATATTTTTTATTGATGCCGCAAATGTCCATGTGCAACTTCTGCGGATTTACGTCTTTCATGTCACCAACCATGTTGTAGCCTGCCTTCTGAATGACTGCAACCCATTCTTCAGGGATACCCAGTTCCATAAATTTGGCAGGCGCGTCTTTCGGAGTTACCTTTTCAGGGCGCATCTGCGGGAAGAACAACACTTCCTGAATAAACGGCTGACCAGTCATCAACATAGTCAGACGGTCTATACCGATACCGATACCCGATGTCGGAGGCATACCGTATTGCAATGCTTTCAAGAAATCCTGGTCGATGAACATAGCTTCGTCATCGCCCTTTTCACTTAGTTTCAGTTGTTCTTTGAAGCGTTCTTCCTGATCGATAGGATCGTTCAGCTCGCTGTATGCGTTTGCCAGTTCTTTGCCGTTCACCATCAGCTCGAAGCGTTCGGTCAGTCCCGGTTTGCTGCGGTGCATTTTGGTCAGCGGACTCATTTCCACCGGGTAATCGGTGATGAATGTAGGCTGTATGAATGTACCTTCACAGAATTCACCGAAGATTTCGTCTATCAGCTTGCCTTTGCCCATAGTGTCGTCAATCTCCATTT
>OLSF01000550.1_pt1 | contig 38720 bp, 28 predicted proteins | sample 1672301 | NCBI WGS metagenome assembly OLSF01 (sample SAMEA3136669, study PRJEB25190) | human gut metagenome | biome: human gut; feature: human-associated habitat; material: faeces | place: Austria | collected 2013
TGTTAAGCACGCCGCCAGCGTTCATCCTGAGCCAGGATCAAACTCTCATGTTAAAGTTTGCATCGCTCAGAAATTAGCTTGGCTAATTATCCTGTTCGATTACTGTTGTTTCGTTCGAAACGAATTGAATCGGGTTTTGGTTTCATTCTTATCGAATGTCCTTTTCCGAAAAATTATTTTATAATTTTTCAAGGTTGTTTCACTGTTCAATTATCAAGGTTCTTACAATCTGTTCTCGTCTCAAAAGCCTTATCTTTCCGCGCAAAACCGATTGTTTTCTCTGCTTCCGCTTTGTTGTTCCTTTACCGCGTCAGCAAATATTATCTTATCAGATAATCTCTTGCTTGTCAACACTTTTTTTAACTTTTTTTATTTCGTTTTTCAAAGTCTCTGTCGCGTCAACGAGTTATATCTTATCAAACGGTTCGACGTTTGTCAACACTTTTTTTCATGTTTTTTGCATTTTTTAGTTTGACCGTCTTTCTAACTTAAATCACGACAAAAAAAGAAAAAAAACAGGTGCTTAACCATATAGCAAAGCACCTATTTTTTCGATTTTGTTAATTACTCTTCAATCGTTACCACGTCATCATCTGCTTCCGTCATGGCAATTTCTTCGTCTTCCGCAATATCCAGTTCAACATCCGGATCTTTTACGAGAATCTTTACTTCTTTCTCTTTTTCTTCTTCTACCACTTCTACAGCCTCTTCTACCGGTTCCGGTGGCTCAAGACTGTCTACCAGGTCACTGTGCAGCTTGATATTACGATAACGCTTCATACCGGTTCCGGCCGGAATCAGCTTACCAATAATAACGTTCTCTTTCAAACCAATCAATGGGTCCACTTTGCCCTTAATTGCTGCATCGGTCAACACTTTAGTAGTCTCCTGGAAAGATGCCGCTGACAAGAAGGAATTCGTTGCCAGGGAAGCTTTTGTAATACCAAGAATAACCTGATTGCCTTCCGGTGGCTGTTTACCCTCAGCTTCAAGCTGCTCTTTTACATCCTCATAATCCAGAGCATCTACCATAACACCAGGCTGGAAGTCAGAATCCCCATTATTCTCAATGCGAATCTTCTTCAGCATCTGACGTACAATAACCTCGATATGCTTATCATTAATTTCTACACCTTGCAGACGGTATACGCGCTGTACTTCACGGAGCATATAATCCTGAACCGCACGAACACCTTTAATTTTCAAGATGTCATGTGGATTTACACTACCTTCTGTCAACTCATCACCAGCCTCTAATTCCTGTCCTTCCAATACTTTAATACGGGAACCATATGGAATCAGATATGCTTTGCTCTGTCCGGTTTCATCATTTGTAATAACCACTTCACGTTTCTTCTTGGTGTCACGAAGCTGAACTTTTCCTGCAAATTCGGAAATAATAGCAAGTCCCTTTGGCTTTCTTGCCTCAAAAAGCTCCTCGACACGAGGAAGACCCTGTGTGATATCGTCGCCGGCCACACCACCGGTATGGAACGTACGCATGGTAAGCTGTGTACCCGGCTCACCGATGGACTGAGCAGCAATAATACCAACTGCTTCACCAACCTGTACCGGTTCTTTCGTTGCCATGTTTGAACCATAACATTTTGCACAAATACCAATGTGTGATTTACAAGTAAGAATTGTACGAATCTTAACCTGTGCCTTATCACCTGCATCGATAATTTTCTTTGTATTCACAATGCGTGCCGCACGTTTTGGCGTAATCATATGATTTGCCTTAACAATCACTTCACCATCGTCATCAAGAATTGTTTCACAGGAATAACGTCCTGTAATTCTCTCCTCAAGCGTCTCAATTACTTCTTTTCCATCCATGAATGCACTAATCCACATACCCGGAATTTCTGCACGGTTACGGCTCTCGCAGCAATCCGTCTCACGAATAATCAATTCCTGAGACACATCAACAAGACGTCTTGTCAAATATCCGGAATCGGCTGTACGAAGCGCTGTATCGGAAAGACCTTTACGAGCACCATGCGCAGAAATAAAGTACTCCAATACGTCAAGACCTTCACGGAAGTTTGACTTGATTGGAAGTTCGATGGTACGACCGGATGTATCTGCCATCAAACCACGCATTCCGGCAAGCTGTTTAATCTGCTTATCCGAACCACGGGCCCCGGAGTCCGCCATCATGTAGATGTTATTCAATTCATCCAAACCACTCAGCAAGTCATGTGTAATCTGGTCATCGGCAATTTTCCATGTCTCAACAACAGATTTGTAACGCTCTTCCTCAGTCAACAGACCGCGGCGGTATTTCTGGGAAATAACCTCAACCGTATTCTCTGCCTGCTTAAGCAATTCTTTCTTCGTTGCCGGCACTTCCATATCGGAAATGGAAACAGTCATTGCTGCCTTTGTCGAATATTTATAACCAAGTGCTTTAATTGCATCGAGCGTTTCCGCTGTCTTTGTTGCACCTTCATTGTTAATACATTTTTCCAGAATCTGTTTCAACTGCTTTTTGCCAACGTGGAAATCTACTTCCAGTTTAAGGAAGTTATCCGGATTGCTTCGGTCAACAAACCCAAGATTCTGGCTGATAATCTCATTGAAAATAAATCTTCCCAATGTCGATTCAATAATACGAGATTCTTCTTCACCTGCAGCATTTACGCCAAAACGACGAATTTTAATTTTGGCATGAAGTGTAATCTCATGGTTTTCATAGGCAATAATTGCCTCATTCATATCTTTAAAGAAACGTCCGGTTCCTTTTGCTCCCTGCTCCGGAGTTCTCTCCTGTGTCAAATAATAAATACCAAGGACCATATCCTGAGAAGGTACGGCTACGGCACCACCATCGGATGGTTTCAGCAGGTTGTTTGGTGACAACAGAAGGAAGCGGCACTCTGCCTGTGCTTCCACGGAAAGTGGCAAATGCACAGCCATCTGGTCTCCATCGAAGTCGGCGTTGAACGCTGTACATACGAGTGGATGAAGTTTGATTGCCTTACCTTCGACAAGGATTGGCTCAAATGCCTGAATACCCAGACGGTGAAGTGTAGGGGCACGGTTTAACATAACCGGATGCTCGCGAATTACTTCTTCGAGGATATCCCATACAGCAGGCTCTAACTTCTCTACCATTTTCTTAGCATTTTTAATATTATGAGCAGTTCCATTTGCAACCAGTTCTTTCATTACAAATGGTTTGAAAAGCTCAATTGCCATCTCTTTTGGCAGACCGCACTGATAAATCTTAAGTTCCGGTCCTACGACGATTACGGAACGTCCGGAATAGTCAACACGCTTACCAAGAAGGTTCTGACGGAAACGTCCCTGTTTACCTTTAAGCATATCAGACAATGATTTCAATGCACGGTTTCCAGGTCCTGTAACCGGACGGCCACGACGTCCATTATCAATCAATGCATCAACTGCTTCCTGCAGCATACGTTTTTCGTTTCGCACGATGATATCCGGAGCGCCAAGTTCCAAAAGTCTCTTCAAACGGTTGTTACGATTAATGATTCGACGATACAAATCGTTCAAATCGGAAGTTGCAAAACGTCCACCATCCAACTGTACCATCGGACGAAGATCCGGTGGAATAACAGGAATCACCGTAAGAATCATCCAGTCCGGATGGTTTCCGGATTCACGGAATGCTTCTACAACTTCCAGACGCTTGATAATGCGGGCACGTTTCTGTCCGCTGGCATCCTTCAATTCATCTTTCAATGTTTTGGACTCTTCTTCCAAATCAATTCTCTGCAAAAGTTCCTGAATGGATTCTGCACCCATACCAACACGGAACGTATCACCAAAATCTTCTCTTGCTTTCTGGTATTCCTGCTCGGAAAGAACCTGTTTTACCTGAATTTCCGGTGTCTCAGATTCCAATACAATATAGGAAGCAAAATACAATACTTTTTCCAATACTTTTGGAGAAATATCCAAAATCAAGCCCATGCGGCTCGGAATTCCCTTGAAGTACCAGATATGGGATACCGGAGCAGCCAACTCAATGTGACCCATGCGCTCACGACGAACGCTGGATTTTGTGACTTCCACACCACATCGGTCGCAGACAACACCTTTATAACGTACTTTTTTGTACTTACCGCAATGACATTCCCAGTCTTTGCTCGGTCCAAAAATACGCTCGCAATACAAACCGTCTTTTTCCGGTTTCAGGGTACGATAATTGATGGTCTCCGGCTTCTTTACCTCACCTCTGGACCACTCACGGATTTTTTCCGGAGATGCCAGTCTGATTTTAATTTTATCGTAAGTCAATGTCTTTTCTTCTTCATTACCATACTGTGGCATATTTATAACCCGTCCTTTCTATCAATCTGCGCTGATGCTGCTATCGTCATCAATGCCCTGTACATCCGTTTCACGGAAACCGGCATCTTCAAAGGATTCTTCTTTGAGTTCAAAGTTTTTGTCATTGATTAATTCATTCACATTTTCATGAGTTCCTTCTTCTATGGACTCAGTCATCTGAACTTCGTTTCCTTCTTCATCCAGCACTGCAACATCCAATCCGAGAGCCTGTAACTCTTTCAGCAATACCTTAAAGGACTCAGGTATGCCAGGCTCAGAAATATTGTCGCCTTTGATAATTGCTTCGTATGTCTTAACACGTCCTACTACGTCATCCGACTTCACGGTCAGAATTTCCTGAAGAGTATAAGCTGCGCCATACGCCTCAAGAGCCCATACCTCCATCTCTCCGAATCGCTGACCACCAAACTGCGCTTTACCACCAAGTGGCTGTTGGGTAACCAGTGAGTAAGGACCAGTGGAACGAGCATGGATTTTATCATCAACCAAGTGATGGAGTTTCAGATAGTGCATGAAACCAATCGTAACTTCGCCATCGAAATACTCTCCGGTACGTCCGTCACGAAGCTGAACCTTTCCATCTTCCTTAATCGGCACACCTGCCCATTCTTTTCTATAGTCCTGATTTGTCAAGAGATAATCCATCACTTCCGGATCAAGAACATCTTTGTATTTCTTCTCAAAATCCTCGAGTGGTGTATTTACATAATCGTTTGCCAGTTTCAAGGTATCCATGATGTCAATCTCGTTTGCGCCATCAAATACCGGTGTTGCAACATTGAAACCAAGGACTTTCGCTGCCAGACTCAAGTGAATCTCAAGCACCTGTCCGATATTCATTCGGGAAGGCACACCCAGAGGATTCAACACGATGTCAAGCGGACGTCCGTTTGGCAAAAATGGCATATCTTCAACCGGCAATACACGGGAAACGACACCCTTGTTACCATGACGACCAGCCATCTTATCGCCGACCTGAATTTTTCTCTTCTGTGCAATATAAATGCGCACGGTCTGATTTACACCAGGTGACAATTCATCCCCATTTTCACGGGTAAATACTTTCGCATCCACAACGATACCAAATTCACCATGTGGAACGCGAAGAGATGTATCTCTTACTTCTCTTGCTTTCTCTCCGAAAATAGCACGAAGAAGTCTTTCTTCTGCAGTCAGTTCTGTCTCACCTTTTGGTGTTACTTTACCAACTAAGATGTCTCCGGCACGAACTTCTGCACCAATACGGATAATACCGCGCTCATCCAAATCTTTGAGAGCATCATCACCGACGCCCGGTACATCACGTGTAATTTCTTCCGGTCCGAGTTTTGTATCACGTGCTTCTGTCTCATATTCATTAATATGAACAGAAGTATACACATCTTCCTGCACCAGTCTTTCACTGAGCAGTACGGCATCCTCGTAGTTATAACCTTCCCATGTCATAAATCCAATCAACGGGTTTTTACCAAGGGCGATTTCGCCGCCGGAAGTAGAAGGTCCATCAGCAATTACCTGACCAGTCTCAACTTCATCACCTTTTGTAACAATCGGTCTCTGGTTCATGCAGGTACCCTGGTTGCTTCGTACAAATTTAGACAATTTATACTCATCCAGATTTCCATCTTTTTTACGAATCAAAATGCGGTTTGTTTCGGCACGTTCTACCACACCGCCTTCTTTTGCTACCACACAGTTTCCGGAGTCAACAGCCGCTTTCATTTCCATACCTGTTCCGACAACCGGCGCCTCTGTTACCAGAAGCGGCACTGCCTGACGCTGCATGTTGGAACCCATCAGAGCACGGTTCGCATCATCATTTTCCAAGAATGGAATCATGGCTGTTGCCACAGAGAATACCATCTTTGGCGATACGTCCATGTAATCAATTTTATTTCTCTCAAACTCCGATGTCTCTTCACGGAAACGACCGGATACATTTTTACGAACGAAATGACCTTCTTCGTCCAGACGCTCATTCGCCTGTGCAACGTGGTAACGGTCTTCTTCGTCTGCTGTCATATAAACAACTTCATCTGTTACACGTGGATTCTCCGCATCCGAATGGTCCACTTTACGATATGGAGCCTCAACAAATCCATACTCGTTAATTCTTGCGTAAGATGCCAGTGAGTTAATCAAACCGATGTTTGGTCCCTCAGGCGTCTCAATCGGACACATTCTTCCATAATGGGAATAGTGTACGTCACGCACCTCAAATCCGGCACGGTCACGGGACAAACCACCAGGTCCGAGGGCTGACAGACGACGTTTGTGTGTCAACTCAGAAAGTGGGTTGTTCTGATCCATAAACTGTGACAACTGGGAACTTCCGAAGAATTCCTTAACCGCTGCCGTTACTGGTTTAATATTAATCAACGACTGTGCAGAAATACCTTCGATATCCTGCGTTGTCATTCTTTCTCGTACCACACGCTCCATACGGGACAAACCAATACGGTACTGGTTCTGAAGCAGCTCGCCTACTGCACGGATACGACGATTTCCCAAGTGATCGATATCGTCGTCATTTCCCAGACCATATTCCAAATGGATGTTGTAGTTAATGGAAGCAAAAATATCTTCCTTTGTAATATGTTTTGGAATTAACAATGCTACATTGCGGCGGATTGCGTCATAACGCTCCTCATCCGTCTCATTTTCTTCCAAAATCTTCTTCAATTCCGGATAGTAAACATCTTCTGTAATTCCCAACGCTTTTTTATCTGCCTGTGGCAAAAATGCATGTAAATCAACCATCATATTGGACAATACTTTTACAACATGTCCTTCTTCTGTCTGCATCATTACAAACGGAATGGCTGCATTCTGAATTTCACGAGCAAGCTCTTCAGAAACCATCGTTCCGGCTTCTGCCACCACTTCACCGGTTTCCGGGCTGACTGCATCTTCTGCAAGTGCAAATCCGATAATACGATTTGTGAAGGATAATTTCTTATTAAATTTATAACGTCCAACCTTCGCCAAGTCATAACGTCTTACATCAAAGAACATATTATTAATGAGGCTTTCCGCACTGTCTACAGCAAGCGGTTCACCCGGACGAAGTTTTTTATACAATTCAAGTAAACCGTCCTGATAGTTCTTGGAAACGTCCTTCTCAATACTTGCCAAAATTTTCGGCTCCTCGCCAAACATGTTCAAAATTTCCTGATCGGTCCCTACACCAAGTGCTCGAACCAATACCGTAATCGGAACTTTTCTATTTCTATCTACACGAACGTAAAATATATCATTGGAGTCTGTCTCATATTCCAACCACGCTCCACGGTTTGGAATAACAGTCGAAGAATACAACTCTTTACCGATTTTATCATGGGCGATACCATAATAAATGCCAGGGGAACGAACCAACTGACTTACAATAACACGCTCTGCTCCGTTAATAATAAACGTACCTGTCGCGGTCATAAGAGGAAGGTCTCCCATGAAAATATCATGTTCACTAATTTCCTCTGTTTCATTATTATGGAGTCTTACTTTAACTTTCAATGGTGCCGCATAAGTCGCATCCCGCTCCTTACACTCTTCGATGGAATATTTCACATCATCCCGGCACAGCTCAAAGCTAACAAATTCCAGACTTAAATTGCCGTTGTAATCCGCAATCGGCGAAATATCGCGGAATACTTCATTCAAGCCCTCTTCCAGAAACCATTTGTACGAATCTGTCTGAACCTCAATGAGGTTTGGCATCTCCAATACTTCTTTCTGTTTCGAGTAACTCATTCTCACACCTTTGCCCACATGGACAGGGCGTATTCTGTTTTTCTCCATTGATGATTTCACTCCTTGTCTTTTCTACAGAACTGTGATATACTACGAATTAGGTAGGGACATTGCGCCTACCATACCACAATAGTGCATTTTCTATCGTACCACAAATGTAGTAAGGTGTCAAGCGTTTATTTGGCACTTTTTTCTATTTTTTTAATATTTTTAAGGAGACGATGTATGGGGAATCAAATCATTATTTCAATCAGCCGTGAATACGGCAGCGAAGGACACACAATTGCGAAACAAATTGCGAAAGATCTGGGGCTTCCTTTTTATGACCGCAATATGCTTGACGAAATCGCAAAAGAAAAGGGCTTTGACCCGGCTGTTTTTGCCGGTGTAGATGAAAAGCCGCGCAACAAACTGCTTTCGCGCCGAGTAAAAGGATATTCTAATGCAACCGAAGACAATTTGGCACAGATGCAGTTCGAATTTCTTCGTAAAAAGGCCGCCTCCGGCGAATCTTTTGTCGTGCTTGGCCGTTGTTCCGAAACGATTCTAAAGGAATATGATAGCTTAGTTTCAATTTTTGTTACCGGAAACAAGGACCGCAAATTAAAACATGTTATAGAGAAGTTTTCACTTTCCGAAACTGCCGCCGCAGCTAAAATCACTAAACATGACGCATACCGCCGCCGATACCATAATCACTATTCGGATTTTAAATGGGGTGACTCGCGTAATTATGATGTTTGTATCAATAGCAGCCGGATTGGTGTGGAAGGGACAGCAAAATTATTGAAGGAGTTTGTGGAGAGCGTAAAAGAATACTAGTAAAAGGGGAGCATAAACCGGCGAGAAACATTATTCGCGTTAGCGAATTTCCTGTTTCGAGTCGGGTTATGCTCCCCTTTTCGCAGTGCCGTGCCGCACTTCGTGCGTCACTCTCTCCCCTTTCCGCGGTGCCGTGCCGCACTTCGTGTGGCCTCCCTCTCTCTTCTTTCGCGGTGTCGTGCCGCACTTCGTGCGTCACTACGCGCGCACGCGCGCTATAAAACCAGAAATAGACTTGAAAACTTGCAAGCAAGCTTGCAGTTTCCAAGTCTATTTCTGGTTTTGCACCGCTTAGTGTGAACGCGATTATTTTAATGTTACTTTTGCGCCTTCAGCTTCGAGTTTCTCTTTGATTTCTTCAGCTTCTTCTTTTGTAGCGCCCTCTTTAACTACTTTAGGAGCTCCGTCTACAACTTCTTTAGCTTCTTTCAATCCAAGACCAGTTACTTCACGAACAACTTTGATAACTTTAACCTTAGCTGCTCCAACTTCTGTCAACTCTACATCGAACTCGTCTTTCTCAGCTGCGCCGCCTGCTGCGTCTCCGCCTGCTGCTGCAACGACTACACCTGCTGCTGCAGATACGCCGAACTCTTCCTCACATGCTTTTACTAAATCATTCAATTCCATAACGCTCATCTCTTTGATAGCATCGATAAATTCCTGTGTTGTCATTTTGTTTTCCTCCATTCAAATTTTAAAAAATAATAATAACTTATTCTGCTGCTGTTTCGCCCTGAGCTTCTGCAATCTGTTTTACGACACGAGCAAAGTTCGTGATTGGTGACTGCAGGCTTCCAAGCAACTTGGAAATAAGCTCGTCTTTTGACGGGATTGTAGCAAGAACTTTAACGCCAGCGGCATCATAATACTCACCATCTACAACTCCACTCTTAATCTCAAGAGCCTCTGCTTCTTTTGCAAAATTATTAATAATTCTTGCCGGAGCAGTCTCATCTTCGATACCGAATGCGATTGCTGTAGGACCTTCCAAGTCTTTGTCAAGCTGCGCAAAATCGGTTCCATCAAACGCCAAGTGAAGCATTGTATTTTTGTATACTTTGTATACAACACCAGCTTCTCTTAACTGTTTACGAAGTTTTGTATCCTGCTCAACTGTCAGTCCACGATAATCAACAAGAACTGCAGATTTAGCATCTGATACATAGCCTTTGATTTCATCAACGATAGGCGCTTTTAATTCGACTTTAGCCATGATTTGTTACCTCCTTATTATTGTCAGCTTATGCTGCCATATAATCTGCCGGAGATTTCATCAAAAATGTCATTGACATTTATAAAAAATCCTCTGCCTGCACACGCAGACAGAGGATATAATCTCACTATGATTGCATTCACAATCTTCCTCGGCAAGCGGCATCCGCACTTACATAGCAAAGCTATACTTGCTGTCTACGGCAGTTATAAACTTTAGTCAGTGTAGCATAGCGCTACACAATTGTCAAGTTTTTAATTATCCAATTTTCAAAGTATTTACTTTGATTCCAGGACCCATTGTAGAAGTTACGGTAACACTCTTCATATAGGTTCCCTTTGCACTTGCTGGTTTTGCTTTAATAATAGCATCCATCAATGTGTTAAAGTTCTCGGTAAGCTGCTCTTCTGTGAAGGAAGCTTTACCAACTGGACAATGGATAATATTTGCTTTATCCAAACGATACTCGATTTTACCTGCTTTAATATCATTAACAGCCTTTGTAACATCCATTGTAACCGTACCGGCTTTTGGGTTTGGCATCAAGCCTTTTGGTCCGAGGACACGTCCCAAACGACCAACTACGCCCATCATGTCAGGTGTTGCTACTACAACGTCAAAATCGAACCATCCCTCATTCTGGATTCTTGGAATGAGTTCTTCGCCACCAACAAAATCTGCACCTGCTGCTTCTGCTTCTGCCACTTTATCGCCTTTTGCGAATACAAGAACACGAACTGTTTTACCAGTACCGTGAGGCAGAACAACGGCACCACGTACCTGCTGGTCAGCATGACGGCCATCTACACCAAGACGGATATGAGCTTCTACGGTTTCATCAAATTTTGCAACTGCTGTTTTCTTAACAAGGCTAATTGCTTCAGCCACATCATACTGTGTTGCACGATCTACTAATTTTGCGGCCTCTGTATATTTTTTACCTCTTTTCATTTTTCAAACCTCCTAGTGGTATTAACGAACATTGTCTCCCACAACGTCCAAATGACATTAGTTCTTTTTTCTGCGATAAATTTTGACTACTCTTCTACTGTGATACCCATACTTCTTGCTGTACCAGCAATCATGCTCATAGCTGCTTCTAAGCTGCCGGCATTTAAGTCAGGCATTTTTGTTTCTGCAATTTTCTGGATATCTTCCTTAGAAATTGTAGCAACTTTCTTTTTGTTCGGCTCGCCGGAACCAGACTGAATCTTGCATGCTTTCTTCAAAAGAACAGCAGCCGGCGGAGTCTTTGTTACAAAACTAAAACTTCTATCTGCATAAACAGTAATTACAACAGGAATAATCATTCCATCCTGTCCCTGTGTTTTAGCGTTAAACTCTTTTGTAAACTGAGCAATATTGATTCCGTGCTGTCCAAGTGCAGGACCAACCGGTGGTGCCGGAGTTGCCTTTCCTGCCGGAATCTGTAATTTAATATATCCTTCGACTTTCTTAGCCATTTTCAATTCCTCCTAAACGATTAAACCAGTTTCAATTCTGAGAAGTCAATCTCAACCGGAGTATCACGGCCAAACATATCAATGACAATGACTGCCATCTGTTTTGCCGGGTGAACTTCCTGAACAACACCGTCAGTATCCTGCCATACTCCCTCTGTAACGATAACATGATCTCCAATGGAAAATGGAGAAGCCTCTGCCTCTGCCAAAAATCCCATGTTGGCAATTTCTTCTTCTGTCAACGGTACCGGTTTGGATCCCGGTCCAACAAATCCTGTTACGCCACGTGTGTTTCGCACAACATACCAAGTCTGGTCATTCATAATCATATTGATTAAAACGTACGCTGGAAACATTTTCTTCTGAACCTGTTTCTTTTCTCCGTTTTTCTCTTCTACGACCGTCTGCAGCGGAATCAGAACTTCTAAAATCTGATCCTGCAGATTACGATTCTCGATTGTTTTCTCAATATCTGCTTTTACCTTATTCTCATAACCGGAATAAGTATGAACTACATACCATTTTGCTTCTTCTGCCATGGCAACCTCCTACGAAACAATGTGAAGTGCAGCCAATCCCAGACGAATCACCCAGTCAACACCGGCAATCAGTACACCGAGCAATACGGACACTACGATTACAAGTGCAGATTGTTTCACCAAATCTTCCTTCTTCGGCCAGGTACACTTCTTGAACTCACTCTTTACACTTTTAAAGAAGCCAGGTTTCGAAGTCTTTTCTGCTTCGCTCATGTGACACACATCCTTTCCGAAACATCACACGGACTACTTAGTCTCCTTGTGTAACGTGTGTTTCTTGCAAAATCTACAATATTTCTTTGTTTCCATTCTGTCCGGATGGTTCTTCTTATCTTTGGTCATGTTGTAATTACGCTGTTTGCATTCTGTACATTCCAAAGTAATTTTAGTACGCATCTTGTCACCTCCGTGAAATTATTTTTTCTGAACCCACGCAATCCTGCGCTTATTCAGCTCTTACACCGCAACTGCGGCTTGGTCAAAATTTTGGCATAAAAAAAAGACCTAATTCATCGCCTATCCACTATACCACAAGCCATAGGTCCACGTCAATAAGTTTTTTTCGCGAAAGCTACAAGCCATGAAAAAAATAAAAATCCCACTGCTTCGTTGGGAGCTTGCTCACATAAGAAGCAGTGGGAGTTTTATTTTTTATAGGGCGACAGCCCGCGACCGAGTGAGCTTTGCTCACGAGGTTGGCATGGCTTGTAGCTTCACTATTATCAACATTCTCTCCTAACAACAAACAGGGGCAAAACATATGCCCCTGCAAAAAAATCATGCAGAAAGATAAATTTTTGTTACCTTTCCATTCACAACCTTGATTCGATTAGAAATGTTTGCCCAGTTTTTTGTACCTTTTATTCCTCTTTCTCTCATATAACTCTTAATTCCATAAGCATATTCTTCCAGTCCCTCACACTCAATCACCTGGCATTTTGAAGAAACTTTGAATTTACGAGTTTTTGATGCTATTTTTTTCCCATTTTCACAATTCGCCTTCTTCTTAGATTTACGCATACGGCCTTTTACAATTAATTTTCCACCACGATAATACATTTTAATTCGACAACCACTACTATCCCCATCACTTTTTGTCAATACAGTGCCCCAAAGCCAATACGAACTTGCCGCTTTAGCCTTACTTCCTCCGCTCCATTGACACAGTCCTCCAACCAAAAGGGATAACACCAATAACTTTACAATAATCTTCTTTCTCATTTTTCTACCTCCTAAAACATTCTTGATTTCGATATTATATCAAGAAAAAATAGAAATTTCTTTGGAATTTTTCAATATAATTCTACCAAGCAACTCTTTAACTCATTTTTCCCTTTAATGGTTGCCTTTTTCTGAATTTTAGGAGTGCTCCTCGCCCTTTCGCGATGTTTTACGCCACAAAAACAACTCTTTTAGGTGTAATTTCAAATTAGCGTTGCTTTTGATAGCAAGTTCCATCATTCCGATGCAACGCTTTTCCGCTTTTCAGACAATTTGCGTTGTTTTTCACGTTTTCGTCCCTATCCACACGCAACACACAGCACAGCCGCCACGCAACTTAGCCGCCACACAACACGAATGCGTCAAATCCAATGATTATACGTTGCCACGGTTCCAATCAGATTAATCGCAAACCCAAACACCAAAATCACCGTATTCCACTGCACAAACTTTTCACCCTTTGGTTTCCAGAGCACCAAACCAAAGAACAAATACGGCATCATATCAAGCAGGTACCGGTTGCCAAACTGCCAGCCGCCAAGCGTTTTATGACAGCAGATAATCAACAAATGCGCCACCGCCAGAAGAGGAAGCATAATCAACAGTGTAAGATTTTCCTCTCTCTTTTTCACCAGTGCATAAATCCAAACACCAATCATGGTAATAAAAATCGGCGCAATCAGCCAAAACGCCATTCCATCCGATGAGAAAAACGAAAGCGCACCACCGTTTCCCCCTGCTGCCGGCAGACGCAGATAATGCATTAAATTTTCTTTTAAATAAGAAAGATTAAACTGACCGGTCGTGGTTCTCGTAAACTCCGGCAGATAATTATGTCCAAATTCCGTGATATTGCCGAAGCGGGCATAATTAAGCGCCATATACGAAATTGCAATCGCACCACAGCCAATCGCCCAGTACCATTTATCTTTTACAAGCTGCCATACTGTCCCTTTCGGATTTTCCTTTTTGTACCCTTTCACCAAAAGATAACCTAAAAGAATTCCATAGAGTGCAAGCATCGGACGGCATCCCACAGCACACGCCCAGAAAGTTAATGCCAGACCGCCTTTATTTCGCAGCGTATAATACAACGCCATCAAGCTGAGCGTAAAACTCATGCTCTGTGCAATAAACCACACATAGCCGTTCATTCCGACAAACAAATAACCGGAGGCAAAGTAAAGCATAAGCACCCAGAACAGTGAATGCTGTTTCTCCGCACTTGTCTCTCGATAAAGTTTAACCGCATAAATACACCCGATTATCGTAACTGCAAGGGCAATAAAATGGTCCGGTGTATTTGTACCAAACAGGACAACAAACGGTATCAGTACATAGGAAGGAAACGGCGGAAAACTTACAAAATATTTCCCCTGATAAATGGCAAGTTCAAGCCACTCATAATTCTGTCCTAAATCAAGTCTTCCCTTTAACCACGAATCCGTCTGCAAGGCATATGAATTATATGGATTACTCTGCCAAGGCCATTGTCCGGTAAATGCCGCAATCACCCAAAACGTACCAAGTAACGCAAGCGGTACAATGACATAAATCCAATCCACTTTTTCAAGCCATTTTTTCATACTCTCTCCTCCTATTTATCCTCGTAATGCTCCAGAAAATGATGTTTTACACCATCTTTTTTATAAGCAATTACCGTATCTAGATTTACATTTTCCACACTCTTAAAAATATTTCCCTCAATAAAAGGATTTGTCTTCTTCAAATCATGAATCAGATTTTTAATTTCCAGTCGTTTCGAGCGGGTTTCCTCGTTATCGCATGTTGTACAAGTGTCCGTAAATTTGCACGCACACTGAATAAACTTCAAATCATTGTAGTCGCGCCACGCCTTAATGTCATCTTCACGAACAAGATACAACGGACGAATCAACTCCATCCCCTCAAAATTTGTGCTGTGAAGTTTCGGCATCATCGTCTGCACCTGCGCTCCATAGAGCATTCCCATCAAAATTGTTTCGATTACATCGTCGTAATGATGTCCAAGTGCAATCTTATTGCAGCCAAGTTCTCTCGCAAAATTATACAAATGACCTCTCCGCATACGGGCGCACAAATAACACGGCGATTTCTCAATATGGTAAACCGAATCAAAAATATTCGATTCAAAAATCGTAATCGGCACATTCAGAATTTTCGCATTGTTCTCAATCACCTTGCGGTTTGCCCCGCTGTAGCCGGGGTCCATAACAAGAAATTTTACATCAAATTCAAACTTGCTGAAACGTTTCAAGTCCTGAAAGCATTTCGCCATCAACATCGAATCTTTTCCGCCGGAAATGCAGACCGCAATTTTATCTCCCGGTTTTACCAATTCATACTGCGTAACCGCTTTCGTAAACTTCGACCAGATATTTTTCCGGAATTTTTTATGAAGACTCCGCTCCACTTCTTTCGCCTTGTCAACGGCAGCATCTTGTTCTTCCATTTGACGAAAACGTGCCAAAAGCCACGAAGTGTAACCGCCCTGAAGGCTCACGGCATCGAATCCTTCTTCACAAAGTTTTTCCGCAACACCTACACTGGTCTCACCTCTGCTGCAGCAAATAACAAGTTTTTTTGTCTTATCCACCTCAGGACTTGCCGAAATTTCATCTTTATCTAAATGCAACGCTCCATTTATGGCACCTCTAGCCACTTCCTGCTCACCGCGAATATCAACAATCTGATAAGTTTCCGGGTTCATTGCAAATAATTCATCTACTGTAATACTCATATTAACGCCGCTCACTTTCCGTCTGACACAAGTCTTTAACCACCTCACCGGCAATAATAAGCCCCGCAGCCGAAGGTACAAATGCTGTACTTCCCGGAATATCCCGGCGCTCCGTGCACTTATGCTTTGCCCCCGGCGGACAGATGCAGTTTGTCCGGCAGCTGATTGCCATGTCCTCAATCGGGCGTTTCGGCTGTTCTTCCGAATACACCACCTTGAGTTTCTTCACACCGCGTTTCTTCAACTCGCGCCGCATTACTTTTGCCAGCGGACACACTTTTGTTTTATAAATATCCGCAACACGGAAACCGCTCGCATCTAACTTATTACCGGCACCCATACTGCTGATAATCGGTGTATTTGTCTCCTTCGCACGCAGGATTAACTCAATCTTTGCCGTCACCGTATCAACCGCATCAATCACGTAGTCATATTCCTCAAACGGAAATTCTGCTGCATTTTCCGGCAAAAAGAAGCACTTATGAACATTTACGACAGCATCCGGGTTGATATCTAAAATTCGTTCTTTCATGACATCCACCTTGTACTGTCCAACTGTTTTCCTCGTAGCAATAATCTGCCGGTTCAGATTCGTCAGACAGACTTTATCATCATCAATCAAATCAAATGTAAACACGCCGCTGCGAACAAGCGCTTCACATACATAGCCACCGACACCGCCAACTCCGAAAACTGCCACTCTGGCATTTTTCAAGCGTTCCATACCTTCTTTTCCCAACAATAATTCCGTTCTTGAAAACTGTGTCAACATCTTAGTTTCATCCTTTTCTTATCGCAACTGTTTCCGCATTTGTAAATACATTATATACCGGGTTAATTCGTACAAAATACTCCGAAAGTCCCAGTTTCTTTCCAATATTTGTTTTTAAATCTTCCTTGTTCTGATCTGTCAGATTATTATAGGTAATCGGGTAAACCGATCCAGGCCCGCTGTTTTTCCATGCAATGCACTGAATTGCGCGTCCCATGCCGCTGAGTGTGTTATTTTTAATCGAAACATTGACACCGCCGCTCACCAAAATACCACGGGTATCACTTTTTCCTTTTTGTTTAACATTGGAAATAACATTGTTCTCCAACACAGAATCTGACCAGTTCATCACACGTACCGGCGAATCCCAGAGCATATTTTCAATGCGGTTATTTCGCAAAACAATATTCTTATGATAAATCTGCTCTTCACCATTCGCACTATATTTATGAGTTCCAATCGCACGTCCCAGATTCGAGAATTTGCAGTTTGCAATTGTCACATTCTGATTCGGTGTCTTGTCATACGTGGACCAGTCATTGTGGAATCCCTGCGTTTCGCGGTCAGGCGTATCCAGATTGATTGCCTCTTTTACATAATCTGAATTTTTCTTCACGTTTTTAAAAGTACATCCGGTAACCGAAACATTTGCAGATGCATCCATTTCAATAAAATGTCCTACATTTACATTTTTAAAATTAATTTTTTCAATCGTCACGCCATCATTATGTGCTACATCAAAAGCAATGCCGTATTTCATGTATTTCATGTCAATTGAAACACCGCCTTTGCCAACAAAGTGAATGTTTTTCTCCCCATTATAGGCACTGTAAACGCCTTTCTTTTTCGCATTTGATGGGCGAATCAACTGGAACAGCGTAATCGCTGCCGGCATCTTTTTCTTATTCGTCTTCGTTCCTTTTACAATTTTAACGCCCTTTTCAAAAATAATCGTAACATTCGATGGCACATGAATGGTATTGGTAATAGTGTACGTTCCCTTTTTCAAAATAAGCGTTCCTTTTCCTTTTTTCTGGAATTTCTCCATATAGGAACGAATGGTAAAATACATCCTTGTTTTTTTATTATATAAGGAAGATTTTGTAAACTTCGATGCTTTCAACGGCTTGCTTTTAGCTGTGATTTTATACACCTTGCCCTGTTTATAATCTTTCGCTTCCGTTTTTACTGTGCAGACGCTCATGGCAAGTACAAAAAAAAGTGCTGCCGTCAGCATATGAAGTCCTATCTTTTTTCCTTTTTGATTTCTCATGTAGTTCATCCTCTCTTTTTGACTTTTTATACAAAATCTGCTATCGTGTAAGATAGTTGTTTAATGTTTTTACGGTTGACAAGGAGATAACAATGTCAAATTTACGCTCACATCTTACCAAAAGCGATTTTATATTAATTTTATTTTTATTATTCATCGGCATCGGCATTACCGTCTGGATTTATTATCCAAAATCCACACCTGCCTCAACCGTTGAAGTCCGTGAAAATGGAAAATTGATTCTATCCTTACCCCTGTCAGAAAACACAAAACAAACGATTCGCTGTACAGACGGAGGAAGCAATCAATTCCTTATTCAAGATGGCGCCGTTACTATGACGGATGCAGACTGTGATGACAAAACCTGTGTTAAAACCGGCTCAATCAAAGAAACCGGACAGTCGATTGTCTGTCTGCCACACCGTCTTGTCATAACCATTACGGATTCTTCTTCGGATTCTGCACCGGATGCTATTGTACGATAATATCAAACAGGAGGCTTATATGAAACCGCACATCCACACAATCACTGAACTTGCTATTTTTACCGCCATCGCTTTCATATTCAGTTATATTGAAAGTCTTTTTCCGCTTCCTATCCCATTTCCGGGAATCAAACTGGGGCTTGCCAATCTGGTTATTGTACTTGTTTTGTATAAAAATGGCTTCTGCCAGGCGCTTACCGTAAGCATTGTACGAGGACTGTTAAATGCTTTTACCTTTGGCAGTCTGTTCGGATTTCTATACAGCCTCGCCGGAAGTGTACTTAGTCTTATTATCATGAATTTGTTGAAAAATAAAAACCGCTTACACATTTCCGCTTTCGGAGTTAGTGTTGCAGGCGGAATTACACATAACATCGGGCAATTTGCTGTAGCCGCATTGCTTGTGGGTCCTTCTGCCATCCTTCCTTATTTTCCTTTTTTGTATTTCTCCGGCTTAATTGCCGGCGGTCTGATTGGTGCCTTTGTTCTGCTTTGCCGACAAAGAATCCCACTCTTTAGCAGTACGAATTAAACAGCATACCGCTAAATGCAGATGCCTGATAAGCAGTTCCAATGTCGCTCTGATATAAATGCGCATAACTATAAACTTTCTTATCCACATACTCCATCGGATTCATACTCATCTGTTCTGCTTTCGATGCCAAATCCGTAATAAATTTCTCCGGTACTTTTATCTCTGCCTCATCTGAAAATGACAAAAAGCCATCGGAATCAATCGCAATTCCGGATTCAAACAATTCTGCCGTGTGTCCCTCCACAAGATAGCGCAGCTCACCACCCGGTCTCGACGGCTTATGATTTTCCTCGCCATACTCGTCACTGCGTTTGAGCAGACCATTGTACAACGACAAGACGCGGTTCATGTTATCCTCCACGTCCTCACTTCGCCCATTAAGCACATCCTGCGAAGCTTCCGAAAGTTCCATCGACATTTCCTTCACATTCAGCGCATACGCCTGCGTGTCCGCAGAAAGTTTCACCATAACAAGCGGATTTGCATTATTCAGGCTGACAATGCTTTTATATTTATTTTTTAATTCTCTTTTGTTGTGAATACTGTTTTTTGGTGACACTTCCGGCAGGAAGCCCCCAAGATATAAATTATATGCCGCTATCATAATCATCACGCCTTCCGTGGCTGTTCAAATTTCTTCTCTTATGTGTAATCATAAGTCTAATGATTCATTATCATTGTAAATCATTTTTCTGCAAAATGCAAATAAAATCTCCTTTTGTCCAAAAGCAGAAAAAGACACCGTGTCAGACCACGATGTCTTTTTCTTTTCATATATTACACGATATTTGCTTTTTTGCCAAGTCCCTTTCCCTGAAACAATTTCCGGTATTTTTTTAGTTTTTTCTTTGGAACCTGAATTTTTAATTTAACATTTGTTTTTTTGAATGCCTGCTTACCGACCTTTGTTATCTTTGTTGACAAAACCTTTATTTTCTTTAATTTTGACATTTTGTAAAACGCTTTTTTGCAAATTCCAGTTACGGCATATTGATACCCTTTATAAGAAACTGTCTTGGCTATCGTAATACTTTTCTTTGTCTTGTTTGCCACTCCGAGAACGGATACCGTCTTTACCTTTCCGGAAGACGTTGTAATTACATATTTCACCCCACCTTTTTTGATTATGGTTCCTTTTTTCGGAAGTTTTGTCTTTGCGGCAGGTGTACCGGCAACCGGCTGACTGACACCTGGTTCTTCTGTCTGTTTTGGTTCTTCTGTCTGTTTCGGTGCTTCTGTTGGGACAGCGGTTGGTGTTGCTGTCGGAAGCGGTGTTGGTGTTGCATCCGGCACTGACTTTTCAACAAGTGACGTTTGTGCTGTCATAAGTTCAACCGTACATTTTTGAACCTGTTCCCCGGTTACCGCCGGTGTAATTATCGCTTGTTCACCTGCCAAAATTGCATTTTTTAATGCAGTTGCCGATACCTCTTCATACTTGGCTGCATCAATTTTTTTCGCCTTGTCTAATTCATCCTTTAGAAAACCAACCAGCTCGTCTATTGTCACAAATTCTCCTGTCATAACGGCATTTTCCGCATGCATAACAAATGAAGAACCATCCAGTGCTTCCTGCTTTCCATTTACCGTAAAGGAACCTATTTTCAAATAGTATCCTTCATCTGCCTTTAAACTTACCTTTACAATGTCACCAGCATGATATGTGGATTTTTCTCCACTTATCTGACCATGCTTCGTATTTGTATCCATGGAAACTTCATATGCTGTAATCATTTTATTATACACAACATCTGCCCAGCGTTTTCCGTGTTCAATCAAACCAAGTTTGCTCAGATGAAGATTATCCGTGTGTCGATACTGACCCTGTAAATCATCGGTCGTTGGTCCCACAAAAATAGTTTCATCGTTGCAGGCCGCACGCTGGGTCTCTTTCATGGATTCCATTTTCTTCGTATTATTGTAATTGCTCCATGCATAGGAAACCTGCGCAATGCACCAATTCAAATTATATCCGGCATCTTCTCTTGTCTGTGCAATTAACTGCTGTAAAGAAGCCAGATATTTTTCGCGCTTTGTTCCATCCGTATCAGCCTCTCCCTGGTGAAGCAAAAAAGCACGATACCCATATGGCTTCAAATCATTAATTGCATTTTTAATTGCAAAATAATGTTTTGTACGAAGTTCCTCAATTTTAGCAGAACCAACACCCGTTGATACAAAGCCAACCGGAACACCAGTCTTCTGTGTCAGGGCGTCTCCCATGGAAGGCCATGCGGAGCCACCGCCATTACCGGTATTAAATCCACTTTCACTCGGCTGACTGTCCTCACAATGCTGCCACGTGTTAGTATTTGGATTATATGCTGATACTAAATCTGATTGAGCAGTTGTTTTTTCGCCTCCAAAGTTACAGGAATTTGACTGTCCACCGGTAATAAAAACTTCACCGACTCCGACTTTTTCTACTGTTTTACTCTCACTTCCCGCATTTACAATCAATGTATACCAGCCACCTCCGGGTACATTTGCAATACTTCCTTCATATGTATTACCTTCCCCTTTAGTTAAAACCGCCGTTTCTCCTAATTCTTTATCTCCGTCATAAAGTTTTGCCGACACCTCCCCGGTTCCACTGTACTCAATAGAAACCTTTACGTTGGCATAATTGTTATTGTCCCTTTGATAAATTGCGCGCTCGGTAGGAATTTTAACCTCCAATTTTTCCGCCGCTTTTCCCGACTGCGGTGCAAAACAAATCCCCGCCATCATTGCCATCGTAATCACCGACCATTTCATGATTTTTTTTAATCTCATTAATACTCTCGCTTTCCTTTGATAACGAAAAAGACCTGCAAAAAGAGCAGGTCTCTTTCATCGCAAATACTATTTTACAAATGTTATCTTAGTAATTGTCACAGAACCTGTGTACCCTGCCTTTCCGGCATTGATTACAACAAACGGTTCTGTACCCTCTTCTTGTTTCACATTGGAAAGATTTACCTCAAAATATCCTTCTGATGTAACACCATACTTAGGATCTGTTACTTCTGCACCATTCACTTTATGACCAACAATTCCGTGGAATTCGAAAGTCGGATCGGATGCTGTAAATTCAATCTGGCATTTTGAATATTGGTTAAAATCAATATCACTCGGAAGCATAACTTTTGCTGTTGGAGCATACTGTGCCAGTCCGCTTTCCACATAACTTACAGCCTGTGGAAGTTCCGACACAAGACTATCGTCTCCTGCTTTTACAGACAGATACGTAAATGTTCCTTTAAATCCGGCAGTTGCTGTGCTTACATGAACATAAACCTTATCATCCGCACCGATTTTCTCCATGTCAGCAGCCGTCAATTCTAGATTTGCCTCGCCGCCTGTCCTGCCCCAGTAATTGTTAATTGTCGGAGAATTCCATTTGTCACCGGTCTTTAATCCAATGTTAAATCCCTGTGTATCTTTTACGTCAGTATTTCCTACCATCGCTGTATACTTTATCGAAATAGTTGTCCCTTCACTCAATTTTGACTTATCAATCTCAAAAATTCCCATAGAAGCATACGCAGCAAATCCATTAGGCACATACGCATAAGATGCACCTGCTCCTAAATCATCACCTTCTAAAACAAGGTCAGAAGCAACAACTTTAACAATATATTTACCATATGTAACAATGCCGGTGTCCGTTGTAATTGTTGCTTTAATCGTTGCCGTTCCTTCTCCAACTGCCGTTACTGTTGCTGATGTGCCACTTGCACTAACCGTTGCTACCTCTTCATTGGAGCTTGTCCAAACAATATCACCGGTTACCGCACATCCAGTAGTGCTTACACTGGCATTTAAATCAAGAGTATCTCCCTCTTCCAAATCAAGTCCTGCCGCACTTCCTGTCGCTGTTACCACAACCGCAGCACTTCCGCTTGCCACACCAGGTGTTGGTGTCGGCTCTTCCGGTTCTGATGGTGCAACTGTTGGTTCCGGCACATCATCTTTTCCCATAAGAATAATGGAATAAATATTAAAATTGCGATTTGGTAAATCGTCACCATCCGTATGATATGCATTGTATTTCAAGCGAATACCGTAAGCAAGTGTTCCCTCTGCCAAAGCAGCTGCCAAAGCATCACTAATCTGGAATTCAAACACTTGTGCTTTACCGGCTTCTGTAATAGCACTGTACTCACTGAAGCCATCAAATACGTCAATTCCACCACCCCATACATTTGCCGGATTGCTCTTAAGCAATTCACAAACAACAGGTGTATCTGCTGCATCTGATGACGCTACAATACGAATGGATTTGTATTTGGATAAATCAATTCCGGACTTGTCTGCATTGGTCCAGTATGCTACACCACCACCGCTTGCTTGTCCGGTCGATGTATAGCTTACACCATTTCCTTCATAATAAGTAATGGTATCTTCCAATACTGAATTCTGCCCGTATTCGTTTTCTTTTGTCAGGTCAACTTTAACATCGTTTTTACCAAGATCCGGAAGCGGCATTGGTGTTGGTGTTGCTGTTGGCTCTGCCGGTGGTTCTTCTGTCGGCGTTGCAGTAGGCGTTGCCGACGGTTCTGTTGTTGATGTTGCAGTCGGTGTCGCTGTTGGCTCTTTTACCGGTTCTTTTGTTGGACCATTCGTTGGACCGTTTGTCGGTTTGTTTGTGGTCTTAGCCGGTTCTGCGGTAACAACAACTTTTTTTGCACTGCTTACTTTCACCGTAATCGTCTTTTTCACTTTTTTCTTTCCATTCTTCATTTGAACGGAAATTTTTGCAGTTCCTTTTTTTAAACCTTTAATTGTTGCTCCCTTTTTGGATTTCTTTGTGAGTTTAACAATTTTGGCTGCTTTTTTTGTTACTTTCCAAGTAACTTTCTTTGCATTTTTTACTGTCACCTTTTTTGTTTTCCCCACTGTAACGGAAACCTTTGTTCTACTCAATTTTGGTTTTTTTGCTTTTGCATCAGCAGATACGCCCGACATCTGTGACACAAGCATACCGGCCGCCAACAATAAGGCAAGGCCTTTGGCATGTGCAGTTTTTGCTACATTTCTTTTCATGATTTTCAATTCCTCCTTTTTGACTTTTCCATCAAAACCCCAAAAAAGCAAAATACTGCCCTTGTTTTCACAATGACAGTATTTTTAGTTATAAGAGTTTGTTTTGAGGGAAAGTAAATATTGATTTACTTGAGTATTAGTATAACTCACTTCCCACAGCAAATCCATGATATATCTTGAACGAAAATTGATTTATCATGCACACTTTACGGCCGAACCAAATGTTCTTTACGATAATGGCTTGGAGAACATCCTTCATGCTTTTTAAATTGGCGGCAAAAATGCTCTACATTGCGATATCCACACTGCATACTAATCTCACCAACATCAAAGTCACTTCGAACCAAAAGCATCTTTGCCCGAACCATCCGGCTCTCAATCACTTCTGAAATACATGAAATATTTGCGAAATTTTTATACACTTTCTGAAGCGAGCGTGGACTTAGATTTACCCGCTCTGCCATCATTTCCAACGTCCAGTCATATTCCGGATGTGCATAAATATCCCCGCGCAGTCTTTCTAAGAGCGGCTGATACCTGGAGCCATGCTTAGAAAATGCATAATCATGAAACCAGTGGAAAATAATATGCATTAAATCCGAAATAATATATTCTTCACTTTTACGATGCCAATAATTCTCACAGGCAACCATATGCCAATAAACAAGAAAATAGTCATAATTTAAACAGAAAATAGGAACTCCAAACGGCACATAGCCTTCCGCAAACAAAGGTTCATCACAATCAAATCGTATCCATGTGTATGTTAATCTTCCTTCTTTCGCATGATAATGAACTCTCTGACCGGGCTTATAAATAATTCCGGTATGTGCCGGGTATGGACGCATCTCGCCATCCACTTCTATCATCGTATCGTTTTCAAACAACATCATCTCATACTCACCTTCAGCAAATACAAGATTATCCTCAAACCCCTCCGGCATACATTCACGTTCGACTGCATATATAATTCGAAACATGTATTAAACACCTCCTCAACTATTAGTGCTATTATAACATGTCCTTTTGAATTATAGCAATACAAAAGAAACAGCACACCACAATCTTTTATGGTATGCTGTCCTTTTATACATCTACAAAACAATACTATTACTTTTTAAAGCTCCAAGAATCCATACGAACATCTAACATATCAAACTCAAAATAAATGGTATGCTTTCCTGTCAACTTTTTACCGAGTTTCTTTGTAACCGTCTGGTAAGAATCCGATGTGGAATCCCCAAGCTTCATGGTAATTTCAGATGCTCCATCTGCTCCAAAATCAACATCCGCTACACCAATATAAGCACCGTTCTTTCCATTGTATACCGAATAATTTACGTTCCAGTCTTCATTGGACGCTTTTTCAGCATTAATCACAGTTCCAATCGAATCAGCCATCGCAAATGTTTCTGCCTCAACCGTTTCATAAGGATTGATTGTACCAACCGATGATACACCTGTCTTTGTCATCTTTGTATCGGCAATCGTTCCGTCCGCATTTGTAAAATCTCCATTGTCACCAAGATTTAACTCATTTACATAAGTCGTACGGTAATCCTGTTTCGTACCGACTGCTATTGTGTCTTTCTTCGTATGATAAAATGCATACAGTTTACCATTAAACTGTGTAAAACAGTGATGGTTATTACCGGTTACTCCAAAATATGTACCCGGATTTTTCAAAACACAGCCAACATATTTAAAGTCACCCATTGGGCTGTCACTTACCATTACCGCAATGTTTGCCGTCGGGCAGTCTGCACGGTCAATGGCAACACCGTCAATGCTTCCGGTCCAGTTTGTGCAGTAACTGTAATAATACTTATTTCCGATTTTGTTAATACCGGAATCTTCAAACATGAATGGTGCATCAATCATTTTTGCATCCCCATCTACACTAGTCATATCGTCACTAAGTTTTACAACTCGTGCACATTTAGGATTGCGGATAAAGTCTTCTTTCTTTCCATCGGTATTACCAATACCACCAAAATAAAGGTAGCCGGTTCCGTCATCGTCAACCAAAACTGCAGGGTCAAAGAGCCATCCAATTTCAGATTCTGCACAGCCGGTAATGGAGCGGTCAATAATTGGTTTGCCAATCGGATCCGTCCAAGGACCGGTTGGGCTGTCTGCCGTCAATACACCAATACTGCTTGCGTTGTTCGCAAAATACAGGAAGAATTTCTCTTTGCCGTTAATTTTCTTATGACATACTGCAGGTGCCCATGAATTTGCCGACCATTTCGCAGCTCCTTTATTTCCGGATACTGCAATCGTTCCATGATCTGTCCAGTTCACCATATCCGCAGAAGAATAGCAGTTCAATGTTTTAATTTTGCTATAGTTATTATCTGCATTCGCTGCTGCCTCGTACTGCTGGGAATCATTTGTTCCATAAACATACACTCTTCCGTTGTACTCCATCGCCCACGGATCCGCCGTCAAACGGGAAGTCATAATCGGATTGCCGATTTTTCCTTTAACAAGTCCTGTACTAAGATCCGGAAGACCGGAATTTTCATCTGCTGTCTTAGCAACTCCTGTCATGGTTACCTCATCCAGGTAAAAATCCATATCATTATTGGAATTGTACACAGACTGCCAGTAAATTAAGATCGTTCCCGTGTGCTCCGGCACCGTCATAGTTGCCTCACATTTTGTCCATGTGGAATCCGAAAGGTCAAAGGTCTTAATTCCATCATAATGAGTAGACTCATCATCCCCAACATACTGCATGGAAAGATCCAGTTTCTGATCCTCTCCTGTTTCCTGCTTTGCATAAAAAGAAATCGCATATTCATTGTCTGTTTCAACCAAAGAAGAAACATCAATTGAAGCACCATGCCAGTCTGCTGTACGTCCTGTTACTTTAGCACTTTTCTTTGTGTTATTTGCTCCATCATCAACGACTGAAATAGAAGCTGAACCACGAGAAGCGATTGGCTCATATTCGCCCTTTTCCATGTCCGCATTAACAAGTACTGCCGGTGTTGGTTCCGGTGTAGCATCTGCTGATTTGGTCGGTTCCGGTGTTGGCATATGTCCAAATCCGCCCGCTTCAGCAATTAAATTAGAATCTTTAATTTCGTCCGTATACACTTTCACCGATGTGCCTTTTACAACAGGTGTCGGTGTTACTTTTGCCGGATTTGGCTTTTCTGTTGCTTTCGCTGTAGCCTTTGCCGTAGATTTTGTTGTATTTGCTACGTTTTTATCCGGTCCTTTTTTCCTCGTCACTGTTACCTTAACAGTTCCAAGTTTTCTGGATTTTCCGTTCTTTTTAACTTCTTTTACCGTAATCTTGGCTGTCCCCTTCTTCTGACCGGTCACAACACCCTTTTTCGATACTTTGGCAACCTTTTTCTTGTTACTCTTAAATGTGTACTTGCAGGATTTTTTCTTGTTTGCAATTTTAATTGTTTTCTTCTTTCCTACTGTAACACTAATCTTTTTTGTCTTTAATTTTGCTTTTTTCGCTTTTGCCCCTGCATCCGGCGCTGTCATCCCGCCAAGTGTCATTGACAAAGCTAAAATTCCCGATAAAACAACTCCACTAACTCGTTTCCATTGTTTCATGGCAGTTCCTCCTTTACATTATATAATTATTATATTGCATTTATGGTAGCACAAAAGGAAGTCCCCTGCCATGATAATAAACGTATCATTTTTGATATATTCGGCACGCTCATTTAAGCAGCAACATCGGATTTACCGTGGTTTTATTCTCCTTCACTTGAAAATAAAGGTTTGTTCCTTCTTCTTTATAATACTTTGTCGGCTCTGCAATTTTCCCGAGAACCTGTCCTTCCGAAACCGTATCACCTTTACTTACAGAAACATCTTTTAACTGTCCATAAATAACTGTAAATCCATCACCAATTGATATCGAAACCGTACGGCCGGTTTCTTCAGAAGTTGCCACCGATTCCACGATACCATCCGCACTCGCTTTTACATCCATTCCTTCTTTGGCTTCTAAAAGAAGTGCCGGATTTGTGCGGTACTGTGCCAGCGTCTTAAAATATACCACTTTGTCTGCACTGTACTCCATCAGCACATCGCCTTTTATTGGCCAGGAAAGACCCTCTTCCTGATTAAACGATAATTGCTTTTTCACAGGCTTTGCATTGGTCTGCACAGACTTTTTCTTACGTTTTTTTGTTTTCTTTTCTTTTACCTCGGAATTTGCATGATTGCTGGACGCTTCTTTTGTCTCCGGTGTTGCCACCGCGGTCGCCTGCGGGGGATTACTCGCCGAAGCCACCGGCTCCTTTTGTTCACTGCGGTTCATATTGATGCATAACGCCGCAAAGGCGCCAATTGCAGCAATACCGCAGGCTAATGATATATAGAATCCTTTTTGTTTAAAAAACATACTATCACCTCACAAAAATTGTTTGATGATAGTATGCTCGATTTTAAAATAATTTATTCAATTTTATTACAAAGTTACTTTCTCCAAATGCCAAATCTCCTTCGCATATTCTTCAATGGTGCGGTCGGAAGAAAATTTACCGCATTTAGCAGTCTGGAGCATTGCCATCTTCGCCCATCGCTCCTCATCGCGGTATGCTTCTTCTACTTTCTTCTGTGCCGCCTCATAAGAACGGAAGTCTTTCAAAATAAAGTACTGGTCTGCACGCTCATAGCCGTTTGTCTCGAGCAGAGAATTGTAAATCTCGCGGAACAATTCAAGATTTTCAGGGGAATATGTTCCATCAATCAACTGGGTAAGCACGGCACGGATATCCGAATCCATGTTGTAAATTTCTTTCGGATCATACTGGTTATTATGCTCGAAATCAATTACTTCCTGTGAAGAAAGGCCAAAGATGAAAGCGTTTTCCTCGCCTACTTCTTCTACGATTTCAACATTGGCGCCATCCATTGTTCCAAGGGTCGGTGCACCATTTAACATAAATTTCATATTACCGGTACCCGATGCTTCTTTACTTGCAGTTGAAATCTGCTCCGATACATCAGCAGCGGCAAAAATGATTTCTGCATTGGACACACGGTAGTTTTCAATAAATACAACTTTAATTTTTCCTTCAATCGATGCATCATTGTTTACTACGTCAGCAACACTGTTAATCAATTTGATAATTGCCTTTGCACGGCGGTATCCGGCAGAAGCTTTCGCACCAAAAATGAAAGTACGAGGATACATATCCATACCCGGATTTTTCTTCAACTGATTATACAAGTGCATAACATGCAAAATGTTAAGAAGCTGGCGTTTGTACTCATGCAGACGTTTTACCTGTACATCAAAAATCGAATGAGGATCCACTTCAACACCATTGTGCTCCTTAATATACTTCGCAAGACGAACTTTATTCTGGAACTTGATATTCATAAATTCCTGCTGTGCTTTTTTATCATCCACAAAAACAGAAAGTTTGTCAATTTTAGACAAGTCCGTAATCCACTCATCACCGATTTTGTCTGTTACCCATGCAGCAAGTTTCGGATTTCCATGAAGCAGGAAACGACGCTGTGTAATACCATTTGTCTTGTTATTAAATTTCTCCGGCATCATTTCATAGAAATCTTTTAATTCCTGATGTTTCAAAATTTCCGTATGAAGCCTTGCCACACCATTTACCGAAAATCCGGCAGCGATAGCAAGATGTGCCATCTTGACCTGACCATCATAAATGATTGCCATACTTTTTACTTTATCCTGATTACCCGGATACTTTGCCTGAATCTCATTCTGGAAACGACGGTTAATTTCCTCGGTAATCTGGTAAATTCTAGGAAGCAGACGGGAGAATAACTCAAGCGGCCATTTCTCCAATGCTTCCGCCATAATTGTATGGTTTGTATAAGCACAGGTACGGGTTGTGATATCCCACGCATCATCCCACTCAAGACCATATTCATCTAGCAAAATACGCATCAACTCCGGTACGGTTACCGTTGGATGGGTATCATTTAACTGGAAACATACTTTTTCCGGAAGACCATGAATGTCATTGTGGTTTTCCATATACTTCATAATCGCACGCTGCACGCTTGCCGATACGAAGAAATACTGCTGTTTCAAGCGAAGTTCTTTTCCTGCCATATGGTTGTCATTTGGATACAGTACTTCACAAATGGTACGGGCAAGGTTCTGCTGTTCTACTGCCTTCTGATAATCACCTTTATCAAAAGAATCCAGGTTAAATGTATCAATTGCCTCAGCATCCCAGATACGAAGTGTGTTTACAATGTGGTTTCCGTAACCGACAACCGGCAAATCATAAGGCACTGCCATTACGGACTGATAATTTTCCTGTACAAAACGGTCTCTTCCGGTTTTTTCGTCTTTTCTTACCGTTACATAACCGCCAAAACGAACTTCAACGGCATATTCCGGACGCTTCATCTCAAATGGATTACCATCTTTTAACCAGTCATCCGGTGCTTCAATCTGGAAACCATTTTCGATTTTCTGCTTGAACATACCATATTTGTAGCGGATACCACAGCCATAAGCCGGATACCCAAGTGTAGATAAGGAATCCAAAAAGCAGGCTGCCAGACGTCCAAGACCACCATTACCAAGAGCTGCATCCGGCTCTTCATCCTCAAGCAAGTCTAAGTTTACACCCATCTCGTCAAGTACCTCGCGTACAACTTTGTCCTCTTTGAGGTTGATAATCATGTTACCAAGTGCACGACCCATCAAAAACTCCATGGACAAATAGTAAACTGTCTTCACATCCTTTTTCTCATAGGCTTTGTGCGTTGCCATCCAGTCATCAACTACGATATCTTTGATTGCATAAGAAACTGCCTGAAACAACTGCTGTGGAGTTGCCTCTTCAACCGAACGGCGGAACAACAATTTCATGTAGTTCGAAATGTTATTCTTCAATTCCTTTTTCTTTTCCTTTTCCGTTACAAATGCCATAAATTACCTCTCTTTCTGTAACAAACTCTTCGTTACGCTTCCACTTTTGCAACACCCAGTGTAACAGCCTCACCGTTAATTTTCCAATCTGCGGTGTAACCTTCTACTTTATCCAAAATAACCTCATCTGCCAAAACATCGGCTTTAATCTGAGATTCATTTGCTTTGATGATTTCTTTAATCTTATCATTTCCCTGCTCGTAAACACGGATATGGTCAACCACTTCAAAACCGGCATCTTTACGCATGGTCTGAATTTTACTGATAACCTCACGCACAAATCCTTCCTCGATTAACTCCGGTGTCAGGTTTGTATCTAATACAACGGTAATACCGTGATCTTCCTCGCTCACATAGCCATCCATCTGTGCCGTTTCTACCAGCAAATCCTCTGTTGCCAGCACTTCATCTACGCCGCCAACCGTAACAGTCACTTCACCGGAAGCATTCAACGCATCCATCGTAGCATTGCCATCTAATCCGGCAAGCACTTCTTTCAATTCGTTCAAACGGCTTCCGAAACGGCGTCCAAGAGTACGAAGCTGTGGCTTAAACTGATATGTCGTAAATTCTTTTGTATCATTGGTAAATACAACTTCTTTTACGTTTAGCTCATCTGCGATAATTTCTTTATAGAAATCGGACAATTCGCCTTCTGCCTTTACATACATTTTTCCAATTGGCTGACGGTTTTTGATATTTGCTGTATTACGGCATGCACGGCCAAGAACAACAATGTCCAAAAGCTGTTTCATCTGTGTCTCAAGTTCTTTGTCAATCCATTCTTCCTTAACTTTCGGAAAATCACACAAATGAATACTTTCCGGTGCTTTTGAATCCAGATTGCACACGAGATTCTGATAAATGCTCTCGGTCATAAATGGAATCATCGGAGCTGCTGCCTTACTGATTGTTACAAGTGCCGTATACAAAGTCATGTAGGCATTCATTTTATCCTGCTCCATGCCTTTTGCCCAGAAACGATCACGACAGCGGCGCACATACCAGTTACTCATATCTTCCACAAAACTCTGCAGTGCTTTTGCGGTCTCCGGAATTTTGTAGTTGTCAAGGTCATCATCAACTTCTTTAACCGTCGAATACAGACGGGACAAAAGCCAGCGGTCCATAATCGAAAGTTTATCATATTCTAATGTATGCTCGGTTGGATTAAACTGGTCAATCTCCGCATACAACACATAAAAGGCATATGTGTTCCACAGTGTACCCATGAATTTACGCTGTCCTTCGGTAACTGCTTTTCCATGGAAACGGTTCGGCAGCCATGGCGCACTGTTTACATAGAAATACCAGCGGATTGCGTCTGCTCCATAATTTTCCAGAGCATCAAACGGATCTACGGCATTTCCCTTACTCTTACTCATCTTCTGTCCATTTTCATCCTGCACATGTCCAAGAACGATTACATTTTCATATGGTGCTTTGTTGAAAAGTAAAGTAGATTCTGCCATCAGCGAATGGAACCATCCACGTGTCTGGTCAACCGCCTCGGAGATAAACTGGGCCGGAAACTGTTTCTCAAACACGTCTTTATTTTCAAATGGATAGTGATACTGTGCAAATGGCATCGCACCGGAGTCAAACCAGCAGTCGATAACTTCCGGTACACGGTGCATAACTTTTCCACAATCCGGACAGGTAAAGGTTACTTCATCAATGTATGGACGGTGGAGTTCTACCTCAGCGGCTTTTGGATCTCCGGCACGCTCTGCCAGTTCTTTTCTTCCGCCGATACATTCCTGATGTCCACATCCTTCACACTCCCAGATGTTTAATGGAGTTCCCCAATAACGGTTACGGGAAATTGCCCAGTCCTGAATATTCTCTAACCAGTTTCCAAAACGTCCTTTTCCAATTGACTCCGGAATCCAGTTTACAGTGTTATTATTTTTAATCAAATCGTCTTTTACTGCTGTTTCACGGATATACCAGGATTCTCTTGCATAGTAAATCAACGGTGTATCACAGCGCCAGCAGTGTGGATATTCATGCTCAAACTTCGGTGCATCAAACAACTGTCCTCTGGCATCTAAGTCTTTTAATACCTCAGGGTCCGCTTTCTTTACGAAAATACCTGCAAATGGAGTCTCTTCTGTCAACTCGCCTTTTTCATTTACAAACTGCACAAAAGGAAGGTCATAGTTTCTTCCCACATTGGCATCATCTTCACCAAATGCCGGTGCGATATGAACAATACCGGTACCATCGGTCATCGTAACGTAAGTATCACAGGTTACGAAAAATCCTTTTTTGTTCTGCTTATCAGCACACTCTTTCGCGCAGGCAAACAATGGCTCATATTCTTTATGCTCTAATGCGGTTCCCGGGAAACTCTCTAACACTTCATAAGCCGGCTCATCATCTTTTGCCAGTTTACCAAGTACCGTATCCAAAAGATCCTGCGCCATATAATAAGTATAGCCATCTGCTGCTTTTACTTTACAGTAAGTATCATTCGGGTTTACACAAAGAGCCACATTACTTGGCAGAGTCCAAGGTGTCGTCGTCCATGCAAGGAAATAGGCATCCTCACCTGTCACCTTAAAGCGGACAATAGCAGAACGCTCTTTTACGGTTTTGTATCCCTGTGCAACTTCCTGTGCAGACAACGGTGTACCGCAGCGAGGGCAGTAAGGCACTATTTTAAATCCTTTATACAAAAGGTCTTTATTCCAGATTTCCTTCAATGCCCACCACTCAGACTCAATATAATTGTCATCATATGTGACATATGGGTCATCCATGTCAGCCCAGAAACCTACGGTATCGGAAAAGTCTTCCCACATACCTTTGTATTTCCAGACAGATTCTTTACACTGATTGATAAATGGTTCCATACCATATTCTTCAATCTGCTCTTTTCCATCCAGACCTAACAGTTTTTCTACTTCCAGCTCAACCGGCAGACCATGTGTGTCCCATCCGGCTTTACGCGGCACACGATAACCTTTCATTGTACGGTAACGCGGAATCATATCTTTGATAACACGGGTCAGCACATGACCAATATGCGGTTTTCCGTTCGCAGTTGGCGGTCCATCGTAAAACATATACGTTGGTGCCCCCTCACGCAGTTTAATACTTTTGCGGAAAATATCTTTGTCTTTCCAAAACTTTTCTACTTCTTTTTCTCTCTCGACAAAATTCATGCCTGTTGATACTTTTTTATTTTATTTTTCAAATTACCACTAATATTTCTTTTATATCCGTTTACCAACAAACGGTTTAACTTTTTCTTTCTACAATGATCGTAAAATCTAATTTGCTCTTCTGGAATTTTTTTAATAAACTCCTCCCAATTTTGATAAGCTTTTTGTATTGTGGCATCATTTAATATCCTTTGAAGTCTTTTCCTTTTTTGAGCAATAGAATTTTGTTCCCGCACTGTCATTAAAATAAATGATGGCATCCTTGTTGCAAAAAAATAATCCATTTGTTCTTCATCATTTTTTCCCACTTTTCTTCCAAAACTCTTAAGATCTGCAAAAGCATCCCTATATTTTTCATACAAATCAGGATGGAATTTATTTGTTGCACCAATTTCCGTTAATCTGTAACCATATAATTTTTCATCAATCATCCATACACTTTTTGATGCCAGATATGCTTTCCAGCTAAAAAAAAGATCTTCTCCATAAGTCATATTTCTCTCAAATTCAATATTATATCCTAATAACATTGATGTCTTGATGAGCTTTGTCCAGGCAGAAGTTAACACTCCTGCCTGGACAAGATTTTCTGAGCTTTGTACAAATATGGGCTTTTCACTATACTTTTCAAAAATAGGTGACTTGCGAAAAGGTACATAATTGCATACCACCATATCCGCCTTTTTTTCAACTGCTATTTTATACATATGTTCAAGATAATCAGGAGATAACTGATCATCTGCATCCAAAAAACATACATACTCCCCTGTCGCCCTTTTTATTCCTCTATTTCTTGCCGTACTCACACCACTATTTTTCTGATCCATAATATACAGTTGTGGCATTCTATCTTGATACATTTTCAAAATTTCAAAACTTTTATCGGTAGAGCCATCATTTATTGCAATTAATTCATAATTTTGAAAGCTTTGTGCCTTCACACTCTCCAGAGTCTTTTCCAGATATTTTTCCACATTATACACAGGCATAATGATACTAACTAAAATATTTGATTCCATTTTATATCCTACTCTATTTCCAAGATAATACTATTTTTATATTCTTGATCTATAATACTATCTGTAATATTTCTTCCCTCTTCAACTTCATTCACATATTTTCCAGCCAAAGCAATTTTTTTCTCGGCTCTCAGAATGTAATATTCATATTGTACATCTAAATGTCCTAAATCTAATGCCTGTACCCCCCCCCCAACGCACAAGTCATATGCCAACACCGTGGCTGTCGGTCCTAATGCTAAAATATACAATGCATCTCTATTTTCTGCTACCACTTTTTTTACATTTGATAATATTTCAGGATAACTCCCCCATGAATTTTCCGCAGGGCATAATATTCGACGAATAGATTTTGCATTATCAAACAAATCATTTCCTACTCCCATGCGTGTAAATTTTCCCTCAATAAAAATAATATCTCTGCCATCCCATATTTTTTTATATTTTTTGATAATCTCTTCACACAAATTTAAATCAACCTTATATCCACTCCAAAAGCGTGTCATATTAGTATTTAAATAAATTTTACTTTGATCAATTTGTTTCATAATCCATCTTCTGTTTTCTCCGAGATACGCTCGCCAAAAACGTGCAGAATCTTCTTTATACTCTTTCAAACTTCCAAACACTTTAGGTAAGCCTATTTCCAATTGTGGATTCTGAAATTTCAATACTTCAAATAATCTCTTGGCTAATTTTTCATCATATTTTTGAAATCCCAAATTTCCTCCTCTCATCAACTTGAATTCTCCATCACCAAATCGTGCAATAGATTTCTTTCCATCAATTAACGTATCTAAACTTTTCACACTTGATAGAATACGTGGCTCTTTATAAAAAAAGCGATTCATTCTTCCTAAGAGTCCTTTTATTCTAAAATCAATTCCATTATACAATGTTCTAATCACTTACCATTCCTCCGATACTTATATTAAATATCTAGCTATTATCAATATCCTTTTCGCAATATCTTTCGCAATATATCTACCCCCCAACGCATCACTCTATAATATGCCCGTTTAAATATTGATGGAACATTTGTATAACGCTCCAAAGCTTCTTTACATCCTTTTTCTGCATATAATTTATAAAATGCATCCCTGTCAGGATTTTTCTTGGTAGGAGCATAAAGAGTACGCTGTCCTGCTTTTGCAGTTTCCAATGTTTCCTCTCTGCTGTCAAATATATCTACAATACGATTATATACATCCATACCTTTATCAGTATTCAACATCACAACAGAAATCCCTTTATCATCGTCCCATTGTGGATATTTTCTTCCAATGCCCCAAAAATCTCCCAATGTAATATCTCCGTAACGTTTTGTTGTTGTAAACTTACATTCATAACAGGAAGGTCTCAATGACAGGTTATTCAGGAACATCCCCTCATATCGATCATAACCACTATAAATATAATGCCTCTTTCCATTATCAAAGCGTACTTCCATATAAAGCCTTTTCCATCCTCTTTCCTTATTGCGGAAATTCACAGAAATTGGTTTAGCACCACCTTGTTTTTTACTAAGATACTCCAAATAATCTGCGAATAATTGAGGAGATGGAACTCCATGACAAAGCACATCTACTGCAAATAAATTTTCATACTCTTTTCCTAAATAATTATACAGCCCTGCCGTCTGACATGGTGTCCCTGAAAATAAGATCTTCTTTCCTGAAAGGAGCTTTTTCTTAATTTCCTCCATTGTATTTCCCATATGGCTTTGAACATACTTAGAACTTTTCAGCTTATCTAATTCATCCAGACTCGTTGCACAGATATGTCTGGCAACCATATTTTCATCCAATGCACATCCGTAAACCTCTCCACCACTTTGGATAAACTGTTTTGCCAATTCATAGAATACTCCACCAGAAGAACTTGTACTACGAATTTTTTCATTTCTATTTTTTTCAGCCAACACTTTTTGTGGAATTGTTCCCTCGTCATGATACAATACAGGACAGACAGCTTTACATTTTCCACATTCAATGCACCGTTCTTCATCTACTACTGGATATAGGAATCCTTCTCCATCTGGCTGCATGGTAATACATTTCTTTGGACAGATCTGACTGCACGCTGTACAACCACTGCATTTTTCGGATCGACTGATTTGAATATGCTTTTTTTCTCTTTCAATTTCTTTCGGTAATACTGAAATTTCTTTCATTGCAGAATCCAAAAAATCGTGTACACGCACTTTTTCCTTTTCGATAATTTGATCTATATATTGATAATCAATCGGCTGTCGAAGTTCTTCCACATTATTATCATTAAAAATACGATTTTTCAAACCAAATCGTTTCAATAGGGTTTCTAACCTACTATTCATCGTCTGACCTTTTTCACTTCGATTAAATACTACAAATTGCTTATGAAATAAAATAGAAAATACAGCACCATGAAATGAATCTACGAAAACCATTTCTGCTTTCCGAATAGCATCCACTACCTGATCTGGACCAAATTTCAAATATTCAGTTGCTTCTCCATTCAATAAATCTACATACGCTAATCCTTTTATCTCCTGCTGGATATAGGCATCATATTTTTTTTCACGAATTCCCAAGAAATATCCTACTGCAAACTTTGATGGCAATTTAGTTTCAGCCTGATCTGCCATTTGATTCCATTTTTCCAAAGATATTAACATTGTAGGATCAAGAAATACTTCTGCATTTTTTCCCGTCAGTTCTGTAATGATTTCAGCCGCACGCTCTTCTCGAACTGATAAATACGGAATTGATCCTATCCATTCTGAATATTCCGGTAACATCGTATTCACATCCGAAATTCCTATACTTGCAGAAAGTGCAATTCTCCTGCTTTCTGGTGCAAATTGTAAAAATGCATTACGCGTAGCTGTAGGATAATTAGGATTCCAAATCTGATCACTTCCACATACCCACGCATCATAAGATTTTACCCATGGTTCATTATCATCACTGGTAAGATGCAACAATTCTGATTCATAATTGATATATTTATTATCAAATTCTTGAAAAGCTACATTACGTTCGGTTATCGCCTTTTTTATTTTATCTTTATTCTTCAAAAAATACCGTAAACGAGCAACTGTGTTCTTTTTACGATTACTCAGGTAATAGATATTTAACAGTCTACTATCAACCGCTTCTTTAATATGTATTGGATTATATCTGCTAAATCCGCTTTTTCTCAATGACTGCGAAGTTTTCTTTTCATATTTAACAGTATACACTTCACCATATTCACTTAATAATTCCTGCACCGCATAATTTTGTAATCTATTTCCATAATTATTTCCAACTAAGGTGATTATCCCTGTCTTCATTTAGTTTTCCCCTATATACTTTTTCAAATACTGAATACTATCATTTCGTTCAATTTCAAGAATTTCATTTACCCTAGTATAATTTATCGGAGTACCTGCTGTTTCGTCCAAACTGCCTGCATCGTATCTTCTATT
>OLSF01000554.1_pt1 | contig 38646 bp, 29 predicted proteins | sample 1672301 | NCBI WGS metagenome assembly OLSF01 (sample SAMEA3136669, study PRJEB25190) | human gut metagenome | biome: human gut; feature: human-associated habitat; material: faeces | place: Austria | collected 2013
GAGCGGGAGTATTTCTGCCAGCAGCGCCGCTACGATTTTTACGCCTATGCCACGCCGACGGCCGAAAATCCCGCCGTGCAGATGGGAATCCGTCTGGCGCGGGAGCTGCACATTGTGCTGCCTATCAGCTTCTTTGAGCGCGACTGCAACAATTTCTACAACACCGTTGCCTGCATCGACGCGGACGGCACGCTGCTCGGGACGTACCGCAAGACGCACATTCCCGACGACCATTATTATCAGGAAAAGTTCTATTTCACGCCCGGCGACACCGGCTTCCGCGTGTTCCGGACGAAATTCGGCTGCATCGGCGTCGGCATCTGCTGGGATCAATGGTTCCCGGAGACGGCGCGGTCCATGGCCCTGCTCGGGGCGGAGCTGCTGCTCTATCCCACGGCCATCGGCTCGGAGCCGATCCTGGAATGCGACTCCATGCCGCACTGGCAGCGCTGCATGCAGGGCCACGCCGCGGCGAATCTCATGCCCGTCATTGCGGCCAACCGCATCGGCACGGAGGCCGTGCTCCCCTGCCCCGAAAACGGCGGCCAGCGCTCGGAGCTGTGCTTCTACGGCTCGTCGTTCCTGACGGATGAGACCGGCGCGCTGCTGCAGTGCGCCCCGCGTGATGCGGAGGCCGTGCTGCTGCAGACCTATGACCTCGACGCGCTGCTCGAGAGCCGCAGCTCATGGGGCCTGTTCCGTGACCGCCGCCCGGAATATTACGGCGCCATCACCCACCGCGCGCAGGATAGTCTGACGCGATAAAGTAATTTAAAAGACCATACCGGCAGCTGTGAATGAACAGCAGCCGGTATGGTTTTATTATTTCCGGCGCAGATACTGCGCCACAGTGTCCGGCTCCGGGAAGAGGGAGGCCTGATGGATGTTGACCTGTTCGAGCTGCTGCACAATGGCCGCCTTGCAGCCTGCCGGGATCCGCAGCTCCTTGAGCACATGCTTGCGGAGCTTCCGGTCACTGTCCGCCTCGTCCGTGTCGAGGCCCGACAGCAAGAACGCGCCGTCCTGCCGGAGGATGCGTGGGTTGTCCTGATTACTCTGAACAAAGACAGGACGCAGCAAATCAAATGGGCGAATATCGCGCGTGAAGGCATTGTTCTCCTTCTGAATGTCATAATACAGCCGCTCGAGGACAGCGTCGTCATATTTCTGGTTGCTCTTCTGCGGGAATTTGCCCGGCCGGAGCATGTAGCGGTACGACAGAGCCTCGAGATGGCGCTGATCCGCATGGCTCAGCTCCGGCAGATGGGACAGCATCTGCACACGGTCACTGGAGGCATAGGCCACATCTGCGGCCTCCACACAGAACACGATGACCTTGCCGTCGCAGTCAGGCTCCGCTGCGCAGGCAAAATACAGGGCAACGAGCGGATTTGCCGTGATATCGAGCAGGCGCGTCGGCGCACCGTAGTGCTGCATGTACGTCAGCTTTTCCAGATAGCGGCGGCCCGCGAACGGAGCCGGGCAGCGCACCTGCAGCTCATGGAAATAGAAGTCCTCCGGCTTTTCCCCGGTGCGATAGACACCGGGTGCGAGCAGGTAGCGCTCATTTGCCGCGCCGCGGTAGAAAAAGCGCAGCCGCTCACGGGAAAGCGCCTGCTCTGCGCTCCCTGCCTCCGGGAAGCAGGCGTCATAGAACGCCGCGGAATAGGCCCGGCTTCTGGCCGCCGCCAGCCCGGCAGCGTCGCCGCCCTCGAACAGGCGGATCTGCTCCCCGGCATCCGGCTCCCGCAGCGCCTCGGTCAGGCCCTCCCGGTCCGGCGTCGCATCGGCGGCAAGCCGCTTCCGGAAGCCCTCCAGCTCCGCATTCTCCGGGAAAAACGCCTGCAGAAATTCCTGCAAATTCTGACATTCCTTCATGAAAACGCGCCCTCTTTCTCTCTGATTTGCGCGGGGAATGGGCCTCAGTCGCCCAGGGGGATCTTCGTATCGGGGTCCGGGCCGAGCGTACCGTGCTCGGGAATGGTGCAGTAGGAAACGGGTTTTCCGTCCTCAAATGTGATCTGGTAGCCGTGGCCGGGGTCCGGCGTCCAGACAAAGCGGTGCGGCATACCGGGGAACCAACGGTACATCAGCCCGCCGATCACACCGCCGTGCGCGACGATGACCGTGTCCTTCCCCTGCGCCAGAATGGGGGCAAGCGCCTGCAGCGCGCGGTCCGTCAGGCCGTTCCAGCTCTCGCCGCCGGGGCAGACGTTGTTTTCATAATCGCCGCTGCACCACGCGCGGAAGGCCGGGTCGTCCTTCAGGTCCGCATAGGTCTTTCCTTCGAATTCGCCGAAGCGCATCTCCTGCATGCCGGGGAGCGTGCCGTGCGGCCGGTCGCCGTACAGGGCGGCAAACGTCTGCTCCGTGCGGGTCATGCCGCTGGTAAAATACCGCTCCGCCTCCGGATAGCCGCCGCCGTCGCGCAGCGCGTGCAGGGCCTCGATGCCCTCGGGCAGCAGCGGCAGGTCCATCGCGCCATAATAAAGCCTGCGGATGTTGCCCTCCGTCAGGCCATGCCGAATCAGGGTCAATTTCACTTTAACCGTTCCTCCAGTCCGCAAAATATCCGGCTGACGTGCTCCGCTCGGGCCGCAAGGCCCTGCAGCACCGCGCCGTGCACCTCGCGCCAGCGGCGCTCCGCCGCATCGAGCGGCACGACACCGGAGCCGATCTCGCGTGAGATGACAAATGCATCCCGCGTCAGCGGCAGCAGGCGGTCCAGCACCTGCTGCGCCGTCTCGCCGCGGTCGGAAGCCGCGCGCGTCAGCGCTTCGAGATGGCGGCAGCAGCGCACGGGCGCTTCGGGCCAGCCATCCTTCAAGTCGAACACCGGTCCGACCATACCATGCGACGCCGCCCAGGTGAGCTTTCCCTGCCACGCGCCGCCCAAAATCAGGATCATTCTCTTACCTCACAAGACACAAGACCGCAGCCCCGGCCAGCTCGCCGAGCGTCAGACCGAAGCCGGAAATATCACCGGACATGCCGTCCAGCTGCCGGAAGCCGCGCCAGACGGCAAGGCAGTAGCCCGCCGCCGCCGCAAGCGGCGCAAGCCCGGCCGCCCCGCAGAGCACAGGCGGCACAACGCAGGCCGCCAGCAGGCACACGAGTGGGAACACGAGCTGCAGGCCCGTTCCGCGCTGCATGGCGGCATACTGGCTCGTGCCCATCGGGCGCAGGCGCTGCACGGCAACGGAAGCGCAGGCGCGGCTCGCCACGGGGATCGCTCCGAGCGGCAGCAGGCGCAGCCACGGCGCACCCGCAAACAGCGCGCACTGGCCCGCGGCCAGCAGGACCATACAGATGACGGCAAAGGCCCCGCAGTGCGAATCCTTCAGAATTTTCTGCCGCGTGGTAAGGTCGCGCCGCGACAGCAGGGCATCGCAGACGTCCATATAGCCGTCGAGATGCAAAAAGCCCGTGACGAGCCACGGAGCAGCGGCCAGCAGCACCGCCCGCAGCGGCGCAGCGCAGCCGAGGCGCTGCAGCAGCCATGCCATCGCCGCCCACACGAGCCCGACTACGCCGCCCGTGAGCGGCAGACAGGCGACCATGTGCGGCCGCGCCTTCTCGTCCCAGATGCGGCACGGGCACGGAATGGCCAGAAACATGCCCCATGACATCATAAAGCCCGTGAACCAGCGCTTCACGGCAATTCCCCCTTCCAAAGATGCGGCAGTCCGGCCGTGACCTCGCAGACCGTGTCGAATTCCGCCGCTAGCGTGCGGCAGACGCGCGCAAGGCCGCTGCGGTAGCGCTCCGTCCATTCGTCATAGGCCGCACCGTCGCGGAAAATATCGTCGCAGACGCAGAGCAGATGCGCAGCACGGCAGCTGAGCGCCAGCAGCTCCTGCGCTGCTCGCTCCGGGGCGGCGGCATCCGGCTGCGCGCCGGAGAACATCTCGTTTGCAAGCAGGGCCGTCACGCTGTCAAACAGCACGCAAGCCCTCTCCGGCAGTGCGGCGCGCTCCAGCGCTCGGCCGCACTCGACCGTGCTGAAGCCCCAGCCCGCGCGCTCGTCCAGATGGCGGGCGATACGGGCACGGTCCTCGCCGTCCACTGGCTCCATCGTCGCCCAGTAGATCATGGGGGCACCAGCTGCAAGCCGGACGCAAAGCCGCTGCGCAAGGCCGCTTTTTCCGCTTTTGCTGCCGCCGACCAGTAAAATTTTCATGGCGTGTCCACGCGGAACGCATCCGGCGTGCGGATGGACTCCAGATAATCGTCGTTGATGGCGGCCTCCGCAAACGTCGCCATGCCATTCATGACGGCGCAGGCGGCCTTCAGCACCTGAAAGGCCAGCGGACAGCCGCTCCCCTCGCCCAGCCGCATGCCGAGCTGCAGGAAGGGCGCAAAGCCCAGCTCCTCCGCAGCGCGGCGGTAGCCCGGCTCCTTTGAGGCATGGGACAGGAAGATCGCATCCCGCGCAGCCGGGCACAGGCGCACGGCGCACAGGGCTGCGACCACGGAGATGAGCCCGTCGGCTACGGCCGGGACATGCGCTGCGGCAAGGCCGAGGAACGCGCCCGTCATGGCCGCAAGGTCCAGACCGCCGACGGCTGACAACACGCCGACGGGGTCTGCCGGGTCCGGCCGGTGCAGCGTGAGCGCACGCCGGATCACGTCCTTTTTCTTCCGGAAGGCATCGTCCGTCAGGCCCGCGCCGCGGCCGGTCAGCTCCTCCGGCGCAAGGCCGGTCAGCGCCGCCAGAACGGCGGCCGACGTCGTGGTGTTGCCGATGCCCATCTCGCCGATGCCGACGGCCTGCATACCGTCCTGCGCGGCGCGCTGCGCCTGCTCCATGCCGACGGAAATGGCCGTCAGTGCCTGCTCCCGCGTCATGGCGGGCTCCCGCGCGATATCGCCGGTGGAGCGGCGGATCTTCCGATCCACGATCTCCGGGCAGCGGACATCCGCGTCGATGCCGACGTCCGTCACGACGACGGAATCGCCAAAGGCCGCTGCCAGGGCGGACATGCCCGTGATATGCCGTGTCATATTGATAGACTGACTGAGCGTGACCGAGACCGGCGTTGCCGAAACGCCCTCGGCCGTAACGCCGTTATCCGCCGCGAACACGAGCACGCGGCAGCGGTCGATCCGATTTTTCACCCAACCGGTCAGTCCTGCCAGCCGGATGGAGATATCCTCCAGCGTGCCGAGACTGCCCGGCGGCTTGGCCAGCTCCGCCTGACGGCGGGCGGCAGCGTCCATCGCGGCGCGGTCCGCCGGGCGGATGGAGCGCAAAAAGGTCTGAAATTCCTGCTCTGTCATGGTTCCTCCAGATAGCCCCGCGCGCAAAGCCAGCGCAGCGAGGGCTCACAGTTCTGATTTTCGATCGTATAATCCGCCGCCGGGCACTGCTCCGCCAGCGCGGCAAGGATATCCGGCATCGGGATCATGCCCTGCCCGAGCGCGTCGTGCAGGTCCCAGTCGCCGTCGTTGTTGTGCAGGTGCACATGGCGCAGCCACGGGGCCATCGGCGCGATCCAGTCCAGAGGCGGCGTTTCGCTCACGCGGGTATTGGCATGGCCAACATCGAGGCACAGGCCGAAGCGCGGGTCATCGACGCCCGCTGCGATCTGCACGAGCATGTCCGGCCCCGGCTCCATCACGTTTTCCAGCGCAAGGCAGAGGCCGTCCGGGGCGTCCCGCAGAAATTCCCGCCAGAATTCGACGGACCGGGCCGTGAACCACTCCGGGAAATAGACGAGCGGGATATAGCCGCTGTGCACCACGATGCGCCGGATGCCGAGCGCCAGCGCCGCCTGCATGGTCTGCCGGAAGCGCAGCATGACGACCTCGCGCACGCGCGGGTCGATGGCGCAGGGCGACAGCTCCGCAAACGGCGCATGCAGCCAGAGAGAGCCGATCCCGCTGCAGCGCGCCCGCGCAGCCTCCATGGCCGCAGGTTCTTCCAATTTCCGCGCCTCGCAGAAATCCGTCAGCTCCATCCCAAGGCCCCAGTTCCGGGCCAGCGAAGCCGCATTTTCATCCATCCCGGAGAGGAATAACTTTCCCCGTAAACTCTGCATGCCTTCCCCTCACTTTCAAAGCCGCACTGCACAATTCAGCAATCGCATATCGTGCGGTGTTGCTCAAGGAAGCTCTGATTAAATCAGCAAGAGTGGATGGCGAGAGATTTTCTGTCAAGTCAAGGTTTGAAAAATGCAGGAATACTTTGTGTATTTCAAGTTTTTCAAACCGATGGATTGGCGGAAAATATCCGCCATCCACCGCAGATGATTTATTCAGAGTTTCCTCAAATATGATATCACAAAAAGCGGCGGATGCCAACATCAATCTCGATGCGGCATCCGCCATTTTCGCAGCATCCCCGCACCGCCGCAGAGCGGTACGGGAGCGCCATAGCCTTACTTGCGGAGAGCGGCGAAGCGCATCAGCAGCGTTGCAACCTCTGCGCGGGTCGCCGTGCCCTGCGGCTCGAGGCGGCCGTTGCCCATACCGCGCAGCAGGCCGACGGCAACTGCCCAGCGCACCGCTGCGAGCGCATAGGAGCTGACCTGCATCCCATCGGAGAACTGCGACAGATCATCGCGTGCGCCGGTGACAGCGCCGATCTTTTCCGCATAACGGACGATCATCGTGACCATCTGCTCGCGGGTCACCGGGGACTCGGGGTCGAACGCCGTGGTGGACACGCCGTTGATCACGCCGGCCGCATAGGCCCAGCGGACTGCATCGGCATACCAGGCATCGGCAGCGACATCCGCAAACGGGAGCGCCGCGGAGCTTGCCGGGCTGCCTGCCACGCGCCAGAGCACCATGGCGAACATCGCGCGGCTCATCTGACCGTTCGGGCGGAACGTGCCGTCCTCAAAGCCGATGAACAGATGGTTCGTGATGGCATAGTCCGTGCTGAGGTGATACCACTGCGCGGGATCAAGATCCGGGAAGGCGCGGCTCGGGCAGTTCGCACCGCCGTCGCACACCGGGGCCTTGCCCGTCACCGTGACGACACACTGGCTGTAGGTGTGGTTGCTGTCGCCCGTCGTGAGGACGTAGACACCCTCGGTGTCAAAGTGCCAGGCAAACGTGCCGTCCGCGGCCGTCCTGCCGAGCAGCTCGCCGCCGCAGAAGATCTGCACGCCCTCTGCCGGAGCAACACCGGTTCCCATCTGGTACACCGTTGCCGTGAACGTCTCGCTCGCCGCTGCGGTGAGCGCGGTCTCGTGGAACCAGACGTTGTACTTATAGCCGTAGTAGCTGTCGGAGTCGGCCGTCGACTCATTGGCAAACACGCCGTAGATGCCGCCGGCCGTGACGGGGACCGTCAGCGGGGAGGACGTATCATACGCGCCGTTCACGAAGTAATACTGGCCCCAGTATGCCACTGCCGCATTGGCCGCGTTGAAGTCTTCCGGGCCAGTCAGGCTGCCGATGTAGCCATATTCGCTGACCGTGAGGACATAGTCCTCGCCGAAGCCCTGCTGCAGCGCCTCTGCGACCGTGCTGGAGGAAGAGACCTCCAGCGTGCGGTCGATCGCGCCGATGCCGTTCACGCCCGTTAGGCGGACCGTGACCGTCGCCTTGAAGGGCTTCTCCGTCACATGGACGCGGCACTGGCTGTAGGTGTGCAGCTCGTCGCCGGTCGTGAGCACATAGTCGCCCGCATGCTCAAAGCGGCAGAGGACCTTGCCGTTCTCATCGCTGACGCCCATCACATTGCCGTCCGCGTAGACCTTCACGCCTGCCTGCGGCACGGCGGTATTGCCCTGCATCTGGCAGACCGTGACGTCAAAGCCCGTCTCGGCCTCGACGGTAACGCTGCGCTCGTGAATCCAGACGTTGTACTTGTAGCCGTAGTTCTCGCCGGTCGTGTTCTTCTCGTTGGCGAAGATACCATAGACCGCGCCGTCCGTGACAGGGACCGTCAGCGGAGAGGACGTGTCATACGCGCCGTCGATGTAGTAATACTGACCCCAGAACTCAACGCCCGCATTGGCGGCGTTGAAATCGTCCGGGCCGGTCAGGCTGCCGATGTAGCCATAGCCGCTGACCGTGAGCGTGTAGTCCTCGCCAAGGCCCTCCTGCAGAGCCTCTGCCACGGTCTTATCCGACGTCGTGTCGAACGTGCGGTCCACTGCGCCGACGCCGTTCACGCCGGTCAGCACGACCGTGACCGTCGTCCTGACGGGAGGCTGATCGCCGCCCGGGTTCGGACCGTCCGTTCCGAGGACCGTCATGGTGGCGGAGACCTTCTGACCGGTCAGCTTGGAGAAGTAGTCGTCATACCATGCGCCGGACGTAATCTTCTTGGCATACTTGGCAAAGACGGCATGCTCCAGCACGCTCTCAACGGTGACGGACGTGTTGTACTTCGGCTGCGTCAGCACCAGATTCTCATGGGCAATGACGGCCGGATTGCTGGACTTGAACTTGTTATACTGCTCCTGACCGCCGACGGAGGAATAATCCGCCTGATCTCCGGCCACGATGCCAGCACCATGCGCGTCGCGGTAGTCATACAGCCACGTCAGGCCGCCGTTCTCGCCCGCAACGGCCTCGCGGAAGGCGTGCAGGCTCTTCGTCACGGCGTACTGCGACTCGTTCGCTCCGTCGTTCAGGCCGTCCCAGTAGTGAGCCTTGACCTGCTCCATGAGGTTCAGCGCATCGTCAAGCTCCGCCTTTGTCAGCGGCAGGACCTTGAGGGCGATCTGCTTCTGCACGGAGACGTCCTTTGTCTTGTGCTGCATGGTGACGGTCAGCGTCACCTCCGCCGCGGCCTCGCCGGGCATCGGGCGGTAGATATTGGCGCGGTAGGCGTTGATCTCGGCCACATCCGGATCGCCCGAGGTGACGATGAATTTATAATCGTCATAGTTCTCGATGCCGGTAGCGCGTGCCGTGAGGAGCTGGATGTCGCCGTTCACGGCCTCGGGGTCGATGACCTCGCCGGTCACAACATAGGTCAGCTTCGTGACGAGATAGTTCTCGTCAAGCTCCTTCTGCATCTGCTGACGCAGCGGCTCGAGATCCTCGGCCGGGAGCGTCAGACGGAAGCCCTCGGCCTGCAGCGAGCTCTCGTTGAGCTGGAACGTCAGGGTCGGATAGAGATGGACCTTCGTGTCAACGCTCGGGCGTGTGACGCGGCCCGTCAGGACTTCGCCCGCCGTGCTGCCCTCGATGGAGATCAGCTTGGAATCGGATGTCCAGGCGAACGTGACGAACGGATAAGCGCCGGTACGCTGCGGGAGCTGCAGGTCGGAGATAATCTCCGCTTCGCTTGTATTCTGATTGCGGATGGTATCGAACGTAACGGAGGCCGCCGCCTTTTCGAGGTAATCCCGGACGGTGTCCAGATCCCAGTTCAGGATGACCATCGCCGTGATATCCGCACTGCTCTCGCCGCGCGTAAGCGTCAGCTCCACGCCGGAGACGCGGGCAAAGTGCGCCGCAAGGCCCAGCGTTGCGGGGTCCGCGTTGAAATAGGTGATCTTGCCGTCGGCCGCGATGCCGGTCGTCTGCGCCACATCCATCGGATAATCGAGCGCGCCGGGGTCCTTCACGGTGACGGTGATGCCGTCAAGGTTATTTCTGCTCAGATAGTTTTCCACATAGGTGCAGAGGTTCGTATCCGTACCGGGGACCGGGTTCAGCGTGGACTTGCTGTCCAGCAGGGACTTGGCCGCCGTGACGAGCTCGTCGTTCTGCGCCTTCAGGGACTTCACCGTGATGAGGAAGGTCTTCGTGCCGGTCTCGCCGCCATAGGCCAGCGTTGCCGTCAGCTTCACATAGACCGTTCCCGTGGACGGGAGCGTCACGACGCCCTCCGGCGTGATGACCGCGCCGTTCGAGCTGGCCCAGGTGATCGTGCCGTCAAAGCCCTCGACCGTCGAAGCGAGCGCCAGCGTGCAGTTCTCGGTGACGAGCGTCGGCTCGACCGTGAGCTTTTCCGCCGCGCGCGCAATGGCCTCGGCCGCCGCCGTGTTGACCACATGCGTGCCGCCCTGCCATGCCAGCAGCGGATAGCCGCCGTTGCGACCGTCATCCTGGTGGAAGACCTCATTGCCGAGCGCAAGAACGAAGGCAGTCTCCTTCATCTCCGCGGCGGTCTTGGCCGTCGCTTCGACATTGACGCCGTCCTTCGTGTTGCCGGTCGCAGCAGAGGCGGAGCCTTCGAGATAATAGCTGTTCCGAATTTCGGCCGCATATTCGCCGACGAGCGCGCCGCAGGAAGCGCCCTTGACGCTGCCGGTGTTATAGCAGTTCGTGACCGTGGGATCCGTGCCGCCCGTGTGCTTGCCCGCGATGCCGCCGACGCAGGTCGCGCCGGTGACGGAGCCGGTGTTGTAGCAGTTCAGGATCTGCACGCTGCCGTTTTCGGTGTAGCCGACGATGCCGCCGACATAGCCGCGGTTGTTGCTGCCGCCGTTGATTGCGCCGGTGTTATAGCAGCCCGTGATGGGCGCGTAGCTTGCGCCGACGATGCCGCCGACCTTCGCGTCGGAATAGGCGCTGCTCAGCGTGCAGGTCACGCTGCCCTCGTTGCCGCAGTTCACGATCGCACCGCTGGCATAGACGCGCGCGGCGATGCCGCCCGTCACGCCGCCGTAGGAGGCCGCATTCGTCACGTTCACGCGGCTGACGCAGCCCTCGATACGGCCGTAGCTCTGGTTGGCGAAGGCGCCGATCGCGCCGTCGCCCTCGATCGTGCCGACAAGCGTGACATTCTTGACCACGCCGTCTGCCCCGAGGTAGCCGCACAGGCCCATCGCAGATTCGTAGGTATCGTCATTATCGCAGCTGTAATAGCCGCTGATCGTCTTGCCGTTGCCGTCAAAGATGCCGCTGTACTGCAAGTTGTACTTGCCAAAGCCGCCCCAGCGGTTGGCCTTCGGTGCCTCTGCACTGTTGAGCACGAGGTTCACCATGATACGGGCGTTGATTGCCGTCTCACCGCTGTTGACCTTCGCGGCAAACCACGCCAGCTCCTCAGGCGTCTTGATGAGGTACCACGTCACGCCGTTTTCGGTCTTCGTCTCCGGCGCGGTATCGGAGGCCTTGCCCGTCCAGACATTGCTGCCCTCCTCGAGTCTGACCGTAACAGTCAGATCCTTGCCCGCGACCGTGAAGGAACCGGCCACATTCAGATAGCCGTCCAGCATGACGGCATAGGAATAGGTGCCGTCCGGCAGGCTGTAGACGCCGTTCACCGCCGTCTGCTCGCCGCCCTCGGCATGCGTCACGGTAATGTCCGCGCCGCTCAGCGCGCTGCCGTCGTCCGCCTTCACGGTGGCAATGCGCACACTATGGCGCGCCGCCTGCTGCAGCGTGACATGCAGGCTGTCGTTTTCGCCCGTGACCGTCAGGCTGCCCGACGCGGTCTCGTAGCCGAACAGGCTCGCCTCATAGGTGTAGCTGCCCTTCGGCAGGCGCCATGCGCCGTTCACGGCGCTCCACTGCTTGCCATCGGCATCGCGGAGAACGAGCTTTGCCTCGGCCGGGGTCATCGTCACGCTGACGGGATAGGTGCGGACCGAGAGGGTGACCGTGATGGTGCGGCCTGCGCCGTCGATCGTAAAGCTTCCGGTCACATCATCGCACTCATCGCGCGTGACAAGATAGGTATAGCTGCCGGAGACAAGGCGATAGGTGCCGTCCTCCTCCGGGGTCTGCTCCACGTTCTGCGCATCGTAGACATGGACGGAAGCACCGGTCATGTTGACGGAGAACGCCACGATGAGCTTGGCATCCGCATCCTGCCAGGCAAGGACGGGATAGCCGCTGTTCTGATTCTTCGCGTCGTTCACGAATGCGCCGCCGAGCTTCAGCACGGTGTCGAACGACTTCAGCTGCTCTTCCGTGAGGGCAGTCGTGTCGCCGGAGCCGCTGCCGATGGCCTGCGTGCCCGTGAGGTAATAGCAGTTCGAAACGGAGCCGCCGTTGTAGCCGATGAGCGAGCCCGCATAATTATAATTGCCCGCTGCCGCCAGTGTGATCGCACCGGCATTGTAGCAGGACGTCACGGTCGTGTTCGAATCCGTCTGGCCGAGAATGCCGCCGACGCGGTTGCCGGTGGCGGAGCCGACGTTATAGCACTCGCTCAGCGTAGTATAGTAGGCAGTGCCAACGATACCAGCCGAGAAATTGTTCGTACCATTGCTGATCGTGCCGAAGTTCGCGCAGCGCAGGACGGTCGAGCGCGCAGCGGACTTGCCGTTCAGACGGCCGACGATACCGCCGACATTCTGGCGTGTACCGGTGACCGTGGCATAGTTCGCGCAGGCCTCGATCGTGGCGCTGTCCGCCTGACCGGCGATGCCGCCGACATAGCCGCGGCCGGAGATGCTGCCGCGGACCGTCAGGCGGCGTACGGCCGCGCCGGTATCCAGGCAGCCGAACAGGCCGGCATAATCCGTCGTCTGCGAGACGAGCAGATTATCGATCGTGTGATACGCGCCGTCAAAGCTGCCCGCGAAGCGGCGGGCATCGCTGCCGATCGGCGTGAAGGCCACATTGCCCATGTCCAGATTGGCTGCGAGTGTCACATGCTTTCCGGCAAAGGCATTGCCGGAGGCGACCTGCGCGGACAGATAGGCCAGCTCCTCGCCGTTCGAGATGAGATAGGGATCGGCCTGCGTACCGGTGCCGCCCGCAAAGCCGTCTGCCACCGTTCCGTCCCACTCGATGCCGGGGACCATGGTGACCTTGACTGTCGTGTCGGCCTCGCCGAGCGTGAACGTGCCGCGTGCCGTCTTATAGCCCGCAGCCTTCACCTGATAGGAATAGTCCGCCGGGAAGAGCAGGTAGGAGCCGTCCTCCTCGGCCTGCATAACATTGTCGCCGTGCTTCACGGTAACGGCCGCCGTCGTGCCTGCGGCAAGGCCCGTGATCAAGAACGCCGCCTTATAGCGTGCAAGCTCCGTCATGGTCACGGGGACTTCAACGGCCGCATCCGTCACGGTAAAGCTGCCGGTGGCCTGCGCATAGCCGAAGGCCTCGGCCGTATAGCGGTACTCGCCCGCCGGAACGCTGGCCTTGCCGTCCGTCACGGCATAGGAAGCATCCGCGCTGTCCGTCAGCGTAAAGGCCGTGCCTGCAGGCGCGCCCGTGAACGTGACGCCATAGTACGTTTTGCAGCTGAAGTCCTTCAGATAGAGCGTGTCATCGTTCCTATCGCTGCTGTAGTCCTTGGAATACCCGATGGTCACGACGTCATTCGCCGCGACCTCCATCGTGTAGGTCTGGAAGGACGTCATCGCACCGGAATACGAGGTCGCATTGGACTTCGTCAGGTCCGTTCCGTTCTTCGTAACCGCCATATAGTCGTATTTGGACTCACTGGAGACCTTATAGGAGAAGCGGAACGTACCGCCGCTCCGGAAGGTCAGCTTGAGGGCGGAAGTCGTTCCCCCCATACCCTTGTTGCCGGATATCAGGCAAGTCTCGTCGTCGCTCTCCGCAAAGGGATAGGAGGCGTCGTTTTCCACGGTCGCCGGAACGTCCGCAAAAAACTCATCAAAACTTGCCGCTGCTGCGACCGGGATGCTGCACAGCACCATGCACAGCACAAGGATCGCCGCGATCATTCGTTTCATGATCCAATCTTCCTTTCTTAATACGAAAATAATAAAAACACTGCGGCAGAGGGCCTCGTTTCCCCTGCCGCAGCCGTTTTCCTGCGTCATGGCGCACCTGCGCCGCATGCTTCTGTAGGTCTTCTGACTCGTGCTCTCGGGTCTCCCCCGCAACGCGGCGCTCAGCCTTCTCAGTTCCCCCAATGACCGGCTTTCGCCCATGGAGCTCGCGTCTTGCACATACAGCGCCGGTCGGCGTTGCAGGCTCTCACTGCATTCCCTTGTCCATCTCCGGCTGTACATATGCCCTGCCGGAGCCACAAAAGCTTTTTATTTTTAACCTATTCAGTATAGCATATTTCCGCAGCATTGTAAAGCCGGATGAAAAACGTTCCGACCCTATAACCGCCGTTGACGAAGCGCCGAAAATACGCTATAATTTGAATTGTATATTATGATCCGCCCCCGGCGGGAAGGAGTGCAGCATTATGATCCAGTTATCTGATTTCTATGGCTACAGCATGTATACCATCTCTTCCGATACGCTTTCCGTCTCCGTGATGAGCCTCGGTGCGACCGTCACAAGGCTTGCCTATCAGGGCCGCAATGTCGTGGTCAGCCTGAAGACTCCGGACGACTATCTGCAGGACACCAGCTACCTCGGCGCGATCGTCGGACGCTATGCCAACCGCATTGCGGGCGGCCGCTTCCCGCTGAACGGCAAGACGGTGCAGGTCGAGCAGAACGAGGGCCGCAATCACCTGCACGGTGGCAGCGTCGGCTTCCACAAGCGCATCTGGGCCGCTGAATGCCTTGGGGAGCAGGCAGTGCGCTTCACGCTGCACACGCCGGACGGCGACGCGGGCTACCCCGGTGAACTGACGATGCACGTCACCTATCGCGTGGAGGGCAGCCGGCTCTTCCTCGATTTTGAGGGTGTCAGCACAAAGGACACCATCCTCGCGCCCACAACGCACATGTATTTCAACCTCGGCGGCACGGAGAGCATCCTCGGAACGACGCTGCAGATCAATGCCGGCCGTTGGATCCCCGTGGACGGCGAGCTCATTCCCACCGGAGAGCTGCGCCCGGCCGAGGGCCCGTTCGACTTCCGCACGCCGCACACCATTGCGCAGAACTTTGACCACGGCTTCGTGCTCGACGGCCAGGACGCTCTTGTGGCAGAGGACGGCGGCGTCCGCCTGTCGCTGCACACGGACTACCCTGCCCTGCAGCTCTACACCGGTGAATTCCTCTCGGGCAAGCTCCATCCGAATCAGGGCTTTGCCATTGAGCCGGAGGCCTGCCCCGACACGCCGAACCATCCGGAATTCGGCTCCTCCGTGCTGAAGGCCGGTGAGACGTTCCATCGCTCCATCACCTATACCTTCGAATCCACCGCAAAATGAGCCGCGCCGATTTGCTCTACCGCGAGACGTGTGCACGCATCCTGCGCGAGGGCGTCTGGGACACCGATCAGTCCGTTCGCCCGCGCTGGGCGGACGGTTCCCCGGCCCATACGGTCAAGTGCTTCGGTGTGGTGAACCGCTATAATCTGCAGGAGGAATTCCCGCTCATGACGCTGCGCCGCACCTATTGGCGCTCATGCGTGGAGGAACTGCTGTGGATCTGGCAGAAGAAGTCGAATAATGTCCACGACCTCGGCAGCCATATCTGGGACAGCTGGGCCGATGAGAGCGGCTCCATCGGCAAGGCCTACGGCTATCAGCTCGGCATCAAATACCGCTTCCCGGAGGGAGAGTTCGATCAGGTCGACCGCGTGCTATACGACCTGAAGCACAACCCGGCCAGCCGCCGCATTCTGACAAGCCTCTACAATTTCGCCGATCTGCACGAGATGGCTCTGTATCCCTGCGCCTATTCCATGACGTTCAATGTCAGCGGCAACCGGCTCAACGCCATTCTGAATCAGCGCTCGCAGGACATGCTCACGGCAAACAACTGGAATGTCGTGCAGTATGCCGTGCTCGTGCACATGCTGGCGCAGGTCAGCGGTCTTGTCGCAGGCGAGCTCGTGCATGTGATCGCCGATTGCCATATCTACGACCGCCACATTCCGCTTGTCGAGCAGATGCTGGAGCTGGAGCCGTATCCCGCGCCGGAATTCCGGCTCGATCCTGCGGTCACGGACTTCTATGCCTTCACGCCGGACAGCGTGCAGGTGGAGAACTACCGCTATCATCCGTTTTCGGCCAGAATTCCTGTCGCCATTTAGGAGGAGCCATGGACTGCATCGTCAACGTCACGCAAAACTGGGGCATCGGGAAGGACGGCGATCTGCTTGTCTCCATTCCCACCGACCTGCGCCGCTTCCGCGCGCTCACGACCGGGAAGACCGTGATCTATGGCCGCAAGACCCTGCTCACCTTCCCCCACGCGCGCCCGCTGCCGAACCGCGAGAACTGGATCCTCTCAGCCACGCCCGGCTTTTCCGTGCCGGGCGCAGCGGTGTTTCCGTCGCTTGCGGCCCTGCAGGAAGCCCTGCGTACCCGTCCGGCCGATTCGCTGTGCCTCATCGGCGGTGCGAGCGTCTACCGCGCGCTGCTGCCGTGGTGCAGCCGCGTGCTGCTCACGCAGACCTGCGCCGACCTGCCTGCCGACCGGTTTTTCCCCGATCTGGACCGGCTCCCGAACTGGCGCTGCACGGACACCGGCCCCCTGCAGGAGGACGGCGGCCATTGCTTCCGCTATCTGACCTACGAAAACGACGCTCCGCTTCCGTTATAAACCAGCTTGTCAAAAAAGTCCCTTTGGACTTTTTCGCCAAGCTGGTTTCAGAATTGCAAAATAAAATTTTGTAGCATTATTTTGCAATTCTGCCGCCGCGGCGGGTTATTGAACGTGAAAGGACACCCTGACGGTTTCCTTTCACACTTTTCTTCCCTCCGAAATTTTCAACTGGGCAAGTTTTTTGACAGCCTGCCGTTATAAACATAGAATTGCTCCCTTCTGCGCAGACTAAGCGCCGAAGGGAGTGATTTTTATGCCGATTTTACCTTTGACGGAAGAAAATTTCGAGCAGGAGGTCCTACAGGCCGAGGGGCCGGTGCTCGTGGACCTCTTTGCGGCGTGGTGCGGCCCGTGCCGTGCGCTTGCGCCGGTGCTGGAGACGCTGGCAGAGGCCCGGCCGGAGCTGCGCATCGGAAAGGTCGATGTGGACGCTCAGCCCGAGCTTGCGGCGCGGTTTGACGTGCTGACCGTCCCGACGCTGCTGCTGTTCCGCTCCGGCAGGCTGCTCCGGCGCACGACCGGCGCAAAAACGCTGACGGAGCTGGAGGAATTCCTGCGGAGCGGCGAAGCATGAGATGCTATGACATGGCCGTGGTCGGGGCCGGACCGGCGGGCTGCACGGCGGCTCTCTATGCCGCCCGCGCCGGGCTGGACGTGCTCGTTCTCGAGCGGCTCGGCCCCGGCGGGCAGATGGCGCAGACGCAGCACATTGAGAATTACCCCGGCTTTCCGGACGGCGCAGACGGAGCCGCGCTGGCAGACGGCATGAAAGCGGGTGCGGAGCGCGCGGGGGCCATTTTTCTGCTGGCCGACGTCCGCAGCGCGCAGCTCACCGGCCGCGTAAAGGAGCTGCAGACAGACGGCGGGCCGGTCCTTGCCCGGACCGTTGTGCTCGCCACGGGAGCGGGCCCGCGGAGGCTCGGGCTGCCGCAGGAGGACGAGCTGCCCGGCGTGAGCTACTGCGCCGCCTGCGACGGGGCGTTTTTCCGCGGGAAGGACGTCGCCGTGGTCGGCGGCGGCAATTCCGCCGTCAGCGAAGCCCTGCTGCTGTCGAGACTGTGCCGCCATGTGTCGCTCGTGCACCGCCGCAGCACGTTCCGGGCATCTGCCGCAGAGCTGGCGGCGCTGGAAAAGCAGGACAATGTGACATTCTGCCGGAACAGCATCGTAACGGAGCTGCTGGGCCGTGAGCGCCTGACCGGCATCCGCCTGCAGAACGGCCGGGAGCTGGAGATCAGCGGCCTGTTTGTCTGCATCGGCCGCACGCCTGTCTCCGCCCTCGGCGGCGAGCAGCTCCGCCGGACGCCGGACGGCTATTACTGCGCGGACGAGACGACACGGACCGGCCTGCCGGGCGTTTTTGCCGCAGGCGACGTGCGGGAAAAGCAGCTGCGCCAGATCGTCACGGCCGTCTCGGACGGCGCGGCGGCGGCGCAGCAGGCGGAGCATTATCTGGGCAAAACGTCCCGCAGGGCGGAAATATAGCGCGGATCTGTGCCGCAGCAGCCGCCGACGAGTGCAGCTCCGGCATCAATCAGCGTGCGCATATGCTGCGCGAATGCCGCCGGGCCCATGGAATAGATGGCCTCGCCCTCCGGCGAGATCTCCGGCATACCCGCATTCGGCTTGACAAGGAGCGGCACCTTTGCAGCCTGCCTCATATTGCGCACAAGGCTTTCGAGCTGGTCCGGGCCGGTGGAGCAGTTGATGCCGACGGCGGCCGCGCCGAGCTCCTGCAGCGTCTCCACGGCCTCGACACAGGTCCCGCCGAAATAACCGCTGCCGTCGGCCTGCACCGTCATGCTGCACAGGACCGGCAGGGCGCAGACGCTCTGCGCCGCCTCGAGGGCGACGGTCATCTCGTCGATGCCGAGCATGGTCTCCACAACGAGCAGGTCGGCCCCGGCCTCGGCCAATGCCGTAATTTGCTCCGTGTAAATCTCAAACAGCTCGTGATATGTCATTGTCCCGGCAGGCTCGAGCGGCACGCCGGTCGTTGTGAGGTCGCCCGCCACGAGCGCGTGGCCATCCGCCGCCTCGCGCGACAGGGCGACGAGCTGCCGGTTCAGAAGCGCAACATCGTTCTCGCGGCCGCAGCGTGCAAGCCCGCGCCGGTTGGCGCAGAACGTCGGCGCATAGATGATCTGTGACCCGGCCGCGATATAGTCCCGCTGCAGAGCCAGCAGAGGCTCCGGATGCTCTGTGACCCAGACCTCCGTGCAGATGCCGCGCGGCATGCCCGCGCGCATCAGGTTCGAGCCGGTCGCGCCGTCGAGCAGTACGGGGCCGCGCGCAAGCAGCGCCTGAAAAGCTTCGTTTGTCATAGGTTCCTCCGTGGTATGGATTTCTTTCTCTATTTTACCCGCTCCGGCGGGAATTTGCAACGAGAAACTTCCGCATGCATTTTCGGTTGCATTCCGGTGGGGTTTCTGCTAGAATAGCGATAGATTCCATTCATTATTACAAGGAGGACAATATGAAAAAGTCCGTACTGCGCAAATATGCCACGCTGATCGCCACGGTCGGCGTCAATGTCCAGAAGGGTCAGGAGGTTTTCATCGCCGCCGAGCTCGATCAGCCCGAATTCGTAAAGATGGTCGTTGAGGAATGCTACCGCGCCGGTGCAAAGCGCGTTGTGGTGGACTGGGACTATCAGCCGCTGACGAAGCTCCACGTCCGCTGGCGCAGCCAGAAGAACCTCTCCACGCTGGAAAACTGGGAGGAGGCCCGCTGGCAGCACTATGTTGACGAGATCCCCTGCCGCATCTACCTGATCTCCGAGGATCCGGACGGTCTGCGCGGCGTCAATCAGGAAAAGATGGCCAAGGCCGGTCAGGCCAAGTACAAGGTCATCCGTCCGTACCGTGACCAGATCGAGAACAAGTATCAGTGGTGCATCGCAGCCGTCCCCGGTGTTGCGTGGGCCAAGAAGCTCTTCCCGAACCTGTCGAAGGCACAGGCCGTCGAGAAGCTGTGGGAAGCCATTCTGGCCGCCTCCCGCGTGGACGACGACCCCGTTGCCGCATGGAAGGCCCATAACGAGGACCTTGCCCGCCGCTGTGCCTATCTGAACGACCTCGGCATCACGGAGCTGGAGTATCACAGCTCGAACGGCACGAATTTCAAGGTCGGCATGATCGAAGACGCCGAATTCAAGGGCGGCGGCGAGAACTCTCTGCTCGGCCACTTCTTCAACCCGAACATCCCGACGGAGGAGGTCTTCATCTCCCCGAAGCGCGGCGTGGCAGAGGGCATCGTCTATTCCACGAAGCCGCTGTCCTATCAGGGCCAGCTTATCGAGAACTTCTCCATCCGCTTTGAGGGCGGCAAGGCCGTCGAGGTCCATGCCGAAAAGAACGAGGCCCTTCTGCAGAAGCTCATCTCCATGGATGAGGGCGCTTCCTACCTCGGCGAGTGCGCGCTCGTTCCCTATAACTCCCCGATTCAGAATTCCGGCCTGCTGTTCTACAACACGCTGTTCGACGAGAACGCCGCCTGCCATCTGGCGCTCGGCATGGGCTTTGCCGACACGATCAAGAATTTTGAGAACTACACGCTCGACGAGTGCCGTGCCAAGGGCATCAACGATTCCATGGTGCATGAGGACTTCATGATCGGCTCCGCCGACCTGTCCATCGACGCGCACACGCGCGACGGCCGCACCGTGCCGATCTTCCGCGACGGCAACTGGGCATTTTAATGGGGATCTCTGAATATATCAGAGCTTTTCTGAGTCCCGAACATAAAAGCTGCTGCAGCGATTGTGCTGCAGCAGCTTTTTTATTCCGTTAGTAGGGTGAGCTTCCCGGTTCTGCGGGTCGCGTTCAGGTCGATGAGGCGCTGGTTTTGGCTTCCGCGCCAGCGGAGCTCCAGTGAGCGCTCCGCCTCGACATACGGTCCGTCCACGAGCACATCGGCAGCCGCCAGCAGCCGCAGGCGCGCCGGGTCTGACTCCTGCACGAGCGCCTCATAGCGCCAGCCCGTGTAGACCCAGACATTGCCGCCCAGCGCGTGCACGGCCTCTGCCAGTGCAGCGCACTCCGCTGCCTGCTCCATCGGCTCCCCGCCGGAGAGCGTCAGGCCGTCGAGCAGCGGGTCTGCAGTATAGCGAGCCAGCAGCGCCGTTGTTGTTTCCTCGCGGCCGCCTGCCGGGTCGTGCGTCTGCGGATTGTGGCAGCCGGGGCAGCGGTGCGGGCAGCCCTGCGTGAACACGGTCAGCCGCAGGCCCGGTCCGTCCACGATAGACTCGGAGACCGTTCCGGCAATGCGCATCAGTCCGTCACCCCGTGCTTGACACGGTCGCGCTCCTCGGCGCGCTTGCCGTTGTTGAAGCGGTCGAGCGTGCCCACAAGATAGCCCGTGATGCGGCGGATACGCTCAAACGGCTGGTCCGGCGTCTCGCGGCGGCCGCAGCGCGGGCAGGTATCGCCGATGATGCCGTTAAAGCCGCAGACCGGGTCGCGGTCGACCGGGTGGTTGATGGAGCCGTAGCCGATGCCGCACTGGCCCATAAAGCGCACGACCTTCTCGAATGCGGGCAGATTCTGCAGCGGATCGCCGTCCATTTCAATGTAGGAGATATGGCCGCCGTTCGTCAGCGCATGATAGGGTGCCTCGATGCGGAGCTTGTCAAAGGCCGAGATCGGATAATACACCGGCACATGGAAGCTGTTCGTGTAATACTCACGGTCCGTCACGCCGGGGATCACGCCGAAGCGCTTGGCATCCATCCGGACGAAGCGGCCGGAGAGGCCCTCCGCCGGGGTGGCAAGGCAGGAGAAATTCAGGCCGCGGGCCGCCGACTCTCGGTCGGCACGGTCGCGGATGCGGCCGATGATTTCAAGTCCGAGTGCCTGCGCCTCGGCGCTTTCGCCGTGGTGTGCGCCGGTCAGCGCCTTCAGGCACTCGGCAAGGCCGATGAAGCCGATGGAGAGCGTGCCGTGCTTGAGCACCTCGCGCACCTCATCGTCCGGGCCGAGCTTTTCGGAGTCCAGCCAGACGCCCTGCCCCATCAGGAAGGGGAAATTGCGCACGCGGCGGCGGCTCTGGATCTCAAGCCGCTCGAGCAGCTGGCCGACGACAAGGTCGAGCATCTCATCGAGGCTGCGGAAAAAGGCCTCGCGGTCGCCGCGTGCCAGAATGGCGAGCCGCGGCAGATTGATGGACGTGAAGGAAAGGTTGCCGCGCCGCGCCGTGACCTCGCGGGAGGGATCGTAGGCATTCGCCACCACACGCGTGCGGCAGCCCATATAGGCGATCTCCGTTTCGGGATGGCCCTCCTTGTAATATTGCAGGTTGAACGGGGCATCCTGGAATGAGAAGTTCGGGAACAGGCGCTTAGCGCTGCAGCGGCAGGCCAGGCGGAACAGGTCGTAGTTCGGTTCGCCCTCGTTGAGGTTCACGCCGCTCTTCACACGGAAGATCTGAATGGGGAAGATCGGCGTCTCACCGCTGCCAAGCCCGGCCTCCGTGGCGAGCAGCAGGTTTTTCATCACAAGGCGGCCCTCCGGCGAGGTATCCATGCCGTAGTTGATGGAGGAAAACGGCGTCTGCGAGCCGGAGCGGGACTCCATGGTGTTCAGATTGTGGATAAGCGATTCCATGGCCTGATACGTTGCGCGGTCCGTCTCCTCTGCGGCGCGGCGGGCAGCGAATTCCTGCGCGCGGCGGATATCGCCCTCCACGCAGCCGAAGGCTGCCTTGAGCTGCGCCGCCTCGGCATCGTCATAGGCCTTCTGCCCGGCAAGCGCCGGAGTCAGGCCCTTTTCGGCCAGTGAAGCCGCAAAGCCCCGGAGCTGGGCATCCGTCGGCGTCACGCCGCACAGCAGCTCCAGCGCACGGCTGAGGTTCTGGCGGTAGCAGGCGCGGTACGTCTTGGCGACGCCCTCGGCCATGGCATAGTCAAAATTCACGATGCTCTGGCCGCCGTGCTGGTCGTTCTGGTTCGACTGGATGGCGATGCAGGCCAGCGACGCATACGACGCGATGCTCTGCGGCTCGCGGATATGGCCGAGGCCGGTGGAAAAGCCGCCGTGGAACAGCGAGAGCAGGTCGATCTGGCAGCACGTTGTCGTCAGGGCATAAAAATCAAGATCGTGGATGTGGATATCACCGCGTTCATGCGCCGTGGCGTACTCCGGCTTCATCAGGAAGGACTCGGAGAACTGCTTGGCGGCCTCTGAGCCGTAGCGCAGCATGGTACCCATGGCGGTGTCGCCGTCGATGTTGGCGTTCTCGCGCTTGATGTCCGAATCGGCGGCGTCCTTGAACGTGATCTCCTCAAATTTGCGCATCAGGCTGGAATTCACCTGCCGCGCGCGGCTGCGCTCCTCGCGGTAAAGAATATAGGCCTTGGCTGTGCGGCCGTAGCCCTCCTGCATCAGCACCTGCTCCACAAGGTCCTGCACATGCTCGACCTCCGGCTCGCAGCCCTCGAGCTCGAGCATGGTCTCCACTTTGCGGGCAAGCGCGTCGGAGACGTCCTCCATGCCGGTCTGCCCGACACCGAGGAATGAACGCCAGATCGCGTTCCGGATCTTTTCTGTATGAAATTCTACGAGACGCCCGTCCCGCTTGCGGATCATTTTCTGCGTCATGACTGTCTCCTCTCGCACACAAGATATGGTAGTACCGTGCAGGCACAAAACGCATATATCGTACTGCAAGTTCCGGTGTCTGTCAAGCACGGCCCGGCTGAAATAGTGCACAAAAAAATTGGGGCCGTTTTCGGCAGACCCGCGATTTTCCGTATAATCTGCGCACCGGGTGTGCATACTATCCACAGCATATGACAACAGGAGGGAAATCAAGATGGACATGCTTGCGCTGATTCTGAGCATCATCGGCTCGATCAACTGGGGGCTGGTCGGCATTTTCAAATTCGATCTGGTCGCCTGGATCTTCGGCGGCCAGACGGCCGTCGTCAGCCGCATCATCTACACGATCGTCGGCCTCGCAGGACTGTGGTGCATCTCGCTGCTGTTCCGCCGCCGCCCGCTGCGCGCCGCGGAGGACGATGCATAACCACCGAAAAAACTGCACAAAGGCAGACTGCCGGACCGAGCCGCAATGGCCCGCCGGCAGTCTGTTTTTTTCGTTCTACCAGAGTAGCGCGGCCGCGACCGTCGGGACTACGAGAATGCCCGCCGCGATGAGCATCGTCTGAATGGTGCTGCGTGTTTTGCGCGACAGCAGCAGGATGACCGCCGCACCGCCTGCGCCGAACAGCACATGCACGAGCGCGCGCAGCCCCAGAACGGTCCGGATGCGCCAGCCCGCTGGCACGCCGCTCAGCAGGGGCAGGCTGTTTGCCTGTGCGCCCCACTCCGGCAGTCCGTAGGCCCCGCGGACAGCAAGCAGGCGCGGCAGGAAAGCTGCCGTCACCATCAGAAGCACCAGCACCGCCGTGAGCAGCAGCTTGCGCCGCAGCACGCGCCCGTTCGCCCCGGCCGCCGTCTGCAGAACGGCGACGCCCGTCTCCTGCTCCATGGCAAACACGGCGGACAGCGCGACCGTCAGGAAGAAGAACAGCTTCGCAAGGTCCAGCAGGTCCTTCTGCACACCAAAGTAGCCTAGCAGGACGTTATAGCCCGTCTCATAGACATAGGACTGCCCCGGCTGCAGCTGCTCATACTGCTGCTTTGCCTGCTCAAAGCCGTCCTGCGCCCGCAGGGCCGAGAGAACGTCGCGCGCCATGAACTGCAGCGCATCCTCGTTGCCCTCCGTGATGCGGGCATAGTCCGCAAGCTCGTTCTGCAGCTCCGCAAAGCGGGCCGTCTCCGAGGCAAGATAAGCGTTCTTTTCCGGCGTCGGCTCGCCTGCCAGCTTTTCGGAATACGCGCGGTAGAACCATTCGTCCGCATTGAAATAGGCCCGGAAATCGCGATAGCTCCCGACCTGCACCAGCACAAACACCGCAAGCACCAGCAGCGCCCCGCCCGTGAGCAGGAGCTTCCGCGCCTCATAGGCCAGCAGCACCGTGTGCCGCAGGCGCGGCAGCGGCAGGCCCCGGCGCTGGCGCACCGGCTGGACCGCCTGCGTGCGGCAGAACACCACCGCGCCGCCGAGGCAGCCACCCACCGTCAGCAGCAGGAGCATAGCGGGAAGCAGCGCCGTCTGCCGGAGCGGAAGGCCAAATAAATTCAGATAAATGCAGCCACGCCAGCTCTCCTCAGCCTCGGCCGCACGGCTGAGGCTGAGCAGCCGGGGCCAAAGTGAGCCGCGGCTGCCGAGCAGCAGGGCAAGCCCCGCGCCGCCGCCCGCAAGCAGGAACGCGGCCCACGCGCGGCCCGTCGTGGTGCACAGCAGGAAGAACAGCGCCCCCACGGCCCAGCCCCACAGGAGCTTTTCGCCCACGAAGCACAAAAGCCAGCCAAACACCGTCAGCGGGACCGGGCAGCTCTGCATGCTGGGGATCGTCTGGATGGGGCGCGCCGGGTCGCCCAGCCCGAGGACGGCGGCAGAAACGGCCAGATTCGCGCCATAGAGCAGCACGACGCCCGCGAACACCGTCGCCAGCATGGCGGCAGCCTTGCGCCAGTAGAGCGCGCCGTGGCCGCGCCGCGTCGGGCGCAGCAGCACCATCAGGCCCGCGCTGCGCTCTCCCGTCAGCAGGACCAGCCCTGAGACCGCCGCAAACAGCAGAAGCAGCAGGTCCGTCAGCCGCCAGTCCAGCAGCACCTCCACGCCGTCCGGGAAGGACGGCTCCAGCCGCACGCCGAGCAGGGCGCTGTAGGCCGCAAGGCCCTTTTCCAGCGTGCGCTCGGCAAAGGGATCGGCGGAAAACAGGCCAAGGCGCAGCTTGGCCTCGGTCTCGGCGCAGAGGCCGCGGAGGTATTCGGGGTAATTTTTCGTCGTCTCGACCTCGTCGCGAACCGTGCTCAGCAGGGCGTAGCGCCGGAGGTCCTCGTCCGGCACCTGCGTGATACCGACGTCCTCGCCGTAGATTCCGTTGAGCAGGGCGTCATACTCCTGCTCCAGCGTGTCCAGATGGGCATACTCCGCCCGGACGTCCGCGCGGGTGAAGCCGCCGAGGTCCTCCGTACAGCGGCGGTAGAACAGCGCCGCATTCACCGCGACAGCCAGCGCGAGCAGGAGCATCACATAGCGGTTGCCCAGAATTTTCCGCAGCTCATAGCTCATAGCCCGTCCTCCGCGCCGAAGTAGTGCAGATACACATCCTCCAGCTCCGGCGCAAGCGGCCTGCAGGCAAAGGGCGGCTGCTTTTCCGCCAGCAGGCGCACGCGGATATGCCCCGCGTCGACGCGGGCGATGCCGCAGACCGTCCCGGCGGCCTGCGCGGCGGGCAGCTCGGACTCGGCAAGCTCCGCCTCCCAGACCTGCCCGGCCAGCTCGTGCGTCAGCTCGGCCGGAGAGGCCTTGCGCAGCAGCCGCCCCTCGGACAGAAGCAGCAGCTCGCTTGCCACATACTCCACGTCCGGCACGACGTGCGTCGAAACGATCACGATCTTCTGCAGGGCGATCTCCGCGATGAGATTGCGCACCGCGATGCGCTGCCGCGGGTCCAGTCCGGCCGTCGGCTCATCGAGGATGAGAATGTCCGGCTCGTCCAGAATGGCCTGCGCCAGCAGCAGGCGCTGCTTCATGCCGCCGGAGAGGCTGCGGATCGTCTTGCCGCGCACGTCGGACAGGCCGACCGCGCCGAGCGCCCAGTCGATGCGCTCCAGCGCCCGTGCGCGCGGCATGCGGCGCAGCGAGGCCATGTACAGCAGGAAGCGCTCCGCCGTAAAGCCCGGATAGAGCGTCTGCTGCTGGGGCATGTAGCCCACGCGGCCGCGGAAGGCCGCGCCGAGCGAGCGGATCTCCGCGCCGTTGAAGCGGATCTCCCCCGCCGTCTGGCGCAGGTTCCCGGTCAGGATATTCATGAGCGTGCTCTTGCCCGCTCCGTTCGGCCCGAGCAGGCCGTAGATGCCGCCCGTCAGCTCGGCCGAAAAGCCGATCAGCGCCTGTTTTTTCCCGTAATTCTTGCTCAGGGCATCAAATGTCAGTTCCATCGTCCATCTCCCCCGCCGTCTCAGCGGAACGCCGCGTCATAGTTGCTTCGGTAAAAGTCCTCTTTGCTGCGGAGGCAGTCATGTTTCCTAAGACTTGAATGTTCATTTCCGTAACCGGATAAGTCGTAACAGGAATCTCCGAGTCTGTAACGCACGCACCCTAGGTCTCGCCTTTCAGCTCCTTAGCCTCGCTCACGGGAGCAGCATGGCGGCCGCACAGATTCGCTATCGCAGCAGGCTCAGCATTCCTCGACTGGTCAACATGGCCACCTCCTCAGTTACCTGTTTCTATCAGCTTGCCGAACGGGAGCCTAGCGTTGCCTGCAGCGTTGTACTACCATTAACTGACGCACTACCGCCAACATAATTTATGCCAGTAGCATAGTCACCAGCTGCCCTATACGTTACATCGTAAGAGTATGTGGTCGTGCCAGCCTGAATCTTCTGTGCCAGAGTGTATGCTCTCGCACCGCTCTTCACAATTTGATAGCCGTTGTAATGTGTTTCAAACTGTACCGTCAATGCATTATGGACGACAGTTGTCTCCGCAATCGTCTCGCATTTGCTCCTAGCCACATTCGAGCTATTGAACTGCAGATAGAACTTTGCGGAGTACTGTACACCATTTGCGGTGAACGTCTTTTGATCGTACCCCGAACCAGGTGTTCCATACGGCTCAACGTCAGCATCGGCTGCGAACGCCGGGATAGAAAGCGTGGTCAGCAGGCAGAGAAACGTCAGAATGAGTGCAAATAATTTTTTCATCCTATATGCCTCCTCAGAAACAGAGTAGATGTGGTTATCATATTACGGGCATCGTCTGAACATGGGAGTTAACAGTGAACAATTTCTTCTCTGTCCCTCCCGTCTCTATTCAACTATTGGAATCACCGTATTGTCTTAATCCTTGTATAATTTAGCGAATATTCATCGCAGTCTGTCAGTGGAATGCTCCATCATAGTTACTCCGATAAAAGTCTTCTTTGCTAATGTAACAGACTTCAACATTGCCGGATGGCTCTGTCAGCAGGCCCTTAAAATAACCATCGCACTCATAATCCGTGGAAAATATCATTACATTTCCGCTGCGGGTGTCCAGTTCGGTCACGACCTCATCTGCAATATCGATTGCCCAAACCCGGCAGACATTCTCCGTTCCGCAGATGGCGATCACATGCCCGTCCAGAATCATATAATTGTAGAAATCCCAGTTCTGCTCATAGGTAAAGAGTTTTTTCGCCGCCTGCTTCTCCAGATCATAGACATACAGACTGCGGTCGACCTGATACACAGCGTACTGGCCCCAGCTTCTGTGCGGGTCGACTGTCATGACAAAGTTCTCCGATGTATCCACGAGCACGCTTTCCTCACCGGTCTGGAGATTTCTGGTAAGAAAGCGATACCGGACAAACTGCCGGTCATACTCATCCCATGCTGTTCCCTCCGGCTGCTGCGCAAGCCAGTCTTCAAATTCCGGCGCATCTTCTGCCATTTCCAGCACGCGGAGGACTGCGATGTCCTCCCAGACGCCGTAGAGATCATAGTTATCACAATTTTCGAGGATCGTCGATATCTCACCCGTCTGCAGGTCGACAGAGACAAGGCTGCTCTCCTGCGCGACAGCTGTCAGCTGTACGCCCTCCGTCAGTTCATAGGTCTCTCTGTTCGAAATAACATATGCTTTTCCAAAGGATACGCAGCGCAGCACACATCGGCATGCCTCATTCTCGTTTTCCGGCTCCCAGCTTGCGAGGGTCTGCAGCGGGCCGCCGGACAGCGGACGCGTGACGAGCGCCGAGGCTGTCTCGTCGTCCGTATAAACCAACGCATAGTAGTTTCCCCGGTATTCCACCAGAGACTGCAGGTCGCCGAAGCAGGCATTACAGGTGGGATCATTATGCCGGCAGCCGTTCTGGTAGCACGGGACATAGGTCGTTCTGGTCACGGGGTCATAGGCCTGAATATAGGGCCGGAAAAACGTATCCCACTGCCAGAACCCGCCGGTCGAAGCGGAGGCGGCCATATTGCCAAACGTTCGAATGTTCTCCTCCGGAACCGGATAAGTCGTAACAGGAATCTTCGAGTCTGTAACGATCGCACCCGAGGTCTCACCGCCCTGCTCCGTAGCCTCGTTCACAGGAGCGGCATAGCAGCCGCTCAGGATCGCTATCACGGCAGCTGCTGCAAGCAGCAGGCTCAGCATTCTTCGACTGGTCAACATGGCCACCTCCTCAGTTACCTGTTTCTATCAGCTTGCCGAATGAAAACCCAAAGTCGAAGTCAAAAGTGTAGTACCATTGACATATACACTTCCACCAATATAATTTACGCCAGTAGCGTGATCCGTCGATGTGCTATATATCACATCACCAGAATATGTATTGGTTCCAGCCTGAATTTTCTGTGCAATCGTGTACGATCTCGCACCACCCACTATGGTCTGATATCCGTTACGGTATGTTTTGAACTCCACAGTCAATGTTCTATGGTCAATTTGTGTCTCTGCGAGCGTCTCGCATTTGCTCCTGGCTACATACGAATTGTCGAACTGTAAATAAAGCGTAGCTGTGTATTGCCTACCATTGAATGTAAACTGCTTCTGGTCATACCCCGAACCGGGGGTACCATACGGCTCAATGCCTGCATCGGCTGCGAGTGCCGGGATAGAAAGCATGGTCAGCAGGCAGAGAATTGCAAGGATGAGGGTGAAAAGCTTCTTCATAATTTTATCCTCCATAACAACAAAATAGAATAAAAGAAGATTTTACACTGTGATCATCAGGAATATGGGAGTCAACAGCGAATAATTTCTTCTCTGCCGCTCCCGCCTCTATTCGACCATTGGAATCACCTTTGCCTTTCGTACAGAATTCCCACTGCGGAGGACTCCGCAGAATTTTCAGTTCTTGATACATTTTGTAGCCTGAGTATATCACTTCTGAATTTCCAAGGCAAGAGGTTTTAGCGAAGTTTTTCACAAATTTTTGTAGATTTTGTTGGAAACGTTTTCAGTTTTATCTCTATTCTTGTATAGTTTAACGAATATTCATTGTGCTCTATCAGCGGAACGCCGCGTCATAATTGCTTCGGTAATAGTCCTCCTTGCTGATGTAATACTGATCAGCGTTATTCGAAGCATGCAGAAGACCGACGAAGTAGCCGTTGCACTCATAATGTGCAGAAAATGCCACCACATTTTCGCCGTAGGTGTCCAGCTCAACGACAGACCCATCCATAATATCGATTGCCCATGCGCGGCAGGTATCCTCCGTTCCACCAATAACCATCACATGTCCATCCTGAATCATGTAATTATAAAAATCCCAGCCCGGTTCATGGGTAAACAGTTTTTTCGATGTCTGCGTCTCCATGTCATAGACGTATACGCTACGGTCGACCTGATACACGGTATACTGCCCCCAGCTGACATGTGGGTCCGCCGTCCATATGAAATTTTCCGTCACATCCACGATCGTTTTCTCTTCGCCTGTTCTGAGATTTTTGGAATACAGGCGGAAGTTGTAATCCTCCGATCCGTCCCGCTTCACCGGCGTTCCATCCGGCCGGTCCGCATACCAGTCCTGAAAAACAGCGACATCGCCCCAGACACCGTGCATATATGGGAGATATCCGTCCTCGTCGGCCATATACTCCACGAGCTCGCCTGTTTCCAGATCAAGGCTGCACTTACTGTATTCCTCCTTAACTGACTCCGTCTGCCCGTCCTTCATCGCATAGGTTTCTTTTGGCACCGTGAGGTAAGCCTTTCCGAACGAAAGGCCATAGAAGCCGCACCGGCATTCCTCATTCTCATTTTCCGGTTCCCAGCTTGCGAGGACCTTGAGCGGACCGCCGGAGACCGGCCGCGTGACGAACGCCGAAGCGGTTTCGTCGTTGTAATAGATCATGGCATAGAAATTGCCCCGATACTCTGCAAACCCGGAGATCACCCCGCCGAAATTCGCCGTACAGGAGGCATCCGTGTGCTTGCAGCCTGCCTGATAGCAGGGGAAGTAGGTCGTTCTCGTCGCCGGATCATAGGCCTGGATCGTTTTTGCATTGAACACTGCGCATGTCCAAAAGCCGCCGGTCGAGGGAGACGGAACATATATGATGTTCGCCCGAACATTTTCCTCCGGAATGCCATAAGTCCTGATCTCTACGGAATTTTCTGCGGCGCTGCCGGAATTTGACTGCATGGTCTGCGAGGATGATAGAGTCGAGGGACCATCCTGAGCAGAATAACAGCCCGTAAAGGAAGCCAGCAGCACTGCCATGCATACCAAAAATGCCAAAAAGCGTCTCTTCATATGTTCCGCCTCCCATTCAGCATTCAAGATTAACTGAATGTTCCATCATAGTTGCTCCGGTAAAAGTCTTCTTTGCTGATGTAATACTCTTCAACCTTGCCAGTCTGATTGGCAAGTAATCCAACAATGTAGTCATTGCACTCATATTCCGGAGTAATTGTAATTGCATTTCCACCGCGGGTGTCCAGTTCGACCACTGATTCATCAGCAATGTCAATTGCCCAAGCACGGCAAGTGTCGCCCGTTCCGCAGATGGCAATCACATGGCCATCCAGAATCATATAATTATAATTTTTCCAATCTTGATCATAAGTAAAAAGCTCTTTTACGGCCTGTGTTTCCATGTCGTAGACATAGACGCTGCGCCCGACCTGATACACGATGTACTGTCCCCAGCTCTTATGCGGGTCTGCTGTCCATACGAAATTTTCCGACATATCCACTATTGTTTTTTCATCGCCTGTTTTAAGATTTCTCGAATAAAGGCGGTAATTATAATACTGTCGACCATACAGATCCCACGGGGTTCCCTCTGGCTGCTGCGCGACCCAGTCTTCAAACGCAGGCGCTCCTTTTACAGTTTCCAGTGTCTGATAGACAACACTGTCTTCCCAGACACCATACATGTATGGAAGGGTGCCGTCGACATCTCGCATAAGTTCCATCATTTTCCCTGTTTTTAGATCAAAACTACAGTCGCTGTACTCCTCACCGACGAGTTCCTGCTGACCGTCCTCCGTCAACGTATAAGTTTCTTTTGACACTGTGAGATAGGCTTTCCCGAAAGAAAGGCCGTAGAAGCCGCACCGATATACTTCATTATCATTCTCAGGCTCCCAACTCGCAAGGATTTGAAGCGGACCGCCGGAGACCGGCCGCGTGACAAAGGCCGAAGCAGTATCGTCGTTGTAATAGATCATGGCATAGAAATTGCCCCGATACTCTGCCAGCCCGGATATCTCACCAAAATAAGCCGAGCAAAATGCATCGCTATGCTCGCAACCTGTCTGATAACACGGAATATAGGTTGATTTTGTCACCGGGTCGTAGGCCTGAATATAATCCTGTATGAACAATGTCCACATCCAAAAGCCGCCTGTTGTGGGAGACGGAACATATCTGGTACCCGCCTGAACATTTTCCTCCGGAATGCCATAAGTCCTGATCTCTACGGAATTTTCTGTGGCGCTGCCGGAATCTGACTGCACGGTCTGCGAGGACGCTGGAGCCGATGGGCCATTCTTCTGAGCGGAATAGCAGCCCGTAAAGGAAGCCAACAGCACTGCCATGCAGACCGTAAAGGCAAAAAAGCGTTTCTTCATATGTTCCGCCTCCCATTCAACTAGACTATACCAGATGGGAGCCAACAGCGAACGATTTCTTCTCTGCCGCTCCCGCCTCTATTCGACCATTGGAATCATCTTTGCCTTTCGCGCAAAAACTCCACTGCGGATGTCTCCGCAGAATTTTCATCTCTTGATACATTTTGTAGCCTGAGTATATCACTTCTGAATTTTCAGTGCAAGAGGTCTTGGCGAAATTATCCACAAATTTTTGTAGATTTTGTTGGAAACGTTTACGTTATTGTCTTAAATCTTGTATATTTTAACGAATATTCATTGCAGCCTGTCAGCGGAACGCTCCGTCATAATTGCTTCGGTAAAAGTCTTCTTTGCTGATATGACACAGCTCGTAATTTCCGGGCGAATTGCTCAGCAAACCGGCGAAATACCCGTCGCACTCATAATGCGCAGAGAACGGCATCGCGTTCTCGCCGCGGGTATCCAGCTCGATCACGGAGCCGTCCGCAAGGTCGACCGCCCAGGCATTACAGGCGTTCTCCGTTCCGCACAGGACGATCGCATGGCCGTCCAGAAGCAGATAGTTGTAGAATTTCCGTTCCTGCTCGTGGGTGAAGAGCTTTTTGGTCTCCTGCGTCTCCATGTCGTAGACATAAACGCTGCGACCGACCTGATACACGGCATATTTTCCCCAGCTCCTATGCGGGTCCGCCGACCAGACAAAAGGCTCCGACCCGTCCACGATCGTCGTTTCCACCCCGGTTCTCAGGTCCCGCGAAAGGATGCGATAGCGGATATAGAGCCGCTCGTACTCGTCCCACGAGGCCTCCTCCGGCTGCTGCGCGGCCCAGTCCGCAAAGTCCGGCGCACCCTCCGCCGTTTCCTGCACCTGAAAAACGGCGCAGTCGCCCCAGACGCCGTACAGGTCATAATTTTCGGCATGTTTGAGGATCGTCGCCTCCTCTCCCGTCTGCAGATCAACGGAGACAAGGCGGTTTTCCTGCTCGTCCCGCGTCAGCTGGCCGTCTTCCGGCAGATAGGCCGCTCTGGTCACGGTGAGATAGGCCTTCCCGAAGGAAATACAGCGCAGCGCGCAGCGGTATTCCTCGCCCTCGTTCTCCGGCTCCCAGCTTGCAAGGACCCGGAGCGCCCCGCCGGAGAGCAGCCGCGAGACGAGTGACGCTGCGGACTCGCCGTCCTGCTGGACGAGCGCATAGAGGCTGTCCCGATATTCCGCCAGCGCGCTCAGGTTGCCGAAGCAGGCGCTGCAGGTGCTGTCATTGTGCCGACAGCCGCTTTGATAACACGGAACATAGGCTGTGCGGGTCACAGGATCGTAGGCCTCAATATAGGGATGGAGCATCATATCCCACTGCCAGAACCCGCCGGTCGACGGCGAATCGGCCATGTTGATGGAGACCAGAAGATTCTCCTCCGGGACCGGGTAAGTCGTGATGGCGGTCTCCGCCGCGGGCGGCTGAGTTGGCTGCGCGCTCTCCGGCGGCGTGCTCCCCTGCCGGACGCTTTCAGCCGCAGGCGCGGCATAGCAGCCGGTCAGAAGCAGAACGCCAGACAGGAGCAGAGCCAGCCGTTTTCCGATCGATGTGTTCATCTGTTTTCCCTCCCTTTTTTGCAGCCTGAGTATACCATTTCCGCCCCGGCAGAACAAGGGAGATACCCGTAAGGATTTCTTAAGATTTGTTTAATTTGAATAAAAATATACAGAATTATTTTTCACATTTATTCACTATTCTCTGCCGAGGGGTACAAAAAAGCGGAAGCCGGGCGGCTTCCGCTTTTGGGGATCATATGGTTCAGTCAACGAGGCGCTCGAGCCAGGTGATGTAGGAATCGGAATTCAGCATGATGGGATAGTCCAGCACGATGCAGTCGTTCACGCCCTGTTCCTTCGCAAAGGCAGCCAGATCGAGGCTCGGCTTGCCGTCGCGGTTGAATTCGCGCGGATCGATGGCGATGATCTTGCTGTAGTGGCTCGTGAGCCACGGCGTGAAGGCGTTTCCGTAGGACTCCTTGAGGATCATGCACACCGGGCCGTCGACATTTGTCTTGATGACGGTGATGGGATGGTCGCCGCCGAGGAATGTCAGGTATTTGTTCGACGTGTCGTCCACCTTGCAAAGCGTGCCGCCGAAATATTCCATAGAGAACTCCGCATCCGGGTACCACTTCGTGTCCAGGTCGACGAACGGGCGCCAGAACTGCACGGTGTCCGGGTTGTCCGCAAGGGCCTGACTCTGGGGATAGGCCTTAATGGCGCTGTAGAGCGAGCCGAGGAAGCCGGTGTATTCGCCGCTTTCAAACTTGCTCAGCGGCTCGGCCTTGAGGCCCGCGCTCTCGCAGAAGGCTGTGTAGGCATAATAGGCGCCGAGGGCCGTCCAGTGGTGGTCTGAACGGAAGTAGAGATATTCGTCCTTGTGTGCCTCAAGCTTGCTGTAGGCATCGACCGCGATCGCCGTGCTCTTGAGCTCCTTCAGGCGGTCATAGCACGCCGCGATCATGTCTGTCTGCAGCATGTGCTGGTTCTCCGCCGGAGCATAGAACGCAGCCGCATTCGGCACGGCGATGGAGAACGTGCGCACGCCGCTGCCGAGCTTCGCTGCAATGTCGTTCACCGCGTCGGCATAGGAGCGGATGGTGTCCTTGTCGCCATAGGGGACCTCCATGGCGCGGTCGCCCACGACGAGCACAGAGCCGAGCTCCTCTGCTGCAGCGTCGGGATCCTGCGTCTGGGTGGGCTGAGTCGGCTCCGTCGGCTCGGTGGAATCGGTGGCCGTCCCGCTCGTCCCGCTGGGCTGGGTCGAGGACGAGGGCGTCGTATCGTCCGTCGTCTGCAGAGCCTCGCCGTGGTTGGCTGCGCCGCCGTTCATATTGATGACGAGCTGCGCGCCGTCCTTCGAGCCGCCGCTGAAGTAATAGAAGCCGTTGAGCGAGCGGTTCGCATTCATCAGCTTTTCGCGGTTCGGAAACGTATCGGCAAAATAGTCGCGGTAATCCGAGGCGTAGCTGCCGTCGAGCATGGCGGAGAACGTCAGCTTCGGGCGGGTCTTCAGCTTGCGCCGCTCGGATTCGGAATAGGTCGCATCCTTGTCCAGCAGGGCATACAGGCCGATGCAGAGCATGCCGACCAGCAGCAGGCAGGACAGGATGGTGTAGATTCGTTTCATGCAGAGCACCTCCGGGAGTCAGAATTGCGCATACATGGACGGCGAACTCGTCGAACCGACAAGGGACACCGTGCACAGCCACAGCAGCAGGATGAGGAACAGGAAGACGCTGGCAAGGTAAATGCCCTTTTTCACCGTCACGGCGCCGCGGCGGTCGGAACGCCCCATGCCGAACAGGCCGCTCCAGATAAAGCCGAACCAGCGCGGAAGCACGGACGAACCGATGAGGCAGGTCAGGAGCAGCGGCAGCGAGTTTTTGAGCTGCAGCGAAACACCTGAGCCAGCAAAGCTCGTTCCGCCGCCGAACATGGCGGCAAATGCCGAGCCGATGCCGGAGAGCGACGTATTCATGAACAGCACCCAGCCGATGAGCACAAAGAACATCGTCACGAGGTTGCGCACGATAAACGGGAGCGTTTCCAGCTTCGGGGCGATCTGCTTTTCGATGGACAGCAGCACGAAGAAATACAGGCCCCACAGCACAAAGTTCCAGCTTGCGCCGTGCCACAGACCTGTCAGTGCCCAGACAGCCAGCAGATTGAGGATCTGGCGAGCCTTGCCGCGGCGGTTGCCGCCGAGCGGGATGTAGACATAATCGCGGAAGAAGCTGCCGAGCGACATATGCCAGCGGCGCCAGAACTCCGTGATGGATGTGGAGATGTACGGCAAGTCAAAGTTCTCGCAGTAGCGGAAGCCGAAGATGCGGCCAAGGCCAATGGCCATATCGGAATAGCCGGAGAAATCGAAATAGATCTGGAACATGAACATCAGCGCAGCAAGCCATGCGCCGACGAACGTGCCGTTTCCGCCGCCGGTGCTCAGCGACGCAACGACCTTGCCCGCATAATCGGCAAGCAGGACCTTCTTGGCAAGGCCAATGATAAAGCGCTGCGCGCCCTCGAAGGCCGCGCGCGGCGTGGTGCGGCGGTCCATGAGCTGCCGGGCAACCTGCTCATAGCGCACAATGGGGCCCTGCATCATCTTCGGGAACATAGAGAGGTAGAGCAGCAGATTGAAGAACGAACGCTCCGCCTTGACCTTACCGCGATAGACATCCGCCACATAGGAGATAACCTGGAAGGCATAGAACGACAGGCCGAGGGGCAGGGCGCTCGTCGGCGACCGGAAGGCGAAGCCGATGGAATTCAGGCCGTTCGTAATGCCGCGCAGCGCGGCAAGCATCACGCCGCCGTCCGCGACGGTGATGCCGAAGATGCTGAGGAAGAAGTCCAGATATTTGAACAGGCCCAGCACCGCCAGATTGACGACGACCGGCAGGAAGAGCGTATTTCGCTTCCCCGGACGGATCCGCCGGGCCATGGCGAAGTTCGCATAGGAAAGGCCGACGAGCAGCAGCACATAGACCGGCTGCCCCATGGCATAGAACAGCAGGCTGGCCGCCAGCAGGATGATATTCTTCAGCCGCAGGCCGGGCACCAGAAAATAGACCAGCAGCGTCAGCGGCAGAAACAGATAGAGGAAATACAGGCTTGAAAATTCCATAGGCAGTCCACCTCTTTCGACAGTTTTTTCTCTCTCATTCTATCAGAATTCCGGCGGATTGCAAGCACTAATTTACATAATTACGTTTTTCCCGCAGGACGCCTGCTCCCTTCGACGACCTGTCTCCAGAGCAGCAGCAGGGCCGTGAGATTCGGCAGGGCCATGCACGCATTGAGGATATCTGCCAGCTCCCACGCCGCCTTCACGGACAAAAGCGGCGCAGTACAGAGCGCGGCAAGATAGCACCATCGGTACAGGCGCTGCGCCCGCTGCGAGCCGCCCGTCAGATAGCGCAGGCACTGCTCGCCATAAAAATTCCAACCGATGATCGTGGAGAATGCAAAGAAGACCAGGCAGGCCAGCAGCAGGAACGACGACAGCCCCGCAGGCCATGGCAGCGCCGTGCGCCACGCCTGCTCCGTGATGCGGAAGCCTGCGAGCCCCGGCACACACCACGCGCCCGTCACGACAAGGCACAGGCCGGTCAAGGAGCAGATGACGATGGTGTCGAGGAACGTTCCCGTCATGGTCACAAGCCCCTGCCGGACCGGATCCTCGTTGCTGGAGCAGGCCGCTGCGATCGGCGTGGAGCCGAGGCCAGCCTCATTCGTAAAGACGCCGCGGCCGATCCCCATGCGCAGGATGCGCCGCATCGTCAGCCCGCCCGCTGCGCCGGCGGCAGCGCGCGGAGAAAATGCTGAGACCGCGATCAGACGCAGCGCCGCCGGGATCTGCGCCCGGCAGCGCACAAGGATGAGCACGGAGCAGAGGACATACACGGCGGACATCAGCGGAACGACGAGCGAGCACACGCGCGAAATGCGGTCCGCCCCGCCGAGCAGCACCATGGCGGAGAACAGGACCGTCAGACCGCCCGCGATGACAGCTGCCCAGGTCACGGCATTCCCACCGGCCGTCATGGCGACGCTGCGCTTCAGCGGGTCGAAAAAGCCCTCGACCGCCGTCGTGATGCTGTTGACCTGCGCCACTGTGCCCACGCCGAGCAGGCCGACCGCCGCCCCGACGACCGCGAACGTCACGGCGAGCCAGCGCCAGCCCAGCCCCTGCTCGATGTAGCAGAATGGCCCGCCGAGCCATTTCCCGCCCTGCCGCCTGCGGTAGCGCACCGCAAGATAGCCCTCGGCATACTGCGTAGCCATGCCGAACAGCGCCGCGACCATCATCCACAGCAGAGCGCCCGGCCCGCCCGCGGCCAGCGCCGTGGCCACGCCGACGATATTGCCCGTGCCGATTGTGGCGGCAAGGGCCGTGCACAGCGCGGCATAGGGCGAGATGCCGTCCGCGCTCTCCCCGCCGCGGAAGATCGCGCGCAGTGCCTGCCCGAGCCGCCGCAGCGGCAGGCCGCGCAGGCGAAGCATGTACCAGATGCCCGTCCCCAAAAACAGAGCCATCATCGGCCAGCCCCACACGGCCTCGCCCACGCGCGCCAGAAGCGAATCCTGCATAATTTCTCCCCCGATTCTGAACAATCCGTGAATTTTGGCCGTGCGGTTTGCCTTTTCCCCGAGCGGCCGGTATAATAATATGATGTATTCTATGGGAAGGGTATCATAATTTATGCTGGAACTCCAAGCGATCACAAAGGATTACCGCAGCGGCACAGAGTGCGTGCACGCGCTCCGCGGCGTGAGCCTGCGCTTTCGCGACAATGAATTTGTCTCCATTCTCGGTCCGTCCGGCTGCGGCAAGACGACGCTTCTGAACATCATCGGCGGTCTGGACCGCTACACGGCGGGCGACCTGCTCATCAACGGTGTCTCCACAAAGCAGTACCGCGACCGGGACTGGGACGCCTACCGCAACCACACCATCGGCTTTGTCTTTCAGAGCTACAATCTCATCCCGCACCAGAGCGTGCTGGCAAACGTCGAGCTGGCTCTGACGCTCTCCGGCGTTTCCCGCAAGGAGCGCCGTGCCCGCGCCATTGCCGTGCTGGAGAAGGTCGGCCTCGGCGATCAGCTGCACAAGCGGCCAAACCAGATGTCCGGCGGCCAGATGCAGCGCGTCGCCATCGC
>OLSF01000558.1_pt1 | contig 38436 bp, 30 predicted proteins | sample 1672301 | NCBI WGS metagenome assembly OLSF01 (sample SAMEA3136669, study PRJEB25190) | human gut metagenome | biome: human gut; feature: human-associated habitat; material: faeces | place: Austria | collected 2013
TTGCAAGCAGATGGCGTGCAAAGTCGCCAGACGCTCTTTGTGCGGTATTGCCTTTGATTTCCATCGGCAAAATGAATTGTAGCATCAAGTAAATCGTCATTACCCTCGTTATCAATTTTTATAGCATTCCATTGTTCCCTTTTGCCTTTGCACTATCAAATTAAAAACAATTGACATTTCCCACAAATTGTGCTACAATATAGGCAAAATAAAAATCAGCCGCGGAAGCATTCCGCACGCACATGATACAGGGAGGACTTTATGCTGCATCACTTTTTTCAGAAATTGCTGCTGCCGACAGCTCTGGCGGGAACCATGCTTGCCGGCACAGCGGCTCCGGCGGTGTCCCTCGCGGCACAGGCCGCCACACAGCCGGACAGCTACCACGACGACTGGCTGCACGTCAACGACAACGCCGAAATCGTAGACAAGGACGGCAATCCGGTCTGGATCACCGGCTGCAACTGGTTCGGCTACAATGTCGGCAGTCAGGTTTTCGACGGGGTATGGTCCCAGAACATGCACGATATGCTCCGGCAGATCGCCGACCACGGATTCAACTTTCTCCGCGTTCCCATGTCTACGGAAATTTTGCTCCAGTGGAAAAACGGCGACCCTGATCCCGCTACCCCCAAAGTCAACCAGTACACCAATCCGGAACTGACGGAAGAAGGCATCGAGGGCGGCACGATCAAGTACAGCTTCGACATCTGGAACATGGCGGTGAAGTGGTGTCGGGAACTGGGCATCAAGATCATGATCGATATTCACAGTGCAGAAACGGCTTCCGCCGGTCATCAGATCAGCCTGTGGTATACGGACAAATTCAGCACAGAGGACTGGTGCGATGCACTGGCATGGTTCGCAGACTACTATAAAGACGACGACACCATTCTTGCCATTGACTTGAAAAACGAGCCCCACGGCACAGCTGATGTAAAAGACCAAATGGCAAAGTGGGACGATTCCACCGACCCTACCAACTGGAAATACGCCGCAGAAACCTGTGCGGCACGGGTACTGGAAAAGAATCCGGAACTGCTGGTCATGGTAGAGGGTACGGAAGTCTACCCCAAAGAGGGCTATGACTGGACTGCTCCGAAAATCGACTACACCACCATGACAGAATATTATTACGGCACATGGTGGGGCGGCAATTTCCGCGGAGCGAAAAAATATCCCATTGATCTGGGCAAATATCAGAGCCAGCTGGTCTATTCCCCTCACGACTACGGTCCGCTGGTATGGGAACAGAAGTGGTTCTATGACGGCTTCACACAGGAAACGCTGCTGAAAGACTGCTGGTATGACAACTGGTTCTTCCTCCAGGATGAGGGCGTGGCTCCCCTGCTGATGGGCGAATGGGGCGGATTTATGGACGGCGGCAAAAACGAACAGTGGATGACCTATCTCCGTGACTTTATGATCGAAAACCGGATTCACCACACGTTCTGGTGCTTCAACGAAAACTCCGGCGACACCGGCGGACTGGTCTACGACAACTTCGGCAAGTGGGACGAGGACAAATATGCTCTGGTCAAGCCGGCACTGTGGCAGGACGACAACGGCAAGTTTATCAGTCTGGATCACACAATTGCTCTGGGTGCCAACGGCATTTCCCTTTCCGACTACTACGGCAGCGGGAACAGCAGTACAACAACACCGGACAGCAAAATAATTGCAGGTGATGTGAACAGTGACAAGCTGGTCAACGGTGTGGATCTGACATTGATGCGGCAGAACATCGCCAAATGGCAGAGCACAGAGGATGTGCTGACTGCCAGCCCGCAGGACACCAACGGCGACGGCGTATTCAGCGTAGCAGATATTGTCCTGCTGACACAGTATCTGCTGGGGAAAGATGTCACACTGAAAAGCTACACTTCGTAACAATACCATTCTATAAAAAAGCCCCCTGACTTTCACGGTTTGAACCAGAAAGTCAGGGGGTTTTTTTATGTATACAAAGCTATATCAGATAAACGCTTCCCTGATGCTGTCATAGTGCAGGAAAATACCCTGTGCAGCAATGGCACGAATCTCCTCGGCAGTTGCCAGTGCGAATTCCGTCACCTCGTCCGGCTGTACTTTTACATCTGCTTCGGTAAAGTCCAGCACGTACTTGTAAATATCCACAAAGTAATTGTTCTGTTCTTCCGGATTGACACGCTTATAGGAAAACGCATAGCCGCCCTTGGCACCGGTGACATCGATACCGGTTTCCTCCAGAATCTCACGTTTTACGGCATCGGCTCCGTCTTCTCCGGCACGAACACCGCCGCCCGGAACTTCCCACCAGCCGGCAGCCCATTCCTTGTCCAGATTACGGCGTGTAATCAGATATTTGCCGTCCGGACGCTGCAACACTCCCAGCACGGTCAGGTGAAATTCGTCCGGCTTCATGTGCCAGTCATTCCGGTTCATTGTGCGTCCGGTCTTTTGTTTGTTTTCATCGTAAATATCCCACTGTTCCATGGATTTTTGCTCCCTTTTCTTTTTTTGCCTTTTTATTGTAGCATAGTTGAGGGGCGGTTGTCAAGACGAATTTGATGTTTTGTTATTGCATGGAATAAACACTTCGTTCACTTTCCACGCCGGTGAAATATCAAAGGCAATACTGAATAAAGCTTGTGCGTAAGATGCATCGTCATATTTTTCGGCTTCATAAAAAACGGCTTAAATGCGTCGAATTTCGCATCTAAGCCGTTTTGCATATGGTCGAGGTGACAGGACTCGAAGATGTGGGATTTCAAGCAAAATCCACGCAAAATTGGGAGATTTTCAAATTTAGTTGGCACTTTGGATTGGCACATAATTTCTCTCAAAATTGACTCAGGTTTCTATTGGCAAAATTGCTTTCGAGTGTGTTGGGTGTAAACAGTACAATATTTTCCAGACTCTCACTCACATCTCGTTGTAGTGATATTTTTTCAGTCTCCCGCCGACAATTATGCAAATCAAACTCCCAGTCACGCCAAGTATAAACAGCATTAAAGCGGCAGATCACCATGTCTGACCACAAATGGCTCACATACGTCATCCACCATAAAACCGCCCAAAAACAGTCCAATCGGGATTGTAAAAAATTGCAGTGTATTTCGGCAGGCATAGACACGCCCTTGTAATTCTACAGGAATCGAACCTCTGAGAATCACTTCCAGATTCGTACTCATAGCCGGTACAAAAAGCCATCCAATTGCCTGCCCGATACACCATAACACCGGTTCTCTGGAAAATGCCAGGATAAAGTTCTCCGTCCCCATAGCAAACAACATTGTCAGATAGACAATTTTTACCCGATCCTTCGGTTTAGGCAGGGCAGAAACAATTAGACTGCCAACAATCATAGCCGCACCAGAGCAGGAAGTGACGATGCCAAGAACGGTTTGGCTGCCCTTTGGATTTGGAAGGACATATCCCGGCAGTACGGCGTCAAAAGCAGAAGATACCAAATTGATGCCCGACAGAAACAACAGCAGCGTCAAAATCATAGGGTTACGTTTCAAAAATCTCAGACCTTCTTTTGCAAGACGAAAGATGTTTTCGCTTCTCTTGCTCCTGCTCTTTGGAAGTGAAACAAAAAACAGCAGCGCCGTAAATGCAATTATAAAGCTTCCGACATCTGCTGCCACAACGCCATTCAGTCCTGCAAAAGCGTACAAGGCGGTAGCAATCAAGGGGTTTAATATGGAGATCAATGACCGGGATAGAGAACGAAGTGCACTTGTTTTTTGATAATACTGTTCGGGAATAATCAGTGTCATAGCAACTTCTGAAGCTGGCTGCTGTACCGTGTTCATTAGCCCGGAAATGATGTTCAGGGCATATAAGTGCCATACCATCAGATGATTTGTGCGAAACAAGGCAAACACAGCTATGGTGCAAAATACAGCAAACAGGTCACAGACAAGCATTATTTTCTTTTTGTCCAATCGGTCCGTCAGTGCTCCTGCAAAGATGCTCATTAATACATAGGGTGCATAAGAGCATATGGTAAGTGCAGCTGTGCTTAAAGAAGAACCCGTAGTCTCGTATAACCATAAGGTAAGTGCAAATGTCGTGATGCTGCTACCCAACTGAGAAACGCTTTGTGTGCTCCAGAGAATCAGAAAATTTTTCAGTGGATGTGATTTGTTTTTCATTTATCTTTGCTCCTTTTTCTATAAAATGATTGAGCATAACAGAAAGAAGCAAAGTCTGAGGATATCAGCCAAAGGCAATTCCTCCATGCAGTCTCCTCAGACTCTGCATGGAGCAGTTACAATACAAAGTATCATTCTATTTTCCTTTCGTAGGTATGAAAGTATACATATTGCAAAGGATCTGATTTTATTATACTGCGCTTTGGTAACCTTGTCAATGAAACTAAGGGCGTGTTTTTTGCAGGATACTGCATCTATTCATGCTACTTGATTGCTTTACACCCTATTTTGTGATCTGACAATTCTACATCGCAGAAATTCTTTACCAGTGTAGTCTATCGAAAATCCCTATTCTATATGAAAAAGGTATATTCAAGTATTTCGGGGAAGATATATGTTATCTGGCGTTTCGGGAGAGTAAGGAAATCAGCGTGGATGACATTGAGAAATCGAGATATCATTGAAACTCAGCGAAATTAAGTTGATTTTTAATCGGTTTTATGGTATAATGATTACAACAAATATTTTACAGAAACTAAGGTGAATGCTGTGGAAAGAAAGCCATTGCCAATCGGCATAGAGGATTTCAAGAGATTGATCGATGACGAATATTACTTTGTTGACAAAACTTTGATGATAAAAGAACTGATTGAAAGTCAGACAATAGTCGGACTTTTTACCAGACCAAGAAGATTCGGAAAAACTTTGAATATGAGCATGATTCAGCGTTTTTTTGAAAAAACAGATGAAAGCAATGCTTATCTTTTTGATGGTCTAAAAATTTCAAAATATCCTGAATGCATGAAATATCAGGGGCAGTACCCTGTCATCAGTATTTCTCTGAAGAGCATGAAGCAAGCGACATTTGAAGAAGCTTTTGCTGTTTTCAAAGACCTCATACGTGCAGAGATACTAAGACATAAAAGCATATTATTTAATAGTGCAGTTATTGAAGAAACAGATTTAGATAAACTGACAAGATTTATTGAATTGAAAGCAGATAAAAGTGATTATAATACTTCAATCGGTTTTCTTTCAACGCTGCTTGCATCTGCATATGGCAAAAAAGTCGTCATTTTAATAGATGAATATGACGTTCCGCTTGAAAACGCATTTCATCAGGGATTTTATAATGATATGGTAAATCTGATTCGTTCCGTATTTGAATCAGCACTTAAAACCAATCCTTCTCTTGACCGTGCATTTTTAACAGGATGTCTAAGAGTTTCAAAGGAAAGTATTTTTACAGGACTGAACAACCTTCAGATTTTTTCTATTATGAGTACAAAATTTGATGACAGTTTCGGATTTACACAAAAAGAAATTGACAGTTTGCTTGAATGTTATGGATTGGAAAATAAATCTTCAGACATAAGGCATTGGTATGATGGTTATAAATTTAATGATGTTGAGATATATAATCCATGGAGTGTATTGAATTATCTGTCGGAAGCAACCGATAAAAATTCCATTCCATGCAAACCATACTGGTCCAATACAAGTTCAAACGAAATTGTAAAACGCCTGATTGAAGAATCTAACGACAGAACGAAAAACACAATAGAAGACCTGATAAACGGAACACCTGTCAAAGCACAGATTTTTGAAGATGTCACATATGGAACAATAGACATCAACAGCGAGTATATCTGGAGTTTTCTGCTTTTTACAGGTTACTTGAAAGTAATTTCTTACGAAACAATAGGTGATGAAACTTATTATGAAATGGTGATTCCGAACACTGAAATCAAAAGCATTTACAAAAATACAATTCGTGTATGGTTTACAAAAAAATTAAATGCTGACAGCAGAAAGGATATTCTTGAAGCCATCCTGAATGCAGATGCAGAAAAATTAGAAGATCTTCTCTGTACATGGATGACAGATACGATCAGTTGTTTTGATGAAAAAGAAAATTTCTATCATGGCTTTGTCGCAGGACTTGTTTCAGGATTTAATGGATATGTAGTCGTTTCAAACAGAGAGTCGGGAAACGGGCGTTTTGATTTGGTAGTGAAGCAACGTTCCAAATGGCACTATGCTGCCATACTGGAATTCAAAATCGTTGATAAATTTAACCAAATGCTTAAAGCCTGTGATGAGGCATTACAGCAGATCGAAGATAAGGATTACGAAGCATCTTTAAGAGATGAACAATATGAAAATATCGCAAAACTTGGCATATGTTTCTGTCAGAAAAGATGCAGAGTAAAATCCGGCGGTATTGATCGGTTTGAGTATTAACAAAAAGCCATTGAGGAAATTGCTCCTCAATGGCTTAATTTTTTCCATATGATAAAACCTATACAAGCACCCAGCGTATTATTAAACACATCATCAAACTCACAAAGTCCTCTGCCTGTGAAATACTGTGTTATCTCTATTGCTGCTGAAAAGATTAATGCTATAAGAAATATGCTTCCCAGTTTCCGAAACTTTTGGTGCAGGCATGGCAACAAGAATCCCATAGGCATCAGCATGAGGGCATTGCACCCGATCTGCTGTGTCCAGTAGAGCTTTCGGTTAGTTGTGAGAAGTTCCCGCAGTTCCCAGAAAAGCGTAAGCATTGCTCGGCGGTCCCCCCACTGTCTGTCGATCAGTGTCAGCCATAGAACAATAAATATGTATATCAAAAAGACTGCAATGAGCAGCTTTTTCCGCTTACTCAACGGTCACACTCTTGGCAAGATTTCTCGGCTTATCCACATCAAAACCCTTGCCGACTGACACATAGTATGAAAGCAATTGCAGCGGAATCACAGCAAGGCTGCCTGCAAAAAGGTTATCGATTTTCGGAATATATACCGTAAAGTCTGCGACATCTTCCATATTGTAATTACCATATGTAGTGAGTCCGAACAGCTTTGCACCACGGCTCTTGACCTCTACCATATTACTGATAGTTTTTTCATAGAGTGCAGATTGCGTTACCACGCTGAATACCACTGTACCGTCCTCGATCAAGCTGATCGGGCCGTGTTTCAGTTCACCTGCTGCATACGCCTCCGAGTGAATATAGCTAATCTCTTTCAGTTTCAGACTGCCTTCCATACCGATTGCATAGTCAATACCACGGCCAATAAAGAATGCATCCTTGATATTCACTACCTTGGAGGCAAACCACTGCAAACGCTCCTTATCCTCTAAAATCTTTTCAATTTTTTCAGGAATTGTATTGATTTCAGTGATAAGTTCTGCAAATCTCTCGTCTGTAATCTCCCCTCTTGCCTTGGCAAACTGCATGGCAAGCAGGTAAGCCGCAACAAGCTGACAGCTGTATGCCTTGGTTGTGGCAACGGAAATTTCAGGGCCTGCAAGAGTATAGAACACATTGTCCGCTTCTCTTGCAATAGAAGAACCGACTACGTTGACAATACCGAGGGTTTTTACGCCCTTTTCTTTACAAAGTCGAAGTGCCGCAAGACTGTCTGCGGTTTCACCTGACTGGCTGATGATAATGGCAAGACTGTTTTTCGCAAGCTGCATTTCTCTGTATCGAAATTCCGATGCCAGTTCCACACGGACAGACAGAGAGGTCAGTTTTTCCAGAACATACTGTGCAGCCATTCCTACATGATATGCAGAACCGCAGGCAATGATATACACCTGCTGAATGTTCTGCATTTCTTCATCTGTCAGACTTTCAAAGCTGATATTTCCGTCTTTCAGAACAGAGTTGATAGTGTCCCTGACTACTTTCGGCTGTTCGTGTATTTCCTTTAACATGAAATGTTCATAGCCGCTTTTTTCTGCTGCCTCTGCGTCCCAGTCAATAGTTTTCATTTCTTTCTGAATTTCTTCACCGTCAAGGTTATAGAAGGTCACTTCTCCCTTGGTCAGCTTTGCAAGCTCCAGATTGCCGATATAATAGACATTTCTGGTATATTTCAGTATAGCAGGAACGTCAGATGCAAGATAGCTTTCGCCGCCTGTCACACCAATAATCATAGGACTGTCTTTTCTGGCAGCGTAGATCTCACCGGGATAGTCCTTGAACATAACAGCAAGTGAATAAGAGCCACGGATTCTTACAAGAGCGTGGTTCAGAGCATCTACAGGTGTTCCGAGGTACTTCTTGTAGTAATAATCGATCAGCTTAACTGCCACTTCTGTATCGGTTTGTGACTTGAAAGTATAACCTTTTTTGATCAGTTTTTCACGAAGTTCCTGATAATTCTCGATAATACCATTATGTACCGCAATGACATTTTCATCATCGCTGCAATGCGGGTGAGCATTCGTGGCAGATGGTTCACCATGCGTTGCCCAGCGAGTATGCCCAATACCGCAACTGCCTTTGACTGCCTTGCCGTCGTTAGTCATTTCCTTCAGGACTTTCAGCTTGCCCTTTGCCTTGACGATTTCCGCCTCTGCATCACCGTTTCTGACTGCAATGCCTGCTGAATCATAACCTCTGTATTCCAGTTTTGACAGACCGTCCAAAAGAATCGGTGCTGCTTCATTTTTTCCTGTAAACCCAACAATTCCGCACATGTTTTACTCCTTTTAATCTCTTCTAAAAATATCTCTGGTGTAGACCTTTTCTGCTACATCATCAAGACAGGAATCATATCTGTTTGCAATGATCGCATCAGACATTTCCTTGAATTTTGCAAGGTCGTTGACTACAACGCTTCCAAAGAATGTTTCGCCGTCCTTTAACGTCGGCTCATAGATGATAACAGCAGCTCCCTTTGCCTTTACTCGCTTCATAACCCCTTGAATTGAGGACTGGCGGAAATTATCGCTGTTAGACTTCATCGTCAGACGGTAAACACCGATCACGATCTGCTTTTCCGCATCAGCATTCCAGTCGTTGTTCTTACTGTAGTCGTAATAGCCTGCCTTTTCAAGAACTCTGTCTGCAATGAAGTCCTTACGGGTTCTGTTGGACTCTACAATTGCAGACATCATATTCTGCGGCACATCAGCATAATTGGCAAGAAGCTGCTTGGTATCCTTCGGCAGGCAATAACCACCATAACCGAAAGAAGGGTTGTTATAGTGTGTTCCGATACGAGGGTCAAGACACACACCATCAATGATCTGTTGTGTATTCAGACCTTTCATTTCTGCATAGGTGTCAAGTTCGTTGAAATATGACACTCTGAGGGCGAGATATGTATTGGCAAAGAGTTTGACACCCTCTGCCTCTGTAAAGCCCATAAACAGTGTATCGATATTTTCCTTGATTGCTCCCTTCTGGAGAAGTCCTGCAAATGTGTGGGCAGCTTCAACAAGTCTTTCATCGTCCATATCTGTTCCAACAATAATTCTGGACGGATAGAGGTTATCATACAGAGCCTTAGATTCTCTCAGAAACTCAGGGCTGAAAATGATATTCTTACTGCCTGTTTTCTCACGAATGCTCTTGGTATAGCCTACCGGAATTGTAGACTTGATAACCATAATGGCATTCGGGTTATACTTCATAACAAGGTCAATGACCGCTTCCACAGCACTTGTATCAAAAAAATTCTTCTTGCTGTCATAGTTGGTCGGTGCTGCGATAACCACAAAATCCGCATCTTTATATGCCGATTCTGCATCAAGTGTTGCCGCCAGGTCAAGCTCCTTTTCGGCAAGGTATTTTTCGATGTAGTCGTCCTGGATCGGCGACTTTCTGTTGTTGATAAGGTCTACCTTTTCAGGTATTATATCTACTGCTGTTACTGTGTTATGCTGTGCAAGCAATGTTGCGATTGACAGGCCTACATATCCTGTTCCTGCTACTGCGATTTTCATTTTATAATACATCCCTTCATATATTCAGATATTGAGAAATCATTGAATCCCAAATTATGTTTGACTCTAGACGGATGACGTGGATTTTTACTTTTTGTCATCTGTCCATAATAAAGCCACTTGTGCATATTTGAAACTTCACACATCTGCTTTAGTGAATCAAGCAAATACGTTCTGGACTTTATTCTATCACCCCAAGAAGCCCATATATCTGCATTGGGATAGTCGATGAGTAACTTCTTAAATATTTCAAGATTTTTATCCAAATATACTTTATCACACTTATCAGGTAAGTTATTTGGATTTGTAGAGCGCAAGGGATACAGATTCATCATAACAAAACCGTTATATCCGGCTATCTTAGCTTCATTCAAACAAAATGTATATGTTCTATCCCCTTTTTCTGCGTCAGCAGTACTTGGATTTAAAGCAATACATATCAAAATTCTATCTCCATTAACTTTACCTAAAGCATATCTGTATGTATTGGTACTATCTATTTCATAAATATCATTCATAACACAACACCTTATATCTTATAGAATTCTTTATACCACTCTGCAAATTTTCTGAGTCCTTCTCTAAGACTTGTACTCGGTTTGAAACCAAAGTCTGCTTCTAATGCACTTGTATCGGCATATGTGACTGGCACATCGCCTGGCTGCATTGGCACAAGTTCCTTATGTGCATCAAAATCATAGTCCTGCGGCAATACACCTGCACGAATCAATTCTTCACTAAGAATCTGCACAAAGTCAAGGAGATTTTCCGGATCGTTATTTCCTATATTATAGATCTTGTAAGGAGATATCGGAAGTCCGTCCTCACCATTTTTCTTTTCAGGTGGACTCATCATAACACGCTTTACACCTTCAACGATGTCATCAACATATGTAAAGTCACGCTTACAGTTACCATAGTTGAAAATCTTAATGGTTTCGTTGTTTACAAGCTTATTTGTAAATCCAAAGTACGCCATGTCAGGACGACCGGCAGGGCCATAAACTGTAAAGAAACGAAGTCCTGTTGATGGAATATTGTAAAGTTTTGAATAGGCATGAGCCATAAGTTCATTGCTCTTCTTAGTTGCTGCATAAAGTGAGACAGGATTGTCCACCTTATCATCTGTACTGAAAGGCACTTTCTTATTGCCACCATACACACTTGATGAACTTGCATAAACCAGATGTTCCACAGGATGATTTCTGCAAGCTTCCAATATATTATAGAAACCGATGATATTTGATTCAATATATGCATCAGGATTTGTGATGCTGTAACGAACGCCAGCCTGTGCAGCAAGATTTACCACAATATCGATCTTGTTTTCTGTGAATATCTTTTCAATCAGAGCTTTATCTGCAAGATTTCCTTTGATAAAGGTGTACTTGCAATTTGGCTTTGATTCTGCAAGCTTCTCTATTTCAGCAAGGCGATATTCCTTTATGGATACATCATAATAGTCATTTACGCTGTCAAAACCAATGATACTTATTTCTTCGTTTGTTTTCAGAAGCTCTTTTACAAGATTACTTCCAATGAAACCGGCTGAGCCGGTGACTAAGATTGTTTTCATTTTACAAATCTCCCTTTTACCCTTCTAAACATAGATAATACTCTTTCGCGATAAAAAACACTGTTTATTAAAATAGCAATTACAAGCCAAACAGCAAACACTTCAATAGCAAGCAAAAACCACGAAACATAAGAAACAGACAACATTGGTATCTTAAATGTTGCAAGGCTTGCAATGATTACTGTTATTGCATCAACCCCACACTGTTTTAAGAAATTCTTAAACGGCCAACAAATAATGTTCTTTGAATCATATCTCGCCATCCATACTGTCTGATACGCCATGGCTACAAGAGTACCAATTGACACTCCGACAAGTCCCCATATTTTAACAGTTGCAATTGAAATAACAATATTCAAAATCATTGCTACAATGTAATTACTCTGCGTTTGCTTGTAATGTCCGGCTGCTAAAATTAAAATATTATATGGTAATCTAAGACAATGCCCCGCATTTGCAATAGTTATCAGAACTGCAAATAATGGCTGAATATAATCAGCATCATGGATTCCATTTGTGTACACCCTTACAAAATTTACAAGTAAAACACCAGTACAACCAAAAACTAATGTTGTACCAGTATGCAGGAACCATTCAACATATCCGAAAAAGTTGTTAAGCTTTGCCGTTTCTTTTTTTGCCAGCATCTCTCCTATAAGAGATTGGAATCCATTTGTCATAGATAACAATGCACTCCTAACTCCAGCAATGGCTAAATAATACACAGAGTAAATGGATACATTAGCAAGAGAGGAAAACAATGTCAATACAATATTATCTGTTCCACTAAGAACATAGGCCGCAAAATGCTGTGCCATTCCATTCCATTTTTGCTTTATGGGTTCTTCAGTATATGTAATTTTTCTATTTATCGCATAGTGTTTTTTTACATAAAGCACAAGAAAAAATGGTCGAAGCAAAAATATCAGTGATGTTGTCAGTTTTACAATCTGGATAGAAGCACCCAACTTGATTACAACATAACAAGCTATTGTATTAAGAATCAGTGTGATAATCTGTGCAGTATATTGAATATATCCTCGCTGATCTGCATTTAAAAGCAAGCTATTTACTATACCAAAATAATACTGAGCAAAGGAACTGATACAAATAGCTGCAATCAACAATGCAGTATACATATGCCCGAAACTTTTATTGACAAGCATCGGATAAAATGTCATCAGCAATACAACATAAACCAGCAATATTTCTGCCAATCTTCTAAAAAACTTGTTCGCAGATACATATATCTTGCTAATCATATCAGTATCATTTTCAGCCAATGGTTTATACAAAGCAGATTGTACAACAGCACCAACGCCCAAATCCAAAAGTGTTATGACTCCCAGAAACTGCGTGATACTGTTTACAAGACCATTGACATCAGAACCAAATGACTCGAGTATCAAACGTGGTAATATAAAACCACATATGACGCTTACCACCTGTAATCCAAGCGATGTTACGGTATTTAGTGCTAATTTTTTACCTCTTCCAACCATTATATTGAGTTACCCTTTCTTATCAGGAAGTTTTATAAGTTTTCCCAACTCATAATCTAAGCTTTCAGGTATCATTTTTTGAAATCCACTAGCTGTATATAATGTTATTTCGCCAAAATACAATCGATTATTTACCACGTAAAAATCGATTCGCGACTGTGACATATTTGTGGATAACATTTCTGCAAATTCAATCATCTTATCAAGGCACTTTGGAACAGGTTCAACAATATCACTAACCTTGAAATGTTCATCAAGAGAAATATGCTGTGGCTGCCATGAAGTATTGTAAACAGTCTCACTAAGTTCTTCACTATCGTTAAAACGATTATGAAATACAACAATATATAAAGGTTTACCATTGATACAATATACTTTGTAATCTTCTGGGACAGCTTTTCCTTTATCCTCTATATATTCCTCGGCAATTATCTTTCTTGGAACATTCTTATACGGCCATTCACGACCAGTAAGATAATAATCCTGTGCCAAGCCTTTTTTAAGTTCTGATTTAACTTTTTTAATATCCAATTTTGATTTATCTTTGCAAATGCACATTCCTAATCCAGAATTATGGTTACATTTCAAAACAAATCTGTTTGGCAAAGCATCAAAGTCAATGTCGTCGGGATTATCCCAAACTCCAAGTGTTGGAATTATGTACTCTTCTCCAATCTTATCCGCAACATACTTCTTAACAGCATACTTGTCTACCATTATCGTATATTCTGGTCTGCGATCATAGAGTTTCAACCATTGGAGTTTTTCATTGAAAGTTTGAGGATTATCCAGATTCAATTTTTTTCCGAATGTCCTCTTGTATCTTAATTTTAGATACTGTTTATCAGGAATATGATTTGAAATGTATCTTTTAATACTCATTTTTTAATCTCCTTTTCATTGCCATTTCAAATAAAAAGTGAGTAGCTTTTTAATTGATTCCAAACATTAGGATTGATAAAGACTGTATGCATAATATAAATAAAAATTAAAGTGATAATACATAATGAAGAAATAATTTCATCGGTATTATATTCTTTTTTATTTTTAGCTGTCAGAATCATAGGCATGAGCATGATTATTCCACAATTCGTATAATAAACACATCTTCCTAATGATGTCCATACTCCAGCTATATTTACACTTATACTTAGCAAAATAAGAACCAGATTCAATTTGTATTCTCTTTCTAAAAAATTATATTCATCACATATATTCTTATAGAAAAAAAGGCCTATAAATAAAAATGGTAATCTATCAACAAAAGACAAAATTGATCTAGCTTCATTATTATCCAAAGTATATCCACTATATCTTTGTGACATTAATGGTACAATAAATTTACATATAGCCACAAAAAGCAATGGAACAAATACAAGTATAATAAGGGAAAAGCTCTTAATGTTTTTATAATAATATTCTTTTTTTACAAGTAGCAAAAGCAAGATAAGCATAAATAACGAACTAATATGAAAAGTTGAAGCTAATATAATGCTAAATATATATTTTTTAGGATTATTTTCAATTATATATCTATAAGCATATATGACTATGGAAACAGATATGAAAATTCTAACCAAAGCTGCTGACATAACGAAATACAGCAATGTCATAAAAACCAATAATGTAGAGACAGAAAAATTAATATATTCCCTTTTCTTCCAAAGAGTATATTCAATTAAATAAACAGGAAAAATTGAAAATATTATTTGGGCAACTTCATATTTACCATTTGATATTACATATATTAAATAATTCGATATTGTGTAACCAATTTCAAGATGACTATTTTTTATATAGCCTATAAAATCAAAATCCTTAGCTTCATAAAAAAAGTTTCTATATATCACATCATCTATTCCTGAATTATCTCGAAAAGCATACATGAATGACATGAAAAACACTGTAAGTATAAGAAAAAGAAAACTAATTTTTTCGTTTTTTAAATTAGATGAGATTTTAGCCATAACAACACTAAAAAAAAGCATTTTCATATACTTCAAAAAGATTGTTCGTTCTTCAATATTAATAAAAAATGTTGCAACCAAAATACACCCAGCTATAAATATTAATTCAATAACATCAATGGTATCAACTAATGCTTTTTTTGTGCTCATAATTACACTCCAATATTACTAGTTAATATTTTCTTAATCAACTTAGATATATTATCTTGTGAATATAAATTTCGTATTATAATAGCATTTTTACCAATCTTTTTTTTGAAACTCTCATCCTCAATCAAATAGTTTAAAGCATCTACAAGCTGGTTGCTATCATTTACAGGAATCAATAAACCATTCTCTTCATTTTTAATTAAGCTTTTGGGACCACCAGAAGGACAATCTGTCGATATAACAGGAAATCCCATTGCCATTGCTTCCATAAGAGAATTTGGCATCCCTTCAAAATCAGAAGATAATACAAAAATATCAGAATCTTTAATTTTCTCATGTACATCAGTACAAAAACCTTCAAATACAACCTTATCTGAAATCTTCAATTCTCTACAAAGATTTTTAAGGTTCTCTTCTAACTCTCCAGTTCCGAATATTCTTAATACATATTCAGGATGTCGCTTTGATATTTCTGCAAATGCGTTTATAAGATTAGAATAATTTTTCTGTGGGGATAAACGTCCAACAGCTACAATTTCTTTATTGCATACATTTGACTTATATGGAATATCTTCTTTTAATGGATTTGGAATTATCACTCCTTTTTCTTGTATCTTTTTGGAATAAAAAGCTCTTGCACCTTCAGTTTGAAAGATATATCCATCAGCAAAACGATAAAAAACAAATCTGAATATTTTGCTTTTTAAGGACAATCTGTCATGTGCAGGATCATTTCTCTCGGAAATTATTACTCTCGTCTTTAAGAAAAAGTTTGACATACAACACAAAAAATTTGCATAAATTCCCATTCCGATAACAACATCAACATCATTGGTATTTAAAATTGCTCTAAGTTTTTTTGAATCACTAAGCAACTTATTTTCCAAAATGCTGTACCGCTTAACCTTTTCACTTAAAATATATTCATTATCTGATTTTGTTGCCGTAATTACAACTACACTGATATTCGGATCATCTGACAGAGAGTTGGCTAAATTTGCAGTTACTCTTTCTTGTCCACCGCCAGCAAGAGATTGAGAAACAAAAGCTACTATCATTCTTTTCCTCTTTCAACATATCCTATAAATTCTCTGTAAAAAGCATCTCTTTTTGCCGCCAATATATCGCTTTGATAATTTTTTGAATTATTAAAGTTCCATGTTGCATATTCAATTGCTTTTTCATCTGTAAAGTCTTGGAGCCAGTTCGCAATCGTAAGCGGAATATCACCTTTTTTATCAAAAACACATTCTTTTAAAAGAAGTTCCGGTATTCCACCAACTAATGTTCCACAGCAAGGCAAAGCTCTGCTTTGAGCTTCAATTAAAGCTCTTGGTAGTCCCTCTGTTAGACTTGGTTGAATGTAAATATCTATTGAATCAAGCCATTCAAATACTTTATCATGGGGTTTGCCGCCCAAGAAAATAACTTTGTCTTCAACTCCATATTTTTTTGCAATTTGTTTCAATCGTTCTTGGCTGCCATTTCCTACAAGCTGATATTCAAAATTTGTAATTTCTCTTTTTTGTAAAATTGATAAAGCTTTAATCACAAACTCTTGACCTTTATATTTAACATCAACAGCCGCAGTAGTTCCTATAATATATTTACCAACATTTTTCTTGATGTGTTTAATTCTATTTGCAAGTATCTCAGGATTTATTTTCTCAAGACACACATCTGAACATCCTAATTGTTTGCCTTTAGTGGGATAACGCTTCTGTAAAAATTCATTTGTTACATATAAAACGTATGGGGCATTATAAATCGCTTTTTTTTGCATTATCATATTTGGAAATGCTGCCATTTTTCCAAGGTAACTATGATTCCAAAAAGCATCCCACGCACAATTAACTACCTCGATAAGATAGGGCTTATTAAGTTGATTACATGCTTTACGCCCCCACCAACTGCGCAGAATGACCGCATCACAATCTTTTATTGCCTCCTCAATAAACTTTCTCTCTTCTGAAATTTTGAATACTCTTGATATTGAAGATTTATTTTGCAAACATTTAACAGAAACACTCTCGCCATTCATTTTCACCATACGTGATGCCTGTTCAAAGTTAATGTTTGAATACCTTCCGACTACAATTATTTCATCAAAAAAAGGTAAGTACCTATTTTTCAAAAACTCATATGAAAGATTAATAGAATAGAAATCTCCTTTAAATTTTTTAAAGCATACATCAAAAACAAAAGCTAACTTCATTTATAAACTCCCTGTTAGTTATTTCTTTCTGGTAAAACAAACTGTTGTCCCAATTCAAAATCAAATGAATCTGGAGTGAAAATATAATAACCAGATCCACTAAAAAAAGTCAATTCACCAAAAATTATATTACCATCAATGTTATAAAAATCCACTCTAACATGAGGAAATCCTTTTGAAAGCTTCTGTGCCATAGAAATCATACTTTCAAAATTTTTAGGCTTTGGCAGATTATTTCTTGACTGATTTGGACAATCAGATTGAAAGACACTCATACGATTCCATTCACAATCATACAAATCAAGTTTTTCACTTGTAAACCTATCAGAAATCACAATAAGATGACTAACTTTTCCATTGAAACAGAAAAACTTATAGTCTATTAAACCGTTTGTGCTTGAAGAATCAATATACTTATCACAAATTATGCGATGTTTCTGGTTATCATAGACCCATTCTCTACCATAATTACATTTTGTATCTGATTCTAGCCACTTTCTCATTTTATTTTTATATTCATCTAAATTTACACTTGATTTATCTTCACATATAATAACAGATGTACTTCCACCAGCTAAAGTATCTTTAAGAACAAATTGATTTGGTAAGTTATCGAAATCAATATCATCTACATTTTCGTACACACCATAGCATTCATTTAAAATATTACCCAAACCAACAGACTCAATATATTCTCTTACTTCATACTTATCAACACATTTTTTCATTAATGAGTCACGATAATATAATTTGTACCACTGGACTTTTTCAGTATATCTTTGTGGAGTTTTAAGATTTAACTTCCGACCAATCTTAATTCGATATTGAATTTTTAACATAAGTTCATCAGGTACAAAACTCAAAGTATTTAAAATTGCCAATCTTAAGCTCTTGTTTTTTATAATCTTCTTATAATCCATTACCACAATTCTCCCAAATACTTATTTACAACAATCTGTCTGTCAAACTCTTTTTCAACTTTAGCTCTTCCGGATAAGCCCATATTTTTGCGTTCTTCAATGGTTAGTATCAAAAATTTTTCGATTTTTTCAATCAAATCTCTGCTGTTCTTTTCCTGAACAACAAAGCCATTGACTCCGTTTTCAAGCACTTCTCTACAACCAGAACGATTTGTTGTGATAATAGGTCGTGCACAGGCACAACTCTCAAGCAGAACATTTGACAATCCCTCAGGATAATAGGTTGGATGTATTGTGCAACTTGAAATCCTGTGCATAGCAATCATATCACTTACAAGTCCATGATAAATAATCACACCTTGATTTTGAAGTGATTCCAATCTTTTTTTATAATCCTGTTCGCAAGCACCACAAACATGAAACCTTGTATTAGGATATTTTTCTCGTATGTATTCAGCAGCCTCCAAATACTGATCTATTCCTTTTTCTTTCATTACACGTGCAATGAAAAGAAAATCAATTGTTTCTCCATTAGGATATTCTAAAGGAATATACTGATTAAGATTCACTCCTGAACCAGGAAGTAAGTCATATTTTCCTTTAACAACGTTATGTGAAAGCATAAAATCTCTGTTCTCTGAATTTTGAAAGAAAACTTTCCGAGCTTTTTTCAATCCACTTTTATATAGTGCAAGAGTAATTTTTTGCATTACTCCGCCATTTTCAACTGCTGTACCTAATCCGGTAACATTTGCAACATATGGAATATTTAATGATGCACAAGCCATACCACCATAAACGTTTGGCTTTATTGTATATGTAAATACAATCCCAGGTTTATGTTGCCTTAGTATTTTTTTGTACCATGACATTAATTTTAAATCTTTTATCGGATTTGTTCCATGTCTGTCAAGTAAATCACACGCTATGAATTTACAGCCCATTTTAACCATTTCTTTTACAAATCCACCATCAGGGAGACAAATAAAAACTTCATGTTCCTGCAAAAGACGCTCAAGCAGTTCTTTTCTGAACTTGTATAACCCAACATCATTATTTGCCAGAATCATTACTCGCATAATACCTCTCCCTACTTTATCTTTCTAGCTGGAACTCCAACATAAGTTCCACTTTCTACAATATTCCTAATTACCACAGCACCTGCACCAATCATGCAGTCACTACAGATATTTATATTATTACTTATCGTTGCACCTGCACCAATCCAAGTTCTATTGCCAACGTGTACAGTACCTGCAACGTGAGCACCAACAGAAATATGCGAATAATTATCAATGATACAATCATGATCTACCGAAGAACAGGTATTGATGATAACACCTTTTCCTATAACAGCATCAGCATTTATTACCGTTCCCGCCATGACTACTGTTCCGCTATCAATTTTTACCGTTGAAGCAATAGTTGCATTTGGATGAATTAATACAGGAATATTTCTACCTGATAAATTTTCAAGCAGTTGCTCTCTTATTCTCGCATTACCGATTGCAACAATAACATCACCATCATATCTACTAATATCAAGCGATTTTCCAACAACAGGATACTTACCACATTTCTTTAATCTATCATTATCATCGAAAAAGAGAATGCTGTCATAGCCATTTAGTTCTGCAATGTCTGCAACAACTTTTCCATGACCGCTCGCACCAATAATCAGTAACTGTTTCATGCTTTTGTACCCATAAATTCTTCCATCGTAGCTGATGTTTCAGAACTGATTCCATCTTTTTTCAATACAGCCTTAATGGTATCAAAGAATATTTTGATATCAGTCGCAAATGTTACATTCCGAGTATACCAGACATCCATCTTGAACTTATCCTCCCAGGTAACAGCATTTCTGCCGTGTGCCTGTGCATATCCAGTTAAGCCCGGTCTTACATCATGACGATGATGCTGTTCTTCGTTATATCTTGGAAGGTATTTTACAAGCAACGGTCTCGGACCAATAATACTCATATCTCCCTTGAGGATATTTACAAGCTCTGGCAACTCATCAAGACTCGTACTTCTCAAAATCCTGCCATACTTATTAAGTCTGACATCGTCAGGAAGCAGATTACCATTTTTATCTTTGCGGTTGCCCATCGTTCTGAATTTTATCAGCTTAAAAATCTTATCATCTTTACCCGGTCTCTGCTGTGTAAAGAAAGGATTTCCACCCATAAATATTGCACCAAGGATAATCAGTATCAGCAGTAATGGTGAAAGCACGATCAACGCACAAAGGCTAAGCACAAAGTCCAGTATTCTCTTTATGTATTTTGCGTACATCAGTTAAAACAACTCCTGATTATCTCAATGATCTTATCCTGTTCCTCCGCTGTCATTTTGTTATCAGACGGCAAACACAGACCTCTCTCAAAAATATCCGCTCCGACATCTTCAAAATCACCTGCGATATACGCATTTGTCTGACCTCTGCCGTTACCATTCACAGTAATAAACGGATTCATTCTGTAGATAGGCTGCATATGCATCGGCTTCCAGATTGGTCTGCCCTCTGCATTGTATTTTGCAAGCGTTTCAAGGATTTCTGTCGGACAACTTTTCCCACTCTCGGAAATATAGAGTGCGTCTTGTTCGCCTCGCACCTGCTTGCACATAGCCTCCCTGTCAACAATCATACAGCTAAGCCAAAAGTTCGGCTCGCTATTTTTCTCATCATAAGGATTCATATGGACAGGAAGTCCTTTGAAACCCTCTTTGTATCTCATATAGATTGCTTTTTTCTGTGCGATATGTTCTTCCAGATATGGCATCTGACCACGAACAACACCTGCAATGATGTTAGACATTCTGTAGTTATATCCGATTTCTTCATGCTGATACCACGGAGCAGCCTCACGGCTTTGTGTAGACCATTTTCTCACCTTATCCGCATCAGCTTTATGATCAGTCAAAAACATACCACCTGATGAACCTGTAATAATTTTATTTCCGTTGAAACTAATGATATTGCCACTTCCGAAAGTGCCTGTCTGCTTGCCCTTGTAAGTAGCACCGAATGATTCAGCAGCATCTTCTACAAGAACGGCACCATGCTTTTTGCAAATATCCATAATCTCATCAAGCTTTGCAGGAGTTCCATAGAGATGAACGAGAACCACAAGCTTTACATCTGGATAAATATCAAAAGCTTTTTCAAGTGCAACAGGATCCATATTCCATGTGTCACGTTCCGTATCAATGAAAACAGCCTCGCCATCCTCATATGCAACAGGGTTGACTGTTGCATCAAATGTCATATCAGAACAGAACACCTTGTGTCCCTGAAGTGTTCCGCAAATTGGCTTTGCCTGTCCATAGAGCTTTTCACCGGCAAGCTTTATCGCGAGATGCAAAGCACCTGTACCGCATGAGAGTGCAACTGCATACTTGCAGCCAATCTTCTCTGCAACCAGAGTCTCTACACTGTCAACGTTTTCACCGGCTGTGGTAATCCAATTTTTCTCAAATGCATCATTTACCCATTTCTGTTCATCACCGTGCATTGTCGGCGATGAAAGCCAGATTTTCTTTTCAAATGGTTTCATTTTATCCATCCCTATTCTATGAATTTCACCCGAAGGTGCGTATTGTGCCATATCCCATTTCTAAAACGCCACATAAAGAGCAGTAGTGATACAAGCAACTTTTTAATAAAAATTTATGCAACATTGCTAAACGCAAGCATAAATCGAACTATAAAGCAGTCATTTTGCCTGTTTCTCAGCACAATCCCATTTATATTATTGCTCGTTCACCTGCTGTTGTGATACAATTTTAAAATGGTTTCATCATACCATTTATAATTCGCCCTCAACACCAGCCGTTGTGATCCAGTTTTTTTCAAACACATCATTTACCCACTTTTGTTCATCGCCATGCATTGTCGGCGATGACAACCAGATTTTCTTTTCAAACGGTTTCCAATTCATTTATCTCACCCATTCTTCTATTTCCAAAAAAGTTGTCTCATATGCAAAGACTTCATCCTGTCGCCTTCACCAGAACCTTCTGATTAAACTCCTCCGGTGTCACATAAGTCGGCACCATATCATGCAGTGCCTGTACTGCAATCTCTTCATTATTCTGTTCCGCTGCATTACGCAGTTCGTCCAGCTTTTTCAGGAATTGCTTCGCATCAATTTCAATCTGCTTTCCAATAAAGATGAGCTTATTCGTTGTCTTTCGCAAGCCCTCTTCATTCATCAGCAATTCTTCCTTGATTTTCTCACCAGGTCTGAGTCCGGTAAAAACAATATCCACGTCCTTATACGGCCGCTTACCATACATCCGGATAAGATTCTCTGCCAGTGCCACAATACGCACCGGTTTTCCCATATCCAGCACGAAAATCTCGCCGCCATCCGCAATGGCTGCTGCCTCCATAACGAGACTCACTGCCTCCGGAATGGTCATAAAGTACCGGATAATATCCGGGTGTGTCACAGTCACTGCTTTGCCCTGTTCGATCTGACGCTTAAACAGTGGTATTACAGAGCCGTTTGAACCCAGCACATTGCCAAACCGTGTTGTCACAAACTCCGTTCTGCCGTCATGTGTCTGAGACAGATACTGAATAATCATCTCACAGCAGCGTTTGGATGCGCCCATAACATTGGTGGGATTGACCGCCTTGTCTGTGGAGATCATCACAAACTTTTCTGCGTTATAATACTGTGCCAGTGTCGCAGTGTTAAATGTACCGATTACATTGTTTTTGATTGCCTCCATAGGAGAATCTTCCATAAGCGGCACGTGCTTGTGTGCTGCTGCATGGAACACAATGTCCGGGTGATATTTGTCAAAGATCTGATTCATGCGGAAATAGTCCCGCACCGATGCGATCAATGTGACTAAGTCCAGATCACTTCCATACTCCATCCGCAGCTCCTGCTGAATGTCATAGGCGTTGTTCTCGTAAATATCCACGATAATGATCTGCTTCGGTGTATACTTTGTAATTTGCCGCACCAGTTCTGAACCAATACTTCCGCCGCCGCCCGTTACCATACAGACCTTTCCACGAATAAAGCTGCGGATGTCTGCATTGTCGAACTTGATAGGTTCTCTGCCCAGCAGATCTTCTACCTTGATATCATGAATCTGATTGAGCAGCGTCTGCTTGCTGTCTGTATTCTCAAAGATCAGATCACTGATAAACGGAATTACCTTGACCGGAACGTCTGTCTTTGCACAGATATCCAGAATGCGCTTTCGCTCGTCTTCCAGACAAGAGGGAATCGCAAAAATAATCTGTTCAATGTGCATCTGCTCGACATACTTCTTGATCTCACTGGTCGTGCCGACAATTGGCACGCCACGCAATTTGGTTCCGATTTTGCTGGTATCATCATCGATCACACAAACCGGAAGATAGGGAACTTCTGTCTGATTCGGACATTTCTGTGCATGAAGGATTTCACCCAAGAGCATGTTGGCAGCTTGTCCGCCGCCAACAATCATGGTCAGCTTATTCTTTTTGGCTTCGTTCCGACCACAGCTGATAAGCTCCACAAAGGTCTGCTTGAACGCAAATCGAAACAGACATACGCCAATAATTGCAGTCACACCGTGTAGTATAGCATATAATACCGGCAAATTCCCACGAATCACATATACGAAAATACTTGCCGCAAGAATCCCTGTGGCAATACCATAGACGCAGGACAAGTAGTCCTTCGCATTGAAATACCGCCACAGCTTGCTGTAAGCACCGAACATAAACTGTGCTGCTACGCAACAGAACACACTGACTGTGATAGAAATCACCATGTTGTGCTGTGTAATGCCGTACCCAAATTCTGTGAGAACAAAATTCGATAACAGCGCTGCAATCACAACAATAAACCCATCGGCAACCGCAAGTACGATTTTTCGGAATTGAAACTTCTTGACGAGTTCCTTCATTTTTGTCTCCTCCCCATAACATATCCCGGCTGTTCTATCGCTTTTTCCCTGCCATCACAAGTGCCAATAAACTCACACCCAGTGTAGAGCCGATCGGTATTCCTAGCAGCAATCCAACCCAAAAATACACATTACCGCCTCCCGTATCCGCAATTTATCCTTGTATCCTTACCAGACCATTCCGATCTGATTCAACAGATTGATACGCTCCGGACTGATCTTGCCTGTTTGGTAGCCTTCCCGCTGTATATGCAGCCATTTTCCAATGGAGACTCCGTTTTCGTCTACATAATCGAGAGAAATGTCTAAATTATGGTGCTGCTGATAATAGACCTTGCAGGCACGGTACTTCTTTCTCCAGGACTGTTCACCCTCTGCGGTCTGCACTACGCCAATGCTGACCAGCTTTTCTGCTTTCTCCGGATCCAGTTTTCCGGAGCGCATCAGGGATTTCTGTACATACAGCCATCTTCCAAGCTTCATGCCGTATTTGGAGGCATAACCTCTCGGTACATTGACATTCTGGAATTTTTCCCGATACTGCACCAATTCCTGATAATACGATTCCCAGGAATAATAAAATGTAGAAATGGTACGGTGCTTTTCTTCCACCGTATGTAACATATATTTCTTTGTCATCCCCACCGCAGCCAGCTTTTTTGCTCGTCTGGGTGTCAGCTTGTCGTCCCGAAATGCTTTGAGCTGTTTCTTATACCATTTTTCCAGACTTTCATTTTGCTCCAGCTTTTCCAGGTCTGGCGTACCGTCTGCCTTTCGATATTGCTGCATCTGCGCACAGAGCATATCCCATCGGCGCTCCCGGTATTCATCCAATGTCAAACCGGGGCAGCCGCCCACCATAGAAAGCATCTTTACCTGGCTGTAGCCCAGCTTGTCAATATCGGTCTCATACAGCCGTACTTGTTCCTGAAACCAGTCGATCAAATTTTCTCCCCGGTAGATCAGCTTTTCCGGAAGTTTTCCCTGCTCCTGATAAGCCTGTATAATCAAGCGCATCCGGTATTCCCAGTTTGCAGCCTGCTCCCAGTCCAACCCGGCTTCCTGCAAAGGCTCGATTCTCTGCGCCATTCTGGGATTGCAGTTTTTGTAGTTATAAATTTCCAGGTACACAAATGCACCAAGAGCAAATCCGCTGGGCGCGCGATAATCTCTGGAAAGATCCTGTATCGTGCCATGCTGTGCGATATACGCCTTGATTTCCCGCAGTCCCTGTTCAAAATGTGTATCTTTTGTCTTTACCCCAATCATATCTCTCTGCTTCCCTAACGTGGTCTTGTAGTTTCTTATTTCTGTAAATGCTGCTCCAGCAGTACATTGGATCTCTCCAGGATCTCCGGCTTTTGCTTTTTTTGCAGGATGTCGAAATTTGGCTTTCGGTCTGTAAGATTATGACAGTCTGAGCCAAACAAAAAAGGGAGATCTCGTTTGATGACTTCTTTCGCAATTTTTCGCTGCGAAAAGCTTTCAAACGCCTCTGCATTGATCTGAAAAATTGCATCAAACTGCATCATCTGCTTGATCTGTGCTTTGCTGTACCAGTCCAGATATCGGTGTACATGGGCAAGAATCGGTGTCAGATGATATGTCATTGCAATATTGTCGATCTCTTCTTCCATCCAATCCTGATACAGTGCATAGGGCAATTCCAGTAATATCAGGTCTGTTCCTTCGATCGCCAGCTTTTCAATGCCAGGCGTATCACACAGACCCTTTTCAATTGCCACCTCTGCGCCAAGCAGAATATTCGAAATGGGCGGACTTGCTTCCATTAGTTTTTCAAATTTTCGCTGTCGCCGTTCCAGATAGGATGCGACGCTTTTCTCTCGATAACAGTAGAAATGCGGTGTTGCGATCACGCGTGCAATGCCTTGTTTCTGCATCATTTGCAGCATGGCCACAGACATCTCTACGCTTTTGCTGCCGTCATCCATTTCCGGCAGAATATGATTATGACAATCCGTCAGCATTTCCCTCATCCTTTACACGTTCCGGAGCATCTTCTTTCGGAGATGCCGCTGTCTTTTCACTGCCATAACGATAATTATAATTGTACTTGTACTTATATTTATACTTATAGTTGGAATAATAACCAGTACCATGCTTGTGCTGTACTTCATTCAGCACGAAGCCCAGAATATTACAGTTTGCCAATTCCAGCTGTTTCTGTGCGTCTTCCAGTTCTGCAAAGGTGGTTGTCCCATAGTGCACGACCATAACAACGCCGGCAATGGAATTTGCAAGACCCGCTACGTCGGAAACAATGTTGATCGGGGCGCAGTCTATAAGGATCATATCGTACTGGGCTTTCAGCTTGTCCAATAGTTCTGCCATCTGTTTAGATGCCAACAGCTCCGATGGATTCGGCGGAATTGTTCCAGCAGTCAGAATGTCCAGATTGCCGACAACCTGCTTGTGCATCGCCTTGTCCAACAGCTTGTTGTCGGTAATCACGTTGGAAAGTCCGAGCTTATTGGACAGATGAAAGTTCTTGTGCTGTACCGGCTTTCGCATATCGGCATCGATGAGCAGGATTTTTTTATCCGTTTCCGACATAGCAGTCGCCAGATTAGCAATGGTAACGGATTTCCCCTCGCTGGGGTTGGAGCTAGTCACTGCCACGATCTTGTTTTCGCTGGTAGACACCAGAAAGTTCAGCGACGAACGGAAAGACTTATAGGTTTCCAGAATATTGAACGGAATGTCCTGGTTGTTATAGATCAGCTTACGCTTTCTGTCCGCAGAAGTGCCTCGGTCTTTTTTCTTGACCTTTCCGCCGATGTTTTGGATTTCTCCGATAATGGGCTTCTGGAACTTCTCGTTCAGTTCTGCGGTGTCATTGACAGTATTGTCAAAGAAGTCGATCACCAGAATGACCAGAACCGCAAGCATGATGCCTGCCGCAAAGCCTATGGCTGTGTTTTTCATGACATTCGGAGAAACTGGTGTGTCATACACCTTGGCATCTCCGATTTTTTCCACAGAACCTGCTCCCACTACACGGATCAGAAAATCCGGTGCTACATCCGCCATGATATTGCAGAGTGTAGATGAAAGCTCTGCATTTTTTGTAGTCGCAGTGATCTTCAAAACCTCTGTCTGATCTACCGCGGTCATCTGAAAGCAGCTTTTCAGACTGGCATCTGTGACTTTTCCGTCTTTCACGGTGAAATATTGCTGCAATTCTTCTTCGGAATACTGTTTCAGCAGTTCCGTACCGACTTTGTCCATGACAACATCGTTGTTCAGAATGACAATATATGTACTTACCAGTGATTTAGAAACGGTCAGGTCATTGTTGTTGATGCCCTGCTGCTGTTGCTCCTGATTCTCACTGTTTTTGACATACATAGAGATATTGGACTGATACTCTTTTGGAATCACAAAACGGGATACCCCGAATGTGCCCGCTGCCCCTACAATTGCTGCTGCGATAATCCACCAGATGTGTCCCAGCATCAGGAATACCAGATCTTTTATTGTGTAACTCTTCTTCATTGCCCGTCTAATCCTCGCTTTGTTTTTGTCTGACTTATCGCAAAAGTCAGTCTTTTGCGAAATCTTTTTTTCATTGTCACGATTCTAATGCTTCATACTTATTTACTTCTCCATTATACTGCAAAAGCTGAGAAAATGCAATAATAAAATGATATAATTGTGAAAATAGAAGAAATTTCAGCATAGTATATTAAAATGAAATTTAATTGTATATGAAAATGTGCAATTTGCTATTTTCTTGCAAGCCGTTTTGAGTGGATTTACATAGATAAACTTTAAAAACTAGAGGAGGAGACAATATGAATTTATATCACCGCAAAGATGGACGTTGGGAAGGTCGGATCACCAAAGACAAAGACCAGGGCGGAAAGCGTCATTTTTTCTATTTCTTTGGAAAGACAAAGGATGAAGTCATCCGAAAGATGCAGAAAAAGCAAAAGAAATCGCAGAAGAATGCAACGATTACAGTCACATTTTCCGAAGCGTTTCAAAAGTGGTTTCAGAATATCCAGCTCTCCGTCAAAGAATCCACCAGTTCCAATTATGCGATGAAGGCACAGAAACACCTTTTGCCAGCATTTGGAAATATGGAATTATGCGAGATAACCGCAGATGTAATCTACAACTTCATTGACCAAAAGCAGAAAGCCGGATTATCAAACCGATATATTTCTGATATTCTGGTGCTGTTAAAGACGATTTTCAAGTATATCACTCGCATCTATCAGATCACCAATCCTATGACAGAAATTGCACCGCTGAAGAAAAAAGCACCTGAAATTCAGATTTTATCCCAGAATCACGCCAAAAATTTGCAGCAAACACTGGTGAAAAAGGCGGCTATGCCTTCAAATCTCGGTATCCTGCTCTCTATGGCAACTGGAATCCGCATTGGAGAACTGTGCGCTTTGCAGTGGAAGGATATTGACTTGGAAAAACGGATTTTGACCGTCAAAAAAACCATTCAGCGGATTCAGTGTGTAAATGGATTTGCAAAAACAAAGTTGATTCTGACAGAACCCAAAACGGAAAGCTCTAAGAGAACCATTCCGATTCCAGAATATATGGCTGAGATTCTGCAAAAGCATATCAAAAGCGGCTCTGCCTTTCTGGTATCTGGAAAAGAAAAACCTATGGAACCACGCACATTGCAGTATCGCTTTGCAAGAATCCTCAAAAACGGAAAATTGCCGTCAGTTCACTTCCACGCCCTGCGTCATATGTTTGCTACCAATTGCATTCAGCTTGGATTCGATGTGAAAACCCTTTCGGAGCTGCTGGGACACGCTTCTGTAGAGACAACACTGAATAAATATGTACACTCTTCCTTTGCACAAAAGGCTCTGCTGATGGATCGTTTGCAGCTGTTGGTGTAAGAATTTGTCCCGTGTATCGCAAAAGACTGACTTTTGCGAAAGCTTTTTTCTTCTATTTAGTTTTAATTATATTCAAATATAAATGCTGTTGAAAGCATAGGTTTTCCGCTTTTAGAACTATTAAACTCATGCCGAAATAACGTGATCTGACCGTCAAACCATCAGCATATGCCAAAAGAGCAGGCTTTTACACCTGCTCCATAAATCATTTCTGTTTTCACACCACAGCCTCAACAACCGTCTTTCCATTCACTTGAATAATTTTCATACCAGGCTGCTTGTTTTTGTTAAAGTTAAAACTTAACAGATACCCTTTATCAAGATGATAGTAGTCCAGATACTCAGCAATTTGCTTTTCACCCTCGGTGTTATATTCCTCACCACGCCAGATCTTCAGTTCCACGATATACTGTTTTCCCAGATAGTCCACAATGACATCTGTCCGTTTCTGGTCACGAGTTTGTGCCTCAATGTAGTAATTGCCCGTGCCGTTGATAATCGGTCGCAGGTACAGTAAAAACAGCTTTCTGCCATCCTCTTCCTTGAACTTATCTGTCTGACTGCCGTAGATGTCGTTGAAGTGGAGAATAAACTTCTCCAGAATCTTTTCCATATTCAGCTGATTGCCCTGAATAAACTGATTTTTGTCGTTGACGCCCTCGGAATACATCTGACTATCAGTTGCCTCCTGTGAAATAAACCAGTTATAAATTCTAGTTTCAAAGATACGATTTGCAACAGAAACGCAGTCATTCTTGTTGGAAATAAAGCCATACATTGCAGCATTTTCAATCACAACATTGTCGATATTATAAGAGATCTTCTGCCCCAAAAACAAGACATTGTACAGTAGATTTCTCAGGTTTTTGTCGTCTTCCAGTTTGTTGATCAGCGATTCTATCAGAGGATTTTTCTCTTTCACAAGATACTTGACCGCATTTTCAAAGGATAAATTATCCCAATTTCCACTCTCATCCATATGCTTGCAAATCATCGAAACCAGCACCGGATAACCAGAAGTATAATCGTAAATCAGTTGGGACAGCTTTGGAATATCCATACCAGTATGGTGGTCATTCTCGTATTCTGTGAGCATTCCGGCAATATCATGCACGTTAAAACTCATATCGATTTCAAAGGCAGAGGCTATATTCCACGGGCTGTTGTGCTTATGCTCTGCATCTGGTCGGATTTTCTGACGAAGATTTCGAATGTCATGAACACCTGCCAGAATGACCGATTGGAAGGTTGGACGTTTGTTGCGAATCAGATAATAGCCTCTGAGCTGCGACAAAAAGTCCAGAAACACCTGATTATTGCTAGCACTGTCTACCTCATCGATCATCAGCACGATCTTCTTATCATTCAATTTGCAGACAACACTAAGCTTGCGGAACAACTCCACCAAATTTGTAACAGAAGTCAGTTCTCTCTTCGCAATTTCCATCAATGCAGTTTCGTCAGAAAACATCGCAGTTTCCACAAAAGCGTCAATGAAAGCCTTGGAAAAAGTTTTTTCATTCTCAAATGTTGCAACACTCATCTGTGACTGAAAATCCATAGAAATCACCGTATAGTCATTTTGCAGATAGCTTTGCAGTGCATCCAAAAGTGTGGTTTTCCCATACTGCCGTCCTCGATTGATACAGAAGTACTGCCCTTTGTCCACCATATCTTTGATTTGTGCAAGGCGGCTGTCCAGATTGACCATGTAATGCTCCTGCGGATTACAGCATCCGGTGATGTTGAAGTATCGTTCCATGTTTTTCACCTCGTGTTCTTTCTTGAATTCTCTTGCTTTTATTATATCATATCTACAAAAGCAAATCAAGAAATCTGCCACAAAATTTCATCATGCGTAAAGAAAACGGAGCAGGACTTTGCCTGCTCCATACTAATATGTCACTATTTTCATCTCTGCACTTTCCTTTATTTAACCGTCCTATTTCTCGTATCCTTCATAATAATACGACTGTTCGATTCCCTTGAAAATCACTTCTCTGTCATTGACCTTATCCGTCAGATTCGGTTGTATCAGAAACCGCAGTTCCAGGTCGTTTATCGTACTTCTTTCCATTGCCTGCAAATACTGTACCTTATCAATTTTTGCCCAGTCCGTTACTTTCCCCAGACGTTTTTTGAGGATCATGTCCAGCCAGATTCTCGTGCTTCTGCCGTTGCCCTCCATGAACGGGTGTGCCACATTCATTTCCACATACTTTGCGATAATTTCCTCAAACGTACTTTCAGGCATCTTCTCGACTGCCGAAAGAACTGCATCTAAATACAAGCTATTTGCAAAACGGAAATTGCCCTTTGCAATATTCAAGGTTCTGATTTTTCCGGCAAAGTCGTATAACCCGTCAAAAAGTGCCTTGTGGATTGCCTGCAAACCTTTTACTGTACCAACTTCTATTCTATCAATCTCACCGCTTGAAAACAATCTTTTGGCATTTTCTAAGCTCTTTTCATCGATTTCCTTTGTCGTCATATCTTGTATCTCACTCCTAACTTGTAAGCTTTTGCATAGATTTATTATACCACATTTCTCTCATTTGCACAACAGCATTTTCAGAAAACTGGAACACTATAACAAAAATTAGACTTCCCACAACCCACTCCACACCCCCACTGAGAACAAGCCATTTCGCCACAATGCAACCAAAACCCAAACAGGCTCAATCACACTGCCATAGCATCAGAAACGCCTTGATGACCTTTTCCGTTCTCAGAACCATATTGTGTTATCCAGGATCTATCCCCTGTAACTTGCTTGATATAGTCCAGAAAAGCATACAACTCTGACCTGTTCCCTGAAAACATTGTCCCGTCTATATAGCTGACCGAGTTCATAACAAAATGAGCGTGATATACCGACGAACAACCACCATATTTCTTTGAGCAAGGCTTTCGATGTATTGCATAAACGATCTGATACTTGTCCGAAAAATAAGAGGCAATGCTCCGACTCATAGATTCCGCCCGCTCATAATTATCATCCCAAGTCGATCTTGCATCGTACACGACAATAAAATGAAATGCAGGATTACCGCTTGTCTTACCAAAATATTTCTTTACCAATAAAAACTGCTCGTAAGCATTGTATATATCGACGTTTGGACTATAACGTTTATCATAGTCCGTGTGTATACCCATTGTATAATTCAGAACGTTATATAAGTAGTCCAGCTCGTCATTGGTGTTTCTGATTACTTTAAAGATTCCCATAAGTCTAATCCTCCCTCTACAAACAAGCCCATTTTTTGCTGCAAGTTTTCATACTTTTCTTGCGGCGATACAGAAGTAAATAAGCCGTCCAGATCATGTGCTTTCTGCCGCAGTTCCTCTTTTCGAATATATTCCGTGCTGTCAATACTGTCTGCAATCTCATGCACCATATTCACAAGCTCCTGCATCCGAACTACCATTTGTGGTGTAATGCTATTATTCCCATGTACGGCACAATCTACCATATAGCTGCTAAATGTCAGGTTCTTTTCCTTTGCTTTTTCTTCAATTTGTTGTACTTGTAACGGGGAAAGCTTAATGCTCTTCGTAATGGATTTCTTCTCTTTTTCACTTCTCATGATAGCTCCTCCTTCTGGTTATGAGATGATATATAATCATGTAATAGTGATATATACTGATATACTATATACTCTATTATGTTATATATCATAACAATATATATGTATACTACTATATATCTACTATGATTACTAAGCTAAATACTATTATTGATTGATGATTACTGTTTGTTATTTAGTAAATTCTGCAAGACAGAGGTAATGATAATACCTCTGTCTCCCTGCATCTGATTTGGCTATATTTGTATCGATATGACTGCATAACAGCTAATTTATCTCGATTCAGCTTTACTTTTATGTTAGGTCGTTTGTAGAAAAAAGTAATACTTTCTTTCGTGAATTATATACCAGATAATGAATCACAAGAGTTTCAAAGTCTCTCATAAGCCACCTCTTAAACACACTTCCCAGAAATAACACGAGAATCATTTTGTTGCTTTTCCAAAAAATTTGTACTCTTTTTCTATTTTTTTCAGTTTGTAAAATGCTGAAGCCCTGCTGATTTTGAAAACCCAAAAAGTTTTTTTCTGAAAAAGAGTACACTTTTTTTATTTTTCTCCAAAAACTTGATGGCAGTAATGTTTTATGCTACAATGTGATAAGAGGTGATCTTATGCCCGAACCATTCAGTTATCACATGGCAACAACTTACCAGAAAGCATTCAAAGAGTTTCTGACATACACCAGACTATATGAAACTCTTGATAATGAGCAACCCTATAGCACATCGAATTCCTTTACTTCAAGAGAAATTTTCGAGAGAAGAGATTCCAGCGGCATCTTAAATAAATCTAAAAAATTATTGCGGCTTGACATCAAATCCTATGCAACAAACGATCTAGAAAAATTCAATGTCCTAAAGCTGATGTACTTTTTATTTCATACGTGCTATCCCGCATTCTCCTCCCAAAAATCGATTTCCATTATCGATCTTATTGCAAATCCATCCTTGGAACACACGGATAGTCCCAATGCTGTTTATGGAGAAAAGTTTGCCAAAGATCTTGCTGAACTTCGTCAGGGTGTAAGCCATCCTGAATATCGAGAGAAGGAAATTGAAAGGATCGCTGATCACTGGCAATATCTCCAAACTCATCTGTGTCAATTCGCAATGGGTGAAACCCACACGAAAACTGACGAATTAAAAAGAGCGATTGCAGAACTTCAATTTTTTATCGAAGAAATCCAAAAGAATGGAATCCTTGAAAGCAAACACGAAGGAGAGAACGTCATTGACACTTTTTACAACATAATGCTCTCCAGCCGTATCATTGCAAAAGTTGAGGATTGCCGCCGAAGTTCTTATGAGTTTCCTGATGCAGATCGATTTACACCAAAAGTCATTGCACTGAATGATCACACAGTTTTTTCAGAGCACATGACCTGGGAATCGTTTTTTCCCCTCATAGACAAGAAGCATATTGATCTCGAAAATGAATCGATCCATCATATATGGAGTTTTCTGCTCTTAAAAGAATCTGTGACAATGGAAGATATTATCCACACTTCAAATACAAGCTATCAATTTGCGATTCGATTTGCTCCCGAAGTTTCAGAGCTCTGGAAATCCAAAAAGAAAATATCTGTATTGGAGTGGGTTATTATTGTACAGGAATTGATGTCGATTTCCGAACAAAAGACCTCTTATACAGATCGATATATTCGATACTACGGCAGCGGAAAACATACGCTTACCTCAGCAGTCAAACTATTGCCTCATGCACCTGAACTGCCAAAACAGATTCTCATAAAAAGACTGACTCTGCGTTTTCTTTTATCCATCGGAGCAAAGGACGTTATTCAGGATCTGATTCAGGCAGATAAGTGTCTTTTAAAACTGATCCAATTGATATTCTCTCCACATAGTATTGAAACGAAAAAGTATTTACATCACAGCCTCTATCCGATCGTTTTTGCAATTTTCACATCTAGTTTTGAATTCTGGATAACGTTACATTCTCTCAATGCTGACATTTTTAAGATTTTATCTGCGAAACGTCAAGACCTTTCCAACGTAAGAGTGGAACCAAATTTTCAAATTTATCACAGGCTGATTATCTGCCTTTTGTGCTGGGATAAACCATATCGCCGAATTCGTCTGCCTGGAGTAGAAAAAATCGTACAAGAAGGAATTCATTATATGAGTAAAGTCAAAGCTCTCTCCATGGAAGACGAAAATTTCAAAAAAGCTATAGAGATAAACAGGCAGCTTCCATTTGTAGAAGGTTCACTTGATACTTTGGTCAATGAACTTGCTGACGAAATCATTTACCTTTACGATACCACGCAAAATTACAAGCGAGAACCCATTCTCAGCAGAATATTCACCATTCCGATCTATCTCGGAGAAGATCTGAATTATCTTTGCTGTGTTCGGTTCTTACTTCACAAACAGACAAACAAACTGGATATTTTATGGCTTGGCAATTTAAAAGATAGTCCCGATACCGCATCTCAATTGCCTGCTCCAAGATGAAAGTCCATTTCATTTTTTTGAGAAAATCAACGTAGTCTATTCTCCTGATTTTTTGTACAATATAAATAGCAATACACCAATTGTATTGACTCTATACGATATTTTCAGGAGGAAGGAACTATGAACAATCAGGGCCTTTTTGTGTTTCAAGGAGAAAATGAACCGATACAACAGAATACAACAGCAACTGGAAATCAAAACCCCTATTACGGTCATCTAAATCAACAAGTATATCCCAATATAAATATGCCACAATCCTGCATTCCGCAGCCAGAAGAAAATTCTTCCATTCAAGCGTTAAGTCAGGTGGTCAATCAAAGTCTGGCATATGTCAATCAAGCAACAAATGATTTAAAAGCCTCACAAGAAGAAAATCAAATGCTGAGAATGCATCTGGAAAACATAAAACGCACAAAAAAGGAACAACCAGACTTGTTTACTATCAACAGCAGCAATATTGGAATTTGCGTCCACAATGGCAACCGCACAACAATTGGAAGAATTAAAATCAACAGCGTCAGAAACTATGCCATTTGCGATGAAAACAGTTATAAAAACGTTTTCCAAATTGCATATCAGGATACAATCGGAAATCCTCGAACAACAGTAATCACAGAAAAGGAGCTTACAGAAAAGAAGTTGGTCAGCCGATTTCCTGGATTCACATATGTCTGCTCCAGTTCTAAAATGGCCGATCGCTTTCTTGCATGGTATATCACCTCGATGTACCAAAATGATTTTGCGGACATGATTCCATACCATGCTGGATTTTCCACATACATGAAAGAGGAAAAAGAATACGCAAAATTTTATTGCAATGATGGTTCTATACCGCCAGAAATTCTTTCATGCTGTTCTGAAAACATCCGCAGCAACTACATGACAGGAGATAAAAAGGCACCTGAAAAAATCAAGTCTTATGTTGAAAAATATCTGAACAAACCGGAGAAACGTATGCTCTACAACATTTCTCTATGCGGAATTTTTTCAAGTATTCTGGATGATATTCACTACTTGCCAAAGCAAATCGTTGTAATTTCCTATCCAAATACCAATTCTGCAAGACAGGCAGCGTTCTTTCTGCAAGGTTTTAACAGAGGACAAACACCGATTTCTTTTGATACAAACAAAGCCAAAATCAGACGAGTTTTTCAAAGCACGAAAGACAATACGATCGTCATCAATGACTGCAATATCATCGATAACGAAGCAAGAAGAAATGAAGCACTTCATTACATTCTGGCACTGCATGAAGATAATGAAACATTACCACACTGCACTGCGATTCTCTCAAACTTTGCATCATCTGTTCTCGAAAAAGACAACAAGATTTATATCAGCCTCAGCGATGACTTCTATACAGAGATGACACAGGAGGAAGAACACAAAATGTGCTATGCTCTTAACTGTATCACACGCTATCTGATTGACATTGCCTGCGAAAATTTCAGTGAATTCAAAAAATTTATTTTATCATCTTGTAAGAGACTTATCCAGCAAAAGAATATTGTCAATGAGATCTGTCAAGATATACACACCGAACTTCCTAATATGCAAAGCAATATCAGTTTTGCTGCCATTCAAAGCATTACATCTTTTGTGGAATTGCAACTATCCTGCTCATTTAACAGCAATGACATTTTCAATTCCCTTCTGCACTCCTATATAGAGGCAAACGCAATTTCTGCGGACAACGATGATGTGATCGTCAATGACTTTTCTGCTGTCCTGCGTCAATGCATTCAATCCGGAGATATTTCAATCGTTCTGCACAGCAAAGAAATGAATTACGTTGCAGGTGCATATCAACTCATTGTAAAGGATGATCTGATCATGCTGGAAGAATCTACAATTCGGAATGTGATTCTTCCGAAAATGAAAACAACGGAAAGTGTGCATAATATCATCAAAGCTTTGGATCACGTGGGACTGCTTCACGCAACAAAGAAAAAGCGATATCCATTGACGGTTTATCAGAACGGAACGGCTCAGAGAGTGACTTTTCTGGCAATGGAATCGGAGGGCATTTTTGATAAAACATTATGCCTGAAGATTCAAGAAAGCAAGTATGCGGCATGGTTCTCAGAAACTGCTCCTGCCGAGCATCTGCTTCCTATTGCAACCAACCGACTGGGAGAAAAGGTATACCAAAGATACGAGTTTGAGAAAGCTGACAATATGCACTGCTTCTATCTCGGTCAAAGCGGAAGCGGAAAAACCAACAGTCTTACGGAACGTATGTGCAGTCTTTTTCGGGCTGGTCAGAAAATCGTGATATTAGACACCAGCGATTCCTTCACACGAGAAGCAATACTCCAGAATCTTTCAGCTGGCGGAGATGATCATGCGAAAGCACTGGCAGACCAATTCATCACCGAAAATGTAACATTTCACAAGGTCGAAGAGCTTGGTGTCCCAGTGGATCTTCTGAATCTCCAATATCCAAGTGTTCCCGAAACCAAACGTAAAATCATTGATGCCATTGTATCTGCACACATTCAGAATATGGGTAAGGTTCAAAAAGCTGCCTTACGCACTGGAATCAGCGATCTTATGGAAAACAAATCGATCAACATGATTGATCTGTACGAACGACTAACCGACGCATCTATGTCTGACAGCCTTGTCATGCAGTTTGAAGATATGCTCTCTTGCTTTCTGGAATATGCCAGCAATGACCGCAGCTGGGACGAATTCTTTGATGACAGCAAAGGCATTATCGTCATTTCAACAGATGCTGTATCTTGTTCCAGCGGCTCTGCACTTGTGGATATGCTTCTGATGTCACTGTTCTACGCACAGCGTAACAACCCGACACAGCATATTGCCGTGTTCATTGATGAGATCCAGAATCAGAATTTCAGTCCCAATGGTGCGATCTCGCAGATTCTAAAAGAGGGAAGAAAGTACCACATCAGCTTAAACTATGCAACACAGTTCCTTCCCAGCAACAACAAAGATCTCCTAAAGGTAATCAATCTTGCAGCACTCAGAGTCTTTCTACAGCCCGATACCATTTCGGCAAAATCAATTTCCAAGACCATCGGAGTTCCTGTAACAGAACTCACTTCCATGGAACAGGGTGAGTGTTACATCAATGGCAATCTTTACAACCGCAAAGAACACGGCTTGAAAAACGGCGTTATTCACGGATACACTTTCCGAAACTTTGTTCCATTTCAGACAAAGTTCTGATGTGAAGCATATAAGATAACCGACAAGAAATTCAAAAGGCAAAGTACGCTCATGTGCTTTGCCTTTTTTCTGTTTTTCAGTTGTATATCATTACAGTGAATCTGTGCCAGGTACTGATGATACGATCATGTCGACCGCATAGAAAAACCG